>Ga0222712_10003836_pt1 | contig 16098 bp, 27 predicted proteins | sample C33_657DmetaG_FD_165043 | JGI IMG/M metagenome (GOLD analysis project Ga0222712, IMG submission 165043) | Estuarine water microbial communities from San Francisco Bay, California, United States - C33_657D | ecosystem: Environmental > Aquatic > Marine > Unclassified | place: USA: California...
TTATTGTTGTATGAAGTAAAGAGAAAAGTGTTCAAGACGAGGGTTCGATTCCCTCCAGCTCCACCAAAAGTATATTGACGGTCCGAGTATTCTGGAAGCAAACACGCAAGTGGCAATATACTTCTGATGGGGCTGACCAGGTTTCGATTGGGCAAAGAGTAACGGCATGGACAACACGAGACAGAGACTCGCTAAAAGTAAACAACCAATAAAAGCAAACGAAGATCGCTTTTTGATGGCTGCCTAAGCCATCATGGGGAACTATCCCTCGAAACAGAAAATAGTATAGGGTTACTTTCGGGTAGCCCTATTTTTTTGACTATAAATATCCCAACATTACACAGGAGAGACAGGTGTTATATCAAGGCACATTTAACGACCCTCACATGGAAGTCGACGGCGTTGTAAAAAAAATATCTTACCAATACTGGGCACAACAAACCCTGAGTGCCGAAGAGTTTGAAAAATTTAAACAAGCAAAGCACAGACAGGATCTCATGTGGAACAATATGAGATCTCGCGGGCTTGTAGAACTATCATCAAATTCAGACGACACAGCTAATGATGTTACGCTCAAAAGTATAGTGTTGCACGATCCCGAATACGTGAAATACATGCGACAGATGCTGCGAGATCCTGCTGTGATTTGGCCTGGTCCCGGTATCAAGCCAATTTATTAAACCCCTACATATAAAAAAATATCTGCAGTTTTGAGTATTTTTCCCTTCAAAATAGTTGACATTCGTCTACATCTTGCTATATAATTACTTGTCAGTAAAAAAACTCTGTCAAATCCCTAAAGGAGAAGTTATGAAAATTAATAAACTATCGGCTGCGGTATTGGCCACAATGGCTCTGGGCACTGCTGCTCAAGCTCAATCGTCTGTTACCTTGTATGGTATACTAGACGGTGGCCTACGCTACCAATCAGTCAGCCTGGCCAACGGCGACGGTGTCACCAACGTTGGCGGTGCTTATGGCGTACAGAACGGCAACCGTTTTGGCCTTAAAGGTGTCGAAAGCTTGGGCAATGGCAATTCGGCCATGTTCCAACTGGAAAACGGCTTTGACCTTGGCAACGGTACCAGCCAGCAGGGCGGTCGCATGTTTGGACGCCAGGCATGGGTAGGATTGCAAAACACCGCCTGGGGCGATGTTCGATTGGGTCGTATGACCAACTTGGCCACTGACTGGTTAGTTAACGTTGTTGACCCATTTGGTGCCGGCTTCGGTCAGTTGAACATGGGCCATGCTTTCACATCTGGCAACACCTTACGCTTGGATAATACCTTAATGTATCGCTCGCCAACTTTCAGCGGCGTTCAAGCTGGTTTGGGATATTCATTTGCAACTGGTTTGACATCTAATGGTGGCACAACTGGTTACGGTTTTGCAACCAACGACAACTCGCGTCAAGTAACTGCTGGTTTGAAATATGCCAACGGTCCTGTTTATGCAGCCTTAACTTACGACAAGGCTTATGCATCTGAATCAACACCACAAAACGGCCAATCAGTCAACAACTGGAGCATCGGTGGTTCATACGATCTCAAAGTGGCAAAAGTAGCAGTTGGTTATGGTCAGACACGTGACGGCTTCTGGGCTGGTTCAGGTGCCGGTGCAACTGGTGCAAGCTTGGCCACAGGTCCAAACGGTAACACTAATGCTTTAGTATTTGCTCCTGGTGTTGGCTACAATAGCTACATTGTTGGCGCTACTATCCCAGTAAATGCTGTAAGCCGTGTGTTGGTCTCTTGGACCATGATTGCTCCCAACACCAACATGAAAGACGCTTACAATGCACAGAACCAAACGTCATACAACTTGGGTTACACATATGACTTCTCCAAGCGTACAAATTTGTATGCTTATGCTGGTCAGAGCGTGAACTACGCCACTGTCGACACTGCCAAGAGCACTGTGGTCGGTGTTGGTATGCGTCACCAGTTCTAATCATAAAGGACAACAATGAGAGCACTATTAGCAATCGTTTTGTCCTCATTCACTGTCCTGGCCTTTGCTCAAAAGGGCAATCCAGGATATGTGGTTGATGGTTCAGGACAAGTAGTTCGTACCGGTACTGGTCTTTGTGTACACACAAACGAATGGACTCCAGCAATGGCGATCGAAGGTTGTGATCCTGTCGCAAAGAAACCAGTTCCTGTGATATCTGTAATCGACTCAGGTGTGTTATTTGCGTTTGATTCGGCTGTGTTAACCGCAGCCGGTCAAGAAGCACTCAATGTCTTGATCAAACAAATCAAACCTGGTAATACTGTTGCGGTTGTTGGGCATACTGACCGCATTGGTCCTGCTGCTTATAACCAGACACTAAGTCAGGCACGAGCACAGGCTGTGGTCACATATCTGAGTTCTCGGGCCAAGGCCAACTATACTGTAACTGGTGTTGGTTCAACTCGACCATCAGGTAAGACTGGTCAATGCACAGGTCCAGTTAATCAGAAATTGATTGCTTGCTTGGCACCTGATCGCCGTGTGGTAATTACTATTATGTAACTGTACACTAATCAGCGTACACTAAACCCTGCTTCGGCAGGGTTTTTCTTTATATGTACATTATATCAATCCAGGTTTACCATTAAATATAATACAGATAAGAATAACAGGAGCGTTTACAATGAGAACCGAGTTGGCGATAACATTGCTGACACTAACGGTCGTAGGCGGAGATTTGCGGGCCAGCGAATTAGTGCATCAGTTTTCAAGCCCGGCCTTTAGTGGTCAGGGCTACTCAGCACATGTGTTGACAATAGAACAACTGGAAGCACAGCGCAGACAAAAACTCAAAGATGAAAAACAAGCTGCCATAGACAAGGCCGAACGTGATGCCAAGAACACCACTTTGGCCAAGTTTATTGTAAACTTGGAATCAAGAATATATGCGCAGTTAAGCAAGCAGTTAGCTGACAACATGTTTGGTGAGTCAGACAAGACCACTGGCACCTTGGACTTTCAAGGCAGCAGCATCACTTGGTTTAAGAATGGCAGTACAGTGACACTGACCATTATAGACACTAACGGTAGTAGAACAGAGATAACTGTACCAATCGCGAGTTTTGCTTTCTAGTATGCGTATCATAACTGCTTTGTTAATGACACTGACCCTAAGCGGGTGTGCCCAAATGCACATGGATGCTGCCCGAGAAGAGCCTGTGGAGATCAAACCACGTGTAAGTTTGATTGACAAGATTCCGCCCTTGGACGGACCTATCATTACTGTGGCTGTGTACGGGTTTGCTGACAAAACAGGACAGCTGAAGCCCAATGATAAACTGGCTGTGTTTAGCAAGGCTGTAACACAAGGCGCCGAGGTGTTCTTGATCAAGAGCTTGAAAGATGTGCCTGGCTGGTTCCGTGTGGTTGAACGTGTAGGTCTAGACAATCTTATTAAAGAACGTCAGTTGATACGCAATCAGCGAGAAGTTTACGAAGGCAAGGATGCCAGACCTCTCAAGCCCATGACAGTGGCTGGGCTCATAATAGAAGGCGGCATCATTGGCTATGACAGCAACATTAGATCTGGCGGTTCGGGTGCCAGAGTGTTAGGTATTGGCGGGAGCCAACAGTATCGAGTTGACGAAGTGGTAGTGAGCATTAGACTCATATCAGTCAACTCAGGAGAAGTGTTGATCAGCAACAGTATCTCCAAAACAATATACAGTACAGCTCATACCTTGGGCGCACTCAAATTCTTTGACTCGGCTACCATGAGCGTGGAATTGGAAAACGGTGCAACCTTGAATGAACCCACAACTTATGCAGTGCGTGTGGCCATTGAGCAGGCTGTGTATGAGATGATCATGAGCGGAGAACGTTCAGGTCTATGGCGGTTCAAAAAATAATAATAATAAAAGGAGCAGGAAATGCTTAAACGATTAGGAATGATGGCAGTTATAGCTGCCCTGTTTTTGGGCTTGGGAGCTCAAGCAAACGATGTTTACATCGAACAAGTAGGTGATGGTGCCACTGTAACTATAACACAGGATGGCAGCAGCAACAGGGTAGGTGACAACGGCACACCCGCCATTATCAAAGGTGACGGCAACACAGTGACCATTGATCAGATTGGTAGCTCAAACACACTGGACATGGTCATCAATGGTGCTGCTGTTACAGCTATTGTCTCCACCAATGGCAGCAACAATACTCAAGTGATCAACTGCGGTACTGCCAACAGTGCCACTTGCGGAAGTAGTTATATCAAGCAAGAAGTCACAGGTGATAATAACACAGTGACACAAAACTTGGTTGCAGCGGCCACTCAGCACAGTGAGATCTTGATCACTGGTGATTACAATACTGTGACTCATACCACATCGGGATCAGGCGCACACTCTGGCATCATAACAGTCACAGGCGGTGTAGCTTTGAGCGGTAATACCATCAGTTTGACACAGGGCGGAACCAATGCACAACAAGCAACTATTACTTCAACTGGCAACGGTAACGCTATTACTGTCAATCAGTCCAACTAGTTGGGCAGCTCCAGTAGGACGAGTCACTGAACAGACTGGTCCTACTGAGATTGTTCGCAATAAAAAAAGTGTTGCCAGTGCTGTAGACACTCCTGTGGAAATGCAAGACACAGTGACCACTGCCAAAAGCCGTGTTACCTTGTCTTTTGAAGATAAAACCACTGTCAAAATGACTGAGCAGAGCCGGCTGATCATTGACGACTTTGTGTATGATGCCAGCAAAGGTACAGGCAAGCTGGCAGTGAAAGTTGCATTAGGCACAGCACGTTATGCGTCAGGACAGATAGCCAAGAACAGTCCGCAATCAGTCAATGTCAAAACCCCCACTGCCACGGTAGCAGTTCGTGGTACAGACTTCTCTATGACTGTGGACGAGCTAGGCCGTAGCTTGGTCATGTTGTTGCCCAGCTGCAACGAAAAAGGTTGTGTAACAGGTGCAATCGAAGTTTCTAACGAAGCAGGAAGTGTGCTGTTGGATGTTGCTTACCAAGCCACTGTTGTAGCCAGCCTAACCACGCCTCCTACCAATCCCACAATAGTCACAATTGATCAAGCCAACATCAACAACTTGTTGATTGTGAGTCCGCCGCCTGAAATCAAGGAAACTGCTTATCGAAATGACAAGAACGTGCTGGATAAAAACGAGCTTGATGTGGACTTGCTGGCCTTTCGGGATCTGGATAAAAATGCCTTAAATGACAAGAAAGAAATCGATCGCAACGATCTTGACATTGATCTCTTGGCCTTTGCAGAAACTGACGAGTTGGCAGCGCAAAACAAAACAGCATTAGGTGATGCGTTTGAAAAAAATATCCTGCCCAACTATAACCCGGGCAGCAACATTGGCTACTATTTAAACGATGATAAAAGCAAGATTACCTTGTATCGACGTCCGGATCACATTGCCGAAGTTACTCTAAGCACAGAGCAAAATGCTGTGGTCAATATAAATCAAGGTGGCGTACAAGTCAAACAACAGGTAAATTCAGGTGGCACCACATCAATCACGATTATACAAAAATAGCTATATACAACAAAGGAGATACACTATGAGTTGGTTTAAACATCGTCCCAGAAAGAATCCTCCGCACGAACCTGTTGCACCTGTACAACAAAAACCTCAAAGCTAATACGTTCTTTATATAAGTATTTGCATGGCAGATATATTAGTAAAATACCGATCCTTTCCAGCCTTGGAAATCCAATTAGCAGCTAATGCTGTAGCCACAGGATACCAACTGTTGGTTGCCGAAAATGTCAATCGTGAACCACCTATCTTCAGAGATCAGTGTCGTTACACTGCCCAATATTTTGAGCAGCTGGCCATTCAAGTTCGCGATCAGTTAGGCTGGCAATGGGTTAATGCTGATTACAACAACTTTGAAACTACTACTTTATTACACAAACGCATTGAAGAATACATAGGTGGGCCAACTGGTTATATGGCTGCTCCAGCCGAACATCACGAACTCATGCACGAAATACACTACTGCTTGCATGCCATACAGCATAACAGCAGCAGAGGACAATGGCTACAAGTGGAATGGTACAACAACGATGGATTCTTTTTACCACAAGACTTTGAATTCCAAATGGAGTTGAAGTTTGGTGATGTTAAGTTGCAAAATCCCTATGTAGGTCATTGCCCCTTGTTGGTATGGGAACAGAATGACTATACCAACGTTTCACAGACTTGCAAGTTTCACGACTTTGCCAAGCCTGGCATTAACATTGTGATAGAAAATTATCAGCCCAGGCGCTACAGCGACGGACACCCGTATGATCAAAGTCTATACTTGGCGTGGTTCCGAGAACACGGTGTTGACTTTTTGGCAGAGTTTGGTGAATCACAACTGCTACACTACACTGGTTGGCCTGTTGTAGGTCGTGTCACTAATCTTGATGTGCTAACAGATGTCAAGGCAGCACCGTTGCTGGAACTGGAGTCAGTGCAGGTTGTCTAATTTGGTGGCTAAATATTAGCACTATGAAAATCACTGAAATCACCCGAGACCCTAACATTTGGCCCACAACATTACGGGTAGGCAATTACCTTAACTGGAATGCCACCGAGTTTGAAAAAGCAGATGACTATCATGATGCTAACGTTTTAATAAACGCTGTAGAAGATCAAATAGCAGCCGGCGTTGAACCCCAAGTGGTTAAAGTAAATCCTGCTCAGTTAACAGCCACCCAAGACTGGCTCAGCAGCTACGGCAGTGAAGGTGCTTTGTTTGACGAGTATGAAGATCTACCAGTAGTGCTCAACAAAGACAACAAACTTTATATATTAGACGGGCACCACAGAAGTGCTCGTGCCCTAAAAGCAGGTACACCGATACAGGTGTACATGTTCTCAGACTCTGCTCAGCCATAAACCCATGATAAAAAAGATCTTATTGAGTTCCTGGACTGCCGTCATCACCTTGGCCCTGGTTGTGGGCATACGTGCTGCGGATCCTGCTTTTGTGGAATCAGTTCGCTTGCGATATTTTGATACCTTAATCACCAGCCGAGTCGAACAACCTGTCAACATCTTTACTGCTGACATAGACGAAGCTGCACTGGACAAATACGGACAGTGGCCCTTGTCGCGTTCGGTGTATGCTGACATTGTTGGAGATCTATATCGTCGCGGTGCAGGACTCGTAGTATTAAACGTGTTGATGAGCGAAACAGATCGTCTGGGTGGAGATGCTGCTTTGGCCAGAGTCATGAAAGAGTTTCCTGTGGTCATGTCTAGTGTTCCTGCTGGGGCAACAAAGAATACTCCACGTCAGCCAGGCGCTGCCATATTGGGTCCAGAGTACTTGGATCGTATTGTACAATATCCTGGTATTGTCGCCAACGTCGCACCTTTGGAATCAGCAGCAGCTGGTGTAGGCATTGTGGGTACACTGCCCGAGATTGACGGTGTTAATCGTCGACTACCATTGATTGTTGCTGTGGGCGATCAGCTGTATCCCAGTTTGGCGATGGAAATCTTGCGTGTTGCAGCCGATGACTCCACATTTCAAATCAAGTTAAATGAAGCTGGTGTAGAGAAGATGCGTATACCTAAATTTGGTCCTGTTGCCACAGACAGCTTGGGACGTATATGGATTGACTGGAGTCAACGTCCACAGTCTGTCAGCATCATGAACTTGCCTGACCGTCTGGAAGGTGCCATTGTCATTGTTGGACCTACAGCCGCTGGTATCAGCAATCCAGTTCCTACTGCTGTTGGAGCAAAATTTCCGCATTATGTACAAGCTGCTGTGGTTGGTACAATGGTGGCAGGAGTCAACATTGAACGTCCTGACTGGGCAGATGGTGCTGAAATCTTGTTGCTGGCTGCGGCAGGTATCCTACTACTATTCTTATCGAGGTGGACCTATGTTGGTATTGTGGCAGGTATTGTTGTCATTGGCGCTATTGTTCCTTTATGTGGTTTCGCATACAGCAGCAGCTCATGGCTTGTGGATGCGACTATTCCAGTCGGCGGCCTTGTTTTGGTTCTGCTTCATGCTTATGGTGTTAAGTTTGTAAGTGAGTTCCTACAGAAGCAGCAGATCAAGCGACAGTTTGGTAGCTATGTCAATCCCACAATAGTAGAACGACTACAGAAGAATCCTGAACTTATCAAGTTGGGCGGTGAGCGTCGAGAGCTATCTATTGTTATGACTGACTTGCGCGGCTTTACTACACTGGGCGAAAGCTTTGGGGATGATGTAGAAGGCTTGACACAGATCATGAACGACTACATGACAGCCCTATCAATACCTGTGCTGAAGAATGACGGTACTTTGATCAAGTTTATCGGCGATGCCAGTCTACACGTTCACGGTGCTCCATTAGCGGATCCTGATCATGCTTATACCGCAGTGATCACAGCACAACAGATGATTCAAGCCATTGAGGACTTTAATGTAGAACTACAGACCCGGGGACGTCCTCCAGTGGGCATGGGTGCTGGCGTCAACACCGGTGAAACCTTGATAGGTAATATTGGTGCCAAGACAAAGTTTGGTTATGACGTATTAGGTGATAGTGTCAGTACTGCGGCACGTTTAGAAGGACAGACCAAGGGATATGGTGTATTGCTTATCATTGGGCCTAATACAAATGAGCAGGTCAAAGATCGTATCTTTACCTTGGAATTGGACAACATTGCTGTCAAAGGCAAGACAGTGGGCTTGCGTATCTATGCTCCGCTAATTTTGTACCCAGGTAGTCACGGAGATTACGAAATGGCTCGTCAAACACACGACGAGATGTTGGCAGAATATCGTGCTCAACATTTTGAAACTGCATTGGAAATGTGCGACAGATTAACAGGCGAGTTTGACGGACAGATGGATCACTACTATGAGATCTGGAAAGAGCGTTGCTATGAAATGAAACTACGTCGACTCCCGCGAGATTGGGATGGCACATTCCATGCCACTGCCAAATAATTTATTTTACAAAAGACAATATAACATTGCAGACCTGCACCAAATGTCTAAATGCAATTTCGTTGCCGGCGCAGACCTGTGCTGCACGAACATCTCGAACTTCGCTGATCAAATGATGCCGTTCCTCGCTGGTGAGATCACCGCGACTGTAAGCATCTTCGATTGATTGCATTTCTGTAGCAATATCGAGAAACGCAGGATCCACTAACTTTAATTGTTCTAGCACATCAATCGTTTGCATTATCTGCCCTCCCAGGCTGTTCGAGCTGCAGAAATTCTACCAGCAGCAGTTTTTTTACCTAATTCACAAAAAGTTTTTGATCCACCTGCATTCATGCGTTCCACATGATGATGTAGTCCATCTAAGTTGGTGGCCTGCGGATCTTGTCTCCAGTTGGCATACTGTGCCAGATGTTGTGTTTGTATTAAGGCTGTTTTCCAGTCTGGACGATCACAATCAACTTTTTTTATGGTGATATCTACTGTTACCAGTTGCCCAAATAAGACTGGATCATGTGCTCGTGGTAGTAGACCGCACCCGGTTATCAACACTAATACAATTGCAGCTGATAATTGTTTCATTTTTTGTCCTTGGCGTCAGTGGTCTTTTGATTGATGTCTGCTTCAGCTTCCACACGTTCGTGCTCAATGGTCTTGCCACGCAGGTGTAATACTGTGTTGACCTTCTGATTCAAACGGATTAGATCATTGTCTAGCATACGAATGCGATCAATTAACGCGATAAGAACAGTATTGGCATCTGATATAACTGGTTTGATTTCTGTCGTGGCCCAGGTCCACACATACTTGATCATCATGCCCATACCTACTGCTGCCACAATAGGAAATCCGTACTTGCTAATTAACTCTGCTATATTGCCCATTATAATATCACCATGCCTATTAAAAATCCCACCATAAACGCCACCAACAAATCACGATCGTGCCACAGTGGTTGTCTGTTTATATAATCCTTTGTGTGTTGATTCATCATTGTTTGTCATCCCGTGGTTCCATCATTTCTTCAATTAATAGACGGTTTAAATCATCTGCTGAGTTTCTTATTTTTTGACTTATTGTCCCAACACCAATTTTACTTTCTATTGTTCTAGCAATGTCATGAAGCGTCACAATAGAATCTTTCAGTTCGTAATCTACCATCAGTCTTTGCTCCTTATAAATTTTTCTAGTGGATCTATTTTTATTAACTTCATGCGACCGTCCTCGTTGACCAATCTAAAAACATCGCCTGTTTCCCAACCTAACTTTTCAATGTTGAGTTCTCGATCAAACACTATGCTACCTGGGTATAGATCCCATTCATAGTCATAGAAGTGCATTAGTCGCGTCTCGCGTCAGTCTTGCCGTCAGCACGAGCAATACGATCAACATCGGGTTTCAAACCCAGGGCATTTGATACCACTGTGTCAATACGTATAACATCGTGATTCATTGTTTTAACACGATTGTCTAAGGCTGTGATGATACCAGCCATGCCTTTAACAGCTGACAGCACACCAGCCAACAACAGTTTGATAGTTAGATACACAAAGTATCCACCGGCAATGGCGGCCGCTATAGGAAATCCCAGATCTGAGATCAATTTAAATATTTCAGTCACTACATGCTCCTTATTATATTATAATTTTTTTTATTTTACTGAATCAAATATTTTTTTCTGCTCGTCATACCAGGCACGCCAGGCATCAACTTTGATACTGCACTCTTGGTACTGTGCGTAGTTCTTTGTGACCACAGTCAAAACCACGCTTAACTTTTTGGTATCAGGCACTGGATCTATTGCATTACAGCCTGTGGTCAAGGCCGGTGGTAGATCCGGAAAGTTGCGTTTGACAGGAGCAGTACAACCTACCAACAATAAAACTACAGCAATGATTGCAAACTTTTTCATTTCTTCTTGACTCCTGCTGCTTGATTTAGGATTTCGATTGCCTCAGGATCTATCACACAGTTCTGATCAATTTTTGCTGCGTTACGATCAATACGAGATTTAGTTACATACTGTATTTCTTTTACCACTTGTACTCGATCTACATAAACAGTTTCTATCTTGCCGTTGGCTTCGGCAGCCGCCCGTTCAGCAGCAGCAACCTTAGCTTCTAACTCCTGAACACGTGCCTGCCATTTACCTTCGTTAGCGATACCGCCTTCCATCCATACAGTCAAGATCAACAGGAGTGTGGCAACAAAACGCAATTGTATGGCATTCACTGCCAGGAAAGGAATCATACGCAGAAAATATGTGGCTGCTATAGTGATTAAAGAAGCACCCAGCAACAGGTGCCAAAACCACGCAGGTATCAAACCCAACAGCCACATTATTTGCCACATACGTTATCCTAAAATTTTAGCTAAGGTAGCAGGACCCGCTACGCCGTCTGGCTCAAGACCATTTTCACGTTGCCATCCCATTAGAGCACGTTCGGTACCAGGACCAAAGTCTCCGTCGGCTGTAAGCCCCAATTTGGCTTGGACTGCTGCAACAGTTAGACCTTTACTACCACGACGAAGCACTGTGGTCATGTCTGGACCAGCAGGTGCTGCATGACTTTCAGACACAGCATGTCCGCCACCATCGCCCAACACATGTAAAGCATGGTCATAGTGCTTCTTACGATCTTCTAATCCAATGGTGCCACCATTGATACGCTTGGTCAATGTCAAGATATCGCCTGCATCGGCCCATTGGTTTAGGTTATTGACTTCCCAGAACCAGCAGGCACTTTGTACAGCACCTTCGAATGTCTGCAGGTAGTCAGGAATTTCTTCCACAGGAGTTTCAATACTTTCAGCAAAGCGTGTGTAATTGTCTTTGCCGGTCAATTGAATCAGGCCTTTACCAGCATAACGCCAACCATCGCCGGATGCTTCGCTACCATTGCCCATGCGGTCCGAATAGACCTTGTTAGCAATCTTTTCAGGTTGCATGGCATATTGTTGAGCTACTGCCATATTTGGAAAACGACTGGGCCAAACACGCATAAGACTTTCGGCTTTGTAATTTAGATTCTCTTTTAAGAATTTAAAGTTTGCACTTTCGTGAGCACATTGAGCAATAAATGCTGCCGCACGTGGCACAGTGTCAATGTTATAATCTGGTAAAATCATGCTGAGTGCATGATACCATTGCGGCACGTAGGGATTACCAGGAATCAATTGTGCTAACTGTTGCTCTGTAAAATTAAAATTAAAAGCCATCAACTACTCCTTATTTTTTAGTTGGAACTTCTGTAGCATCATACTTTTTGCGTACAGTGATGGTCTTGCAATTCTGTTTTACGGAACCATCTTTGTTCTTTATCACGTTGCCAGATTTATCCTTGGCATCAGTACAAACTTCTTTCTTTTCGCCCGTGTTTTCGGCTGGTTTAGCATCTTGTGCCCAGGCTGTACCTAAAGCAAAACATAATGCTGCTGTTGTAATTATCATTTTCATTTTGTTGTCCTTATTAAAGTGCTGGGTATTGTGGTTCGGCAGGTCTTGCTTTTCCTGCACTGATCCCTGTGGCAGCGGATGATCCAAAGCTGCCTGCAGTACTTGCAGTATTACCGCCTAACGGTACACTGCCATAACTGTTATTGACTGAGGCTGGTGTAAAGCTAGTTGGTGCTGATGCAGGGGATCCAAAACTGCCAGTGCCAGTTAAGCCACCGTTGTTGGCTCCGGCTAATTTTTCTTGTGTGCGTCCCATTGCTGCAATACCTAACACAGCACCCATGGCAATGTGGAATAGTCCAGCACCTTGTAAGGTAATTGGTTGCCACTGACTGGTGACATTACCGCCGTGTATGGCCTGTATCAGGCTCCAAAGAATTGGAAATATCACAAAGTCGCAGACACACACGCCCATGTACATCCAACCCATCATTGGACGCCATTTTGCGTTCATCCAATCTTCTTTCTTTTTCTCGCTGGTACTCATTTCTTGTTGTTCGGACATGTGTCACTCCTGTTGTGGTATATTATACGGGTATTTATTTGGGTATTTGGTATAAAACAGTGGGTTAAAACGGCTCACATAATCTTGCTATATGCAATAATCTATGCTACAATTTGCTATGGACATTTCAATCATAACCGTCGTAGCTATTCTTTGGGCCCACTTTGTTGGGGATTTTATTCTGCAAAGTGATTATCATGCTGTGAACAAGAGCAAAAGTAATCTTGCCTTGTTTGAGCATGTGTTGTACTACAGTTTACCCTTGACTCTTGTGGGATTTTTAATTCCTGTCAGCATTGCTTGGATTGCGGCCAATGCTGTGATGCATGCGGCTGTGGATTATGTGACCAGTAGAATAACATCACGCTTGTGGGTAGCAGGAGAACGGCATTGGTTCTTTGTGACCATTGGTGCGGATCAAAGCCTGCACTTTACCTGCTTGTTTGTATCCTACCTTTGGTTGACGAATTGAAAAAATCAATTACCCCTATTAAAAAATACAATAGAAAATACCTATGAAAATCCGTAGATTTATAGGTCGTGGATCATATATAATATCTGAAATCAACACACAAGTTGATTGACATTTTTAACTCAAAAGGAAAACTAAATGAAAACAGTAGGCGATAAACTCAGCCCATTTGCCGTCACCGGCGTCCGACCTGGACAACCAAATAATGCTTTCTTCGACATCACAGAACAGTCGTACGAAGGCAAGTGGAAAGTGATTGTGTATTACCCAAAAGATTTTACATTTGTATGCCCAACAGAAATTGTGGCATATGACAAGTTAGCCGGCGACTTTGCCGACCGTGATGCAGTCCTACTCACAGGTTCAACAGATAACGAGTTCTGTAAGGTTGCCTGGCAAACAGCTCATGCTGATCTCAAGAAAATCACCCACGCACAATTTGCTGACACACAGCGTGGCGAGTTGAGCTTGATTGAGCAGTTGGGTGTATTTTATGCTCCGGCAGGTGCTGCACTTCGTGCCACATTTATTGTTGACCCAGACAATGTTATTCAGCATGTCACTGTCAACAACTTGAATGTTGGTCGTAGCCCAGAAGAAACCTTGCGTGTGTTGGACGCATTACAAACCGGCGAGCTATGTGCATGTAACCGTACGGTAGGCGGAGAGACTCTATAATGTTAGAACTGCTCTGGGCCTTAGCGGCCATTATATTGATTGATGTTGTATTAGGTGGCGAGAATGCCTTGGTCATTGCTATGGCTGCTAAGAAACTTCCAGAGCATCTTCGCCGAAAGGCCATGCTATGGGGCACAGTCGGTGCTGTGGCTGTTCGTTTTGCCAGCGTGGCGGCTCTAACTTATCTGTTGTTGATTCCAGGACTGCGTTTGATCGGCGGCGTTGCTCTGCTCTACATTGCCTGGAAGTTGACTACTAACAACGAAGATCACAGCAATGTAAAAACTGCAACAACATTCTGGGGTGCCATGGCCACTATTGTCTGGGCAGATGCTGTAATGGGATTGGATAATGCACTAGCCATTGCTGGTGCTGCCGGCGGTAACTGGTGGTTGATTGTGTTTGGTTTGTTGGTCAGTGTTCCCATCATCTTGTTTGGCTCAACACTGATTGCTCGAATCATGGACCGATATCCCGATGCAATTTTTGTCGGGGCATTTGTATTGTATGTGGTGGCAATCAAAATGATTATGGCCGAGCCTATAGTTGACAATTACCTAGATCCTTTACACGACTTGGGCGAACGTGCATTGCCTTGGGTAGGAGCATTTGTATTGACCGCCAAACAATATTATAGAACTAGAATTAGGAGAGTGGCATGAGTTTTAATGATACCGTAAAAGGTGCGTTACCAGACTACGCAAAAGATACTAGATTAAATCTTGATGCCGTACTGCTACGTAGCACACTCGATGCAGATGTAGCCATGGGGTGTGCTGTAGCCGCACTGGCCGCAACAGGCAATGGCAAGGTACTAAGCATCATGTTAGCAGATGCTCCTGTACACGCAGATGCCGCAATGACTGCTGCCAGCATTATGGCACAAAACAACGTGTGGTATCCTTACGTTGAGATGGCAGACGATCCACAACTAAGCGGATTGCCAGCACAGTTACGCATGAATGCTATTGCGAGCCATGGTGGAACCACCAAATCAAACTTCGAAGCATTTAGTCTTGCTGCCAGCATTGTGGGCAAGTGTCATTTCTGTGTCAAGGCACACTACGACACACTCAAGCAAGAAGGCTACACAGTAGAACAACTTCGCGACATTGGTCGCATTGCTGCGGTAATGACATCAGTGTGTAGGGTATTGGTGGGATGAGCATAATCAAAAAAATGTTTTCCTATCTAATGCTAGGAATACTACTGCTCGGAGCAAGCGTTTTCATTATTCCGTTGGTAGGCATTTTACTTGGGGTGTTTGGGAAATTATTTAATTAAAAACTGTTGTTAAAATACAACACTTTTTAGCCCTGTTTTTCAGGGCTTTTTGTTGACCAGAAATAGCTGTTTTGCTATACTTAAAACATGATGAAAAAGCACCCAAATCCACCTAGTATACTACGCAATTTTACTACGTATTTTTTAGTGGGATTTGCTGAATTTTTGCTAGTTTTTTTGTTGCTTTTTGGCATATTTTGGTAGACCAGAAATCCCCGATCGGCTATAATGTACTTACACTAACAAAACAGGAGCAGTAAATGTCTAAATTAATTAACTTTGTAGGTTATAGCCGTGTAGCAGGCGAGCTCAAGTTCCGCACTGCCACTGATGAAAAGCGTATTGAGCAGTTGGCCAAGCTGGGCGACACTGACATCAACATGGTTGCTTTGCCCCAGGCAATGACCAAGTCTTCGGCAGCAAAATGGGCACTCACTGCCGAATTCTTCACCAAGTCAACTGAGTGTGGCCAAGACGTATTTTCCTTGTTCACTGCAAACGCAAAAGATGAGAATCCGTTCACGGCTCCTAAGGCCAAGAAGGAAGTGACTGTTAAGGTCAAAATGGTCAAGGCCCGCAAGGCGTCAGAGCCACGCGAGTTGACAGCCAAGGAACTGGCTGCCCTGCAGTTTATTGCTTTCCCAGTAGGCAACGGTGCAATGGCATACTACCCAGCTCCTAAGGCAGCAGTGGCAGATGAAGCGGCTGTTTAATTTAATTAAAAAGAATGCTGTCAGTATCGCTGTCATGGCAATACTGACAAGCATTGC
>Ga0222712_10003837_pt1 | contig 16096 bp, 25 predicted proteins | sample C33_657DmetaG_FD_165043 | JGI IMG/M metagenome (GOLD analysis project Ga0222712, IMG submission 165043) | Estuarine water microbial communities from San Francisco Bay, California, United States - C33_657D | ecosystem: Environmental > Aquatic > Marine > Unclassified | place: USA: California...
AACTTTACGCTCTAAAGAAATAGTCAAGATACCATTTTCAGACTTAGCTCCTGCAACTTCAACATGGTCAGCTAATGTCCATGTGCGTGTGAAACTTCGTGCTGAGATACCGCGATGTAGATATTCAACTTGATTATCTAAATCAACGGCTTGTTCGCCCTTAACAGTAAGTTGGTTGCGTTCAACTTGAATGTTAATTTCACCATCACTAAAGCCAGCAACTGCTAATTCAATAGCAAAACTGTCATCACCATGTTTAACGATGTTATATGGGGGATAGTTTGTGTTAGCTTGTGATGTTCGTAGTAGTTCGTCAAACATATTGTCGAAACCTACTGCAAATTTGTGAATAGACGGAATGTCTAAGGAACGAAGGGTTAATGTGTTGTTTGTCATTTTATTTCTCCTATAAGCAAATATGACATATTTCAGACCCGACCATCGGCATCTGAATACGTATTTATTATACTAAAAATACGCAAAAAAATCTATTATTTTGGATCAGAACAATTTCTTAGGAAGACTTTGGTCACGCAAATACTTATTCCAGCGTCTTTTCGCCTGGCTTCTTGCTAGTTTGCGTTTGATAGTGGGTTTTACGAATTCTTGACGGTCACGTACCTCTTGTAAGGTACCGTAGTCTGCGATAACTTTTTTAAATTTTCGCAATGCTTTGTCTACGTTTCCGTCTTGAACTAAAACCTTTCTACCTCTCATACTAATACTGTTGGCTCCAAAATTTGTTTTCTATCTATATTTATGTTTACAATCTTATTTTCACGGTATTTCTTAGTGTTAAACATATGTGTCATCAACACACGCTCGATTTCAGTATGCAATCCACGAGCACCTGTTTTCAATGCTAATGTATTCTCTGCCAACTGATCCAATGCGTCTTCCGTGAAATTCAATTCAATATTGTCTAAACTTAGCAAATACTTGTATTGGTCAATATAGTTATTTTTAATACCAGTCAATACTTTAACCAAGTCTTCTTTGCTCAAATCTTCTACATTGACAGTAGTAGTGAATCGACCAATGAACTCTGGAATCATACCGAACTTAACCAGATCGTCAGGGCTGACGTTACTTAAACTACCCTCAACGCTCTTGTCTTTAATTTTAGCACCAAATCCGATACTTGTTCCGGACTCTCTGCTTTTGATAATATCTTTCAATCCAACAAATGCACCACCTGCAATAAACAAAATGTTCTTGGTATTAATCTCAATCATATCACCACCTGGATGCTTACGTCCTCCACCGGCTGGGATACGACAAACTGTTCCTTCAACCATCTTCAATAATGCTTGCTGAACACCCTCACCTGATACGTCACGTGTGATGCTAGCACTTTCACCTTTACGGGCAATCTTATCAATCTCGTCAATGAATACGATGCCACGCTCTGCTAGTTTAACATCACCACCCGCGGCATTCAATAACATTGAAATCATAGATTCAACATCATCACCTACGTAACCTGCTTCTGTAATACTAGTAGCATCTGCAACTACAAAGGGCACTTTGAGATACTTAGCAACTGTCTTAGCAAGCAAGGTTTTACCTGAACCAGTAGGACCAACCAATAACACATTACCCTTAGAGATTTCTAAGTCTTTTGGTGGTTTGTTAATACGTTTGTAATGATTAGCAATAGCTACACTCAACACTTTTTTAGCGTTATCTTGTCCGATAACGTGCTGGTCAAGATAATCCTTGATTGATTCTGGATCATACGATACTAAATCTTCAGGGGTAATATCGGTTTTTGTATTTTCTTCATCAATCATTAATGTATTGCACAGTTCTACGCAATCACTGCAAATAGCCACTTCTTCGCTGACAATTAGTTTCTTAACATCATCTTTGTGTTTATCACAAAATGAACAATGGTTGAGTTTATTTTCTGTTGACATATTAATACTTATCTGTGTTTTTTTATGTGAATGATTTTTTATGGACAGTTATTATCTGCTACAATATTCAGTTCTATGCTCTGAATTTCTTTCATTACTTCGTGCATATTTACAAAATTTAAATATATTTTGTTCTTCTCAATGCGATTCCCGTATAATACAACGTGTGTACTAGCATCATAAAATGCAGGCTTTTTTCCTGACATTGAATCTGGAATATAACATTGTTGAAATGCAACTTTGTTATTAATATTCTTAATGCTAACTAAAATTCTAGGTTGATTATGTTGCAATGTTTGTGTAATAGCAGACACTGTATTCATATCATTAAACTTATAATGATTTTTACTACCGAGTACCCAGTCTTTAGGGTCTTTAGCCATTACAGTAACATTACTAGGACTAGCTTGAAATAAACCATTGCTACCATCTTCTAAAATTTTAAGTGCTTCGTTAAAGGATTCAATGAATTGATAGTTCCAACGCAGTTCTAATGGAATCTCAATGATACCATTACGATTAACATCAACTTTTAACTGATGAACACCTTGTGTAAGATGATATGCTTTTTTAGGGTAATCATTCAACAATTGTTGTAACAATCTATCTCCATTTTGTTTACCCCGAAGATAACTACCATACTGATTACTATGTTTATCAGTATCAAAGTTTTTAGCATCTTTACCTACACCTAATATTCTATCAGCTAGTTTGTTGCTAGCAACCTGAACGTCAATTAATACTTTAACTTGGTTTCCGTGTTTAACTGAACTAATGATTTTAAAATCACTAATATAGCCCGAACTATAAACTAGAATCTCATTCCTAACTAATTTATAGTTATTGCTTTCACGTTCACTAACTATAACTGCACCTGCTTCAAATTCAATTGCTGTTTTGAAGGCATTTTGTTTTGCCTCCTCCAACGTAGAACCTTCACCAGTAACCTGTATGGCACTTGCAGTTGTAGCTACTAAACACAACAACCCCGCTAGTATTTTTTTCATTATTGACCTGAAATTAAACTACGAACTTTCTTTAAGTCTTGACTATCATTCTTACTCCAAACAATAGTGCAAGCGATAGTTTTAGCATCGATTGGTTTAGCATCTTCGATTCTAAATCCAACTAATCTACCTTGACTACTTGTAGTGATTGTACGAACCATGTCAATATCAGAGTTGATCAATGCTTCACGAATACTATAATTAGTATCCTTTTCATTGTCATCGCTCGCCATATCAACATCTTGACCAATTTCAGTTTTAGACTTCACTCGGTCTTTTTGATTTTCGTTTTGTTTGTTTTTTGTTCGTGCAGTTCTACTTTCACTAACATTAGTGCCAAACACATAACTAACTACATTGGCTCTAGCATTATCACACGCCATAAGTGTAGTTGACTTTTGCAATGAACGTGTTGCACCGACAGAAGGTTGAACACCTACTGCTTCGATTCTTTCAATAGTACATTTGTCCCGTTGAATCCAACCACACGCTTTGTCGATTTTGATAGATTCATTTTTACTGATTTTGAATGACTGTGATTCAATAGTAGGAATTTCACCTTTATTGCTAGCGCATCCTGCAAAAATTAAGCAAGATAATGCTACGATAGTGAGCTTCATAAGTACTCCGATAGTTGTTACAATAAGTCTATTATATACTAATACTTAATTGTTTTCAACTATTTTGGTTACCTAAATATTGGGCAATTTCTTCACGTTCGGTATCGGACAATAACTCAATATCATACTCACCCTTTTCTATTTTTCCTACTAGGAATTCAATATACTTTTGGTTGTGAAGGTATGTATCGGTTTGGTCCTTTTGCATCTCAATCCATTGACGACCGTCAAACTTGTATACACGATTGGGTAATGTGTCTACACGGACAAAAATCATTCCACGCTTTGCAGTAGTTGGGAACTTCGTTCCAAAACTTGTTTCAACTTGCCCATTTGTATTATCAGGTTTTACTATAAACAGATCGGGTCTTAAGCTTTTTAATGCATCTTTTTGAACTTGTTTACCTTCAAAGTCAACATAGCCACCTGGCATTTCTTTATACTTCGTTACAGGTGGCGCAACTAATTCTTCTGTAGTCACATTAACTGTTTCTATTACAGGCTCTACTTTCTTCTTGCTACGCTTCTTTTTTGGTTTTACTACTTCCACTGGTGCTTCTTCCTTAGTAGCGACCATAGGCTTAACATCAAAGCTAACAAAAGGTTGATTTAAGTAAGGATGTTGTTCTAGTATAGACTTTTCAGGTTCGATAAATTCTATTTCTACACCTTCAGTATTGTCCTTAACATCACATTCTTTATTTGGACAGAATGGACCTATACCGGGTGCATTTAGTAATTCAGTACTACACTTATAACATTTAATAGGCTCGGGTTCTGGCTTTTCAAACATCCATCCCGGTGGAGTAGGATCTACTGATTGTTTAACTGATTCCTTGATTTGTTCAAGTTGTTCTTCAGTTAACGGCCCATCATCAGGTTCATACATGGGTTCAGCAATTTCTTCTGCTGTAGGTTTCTCGCCTACATCAGCTACCCAGGCATCAGGTTTATGTGATTCTTCTTCTTTGTCCCATTCTTTACTTGCATTAGCTGCCAACACAAGTGCAATGGCTAATGGATCGAATACAATAACCAATAAGATAATAACCCATCTTACTGCACCTTCAAGCGTGTTGTTATCAGCCGTATCACCATAAATCAATGCGGCAATATACTTGATGGGACCTACTTCTGCCTCTACTTTACGATTCTCTGCCGCAATAGGTGCACGTTCTTCATTTAATTTAGCAATTATTGATTGTGCTTCACCGATATCTTTTTGTAGTTTAGCACGTTCACCTGCTTGTTGTCTACGAATCTGTACTGCTCGTTCAGCACTATTCTCACTATCACCACGACTTAATCGTTGGTCAACTTGATTATCCATCTGAGTTAATGCTTTACGTGCTAACTCAATGTTATCTCGTTGTGTCTTAATCTTCTCATCATACAATGCTAGTTTGGCTTGTACATCACCTGATGTAATGCCTTGATCCATATGTGCCTTTGACAAGAAGCCAAAGATACCCATACTAGTAAGCAATGCTAATGCAATAACAGCAGGCACAAGATATAATTTGAGTACCCAACTAGCACGATGCCAATACTTGCGTAGCCATACTGTAGTAGTAATCTTTCCTACTTCTAAGATACTACCCATTATGATAACAGGAATAACCGCACCTGCAAAGATAGCGGTTAAGCCAATGATACTATACCAGGCAGCTACCGAACTAAGTGATAGTGCTACTAATAGTGTGAGATTAGAGAATGATAGGAATTTTAAGCGCATCTAATATTTAGTCTTTAAATAAGTGACCATATGTATTGATAAATTCCTCTACTGTCATTACATACCTAATAGGGATGCCGGGCCCAGTGCTAGTCATATATGTTACCCAGTATAAGCCTTCATCCCGTAGTTTAACCTGCGTAACATTGATAGTTGCACCATCTTCAAATACAAAAGATTTACCAACTAATGATAGTGGGTCATCTATCATTCATTACCTTCTTCAGGTTTGCTGAATGGCCATTGTGCAGTAGGAACTAACTTCATAGGTTCTTTTACTTCTTCGTTAGTGTCTTCCTTATTAGCAAACTCTCCAGTGGGTTCGCCGTTTTCATCAAGTCGTTCAATGATTAAATCACAATCAATAATCATTTCACAGTCACCTTGACTCCATCCGTGTTCTTCTAAGTCTAACCAACTGTTACCTTCATCAAAGAATTCTTCCAACCACTCCCGTGTCTCGTCATCAACATCATCATAGTCGTGTTCTTCCCAACAACCATCAGATGTTTCTACTAGTTCTGTTTCATAATCACAGTTATACATATCTACACCTGCTTCAATATCAGGAGGATTGTCATCTTCTGTTTCTAATGTAAACTCGCCCCAACGCCAACCTGTTTCAACAACAAGTTGTTGACCATCTTTATACAGATAGTTACGCTCGATAATTGATTTCTTCCACTCGGGTTTTATGCTCCACGTTGCCATATTATTCTTCCTCTTCGTCAAACATAGCTTCTAGCTCTGCTATGCGTTTTTTTCTTTCTTCTTCCTCAACTATACCGTGTTCAGTTAGATTAAGTTCACCATCACACATCGGACAAACATCCTTTGTATTATGAGATTCTTCTTCGGAGTCATAGTAATCTTCAATTACTGAACCATCTTCACGTAAGTATTGTGTCAATGTGTTATATCTTTGCCCAGTCCAACGACACTTAGTGCATTTATGTGTAGGCTCTGGTTCTTTCTCTGGTTCTACCCAACTAGATTCATCACCTAGTTCGTATGTAACTTCGTAACCACCTTTGCGGTCAGTCCAGCAGTCATCATATTGAAAGTCCCATTCAATCTCTACATCATTGTCATAGGCATCACTGATAACTTCTTCATAGTCAACTTCACCTGATTCAATGTCTGCAAGTTTCTGTGCAATCTCATCCTCATCTAAGTCAGGATAGATTTCGCTTAATAGTGCTTCATCAAGTTCAATAGCATATTGTCTATCGTGTTGATGCCATTCGTGTTTAACGATTGTTACCATTTTGTGCCTCTTTAGCGTTTTTGTAAATTTTTCTAGCGATAATCCAGATAGGTTCTATAATAAAGATACCCCAAATTACTCCGGCAACAAACATACTGAATTCATTTAGGGACATCATTTTTTATTTACCTACGTTGACGTTAGCACCAGCACCAATCACAAGAGTATTACCCTTGAAACTAGAAATTGCCTCTGCCATTTTAAGTGAAGCATCGGCTTGCTTCATACGAGCCTGAGCATCCATATACTGAATAGCACCTGCGTTTGCGTTCAATGCCGCAATACGACGGGCTTCTGCTTCAGCAGTCTTAACTTCAACCTCTTTCTGTTTGAGTTCATTCTTAGCACGAACCAATTCGTTTGCACTTGCAACAACACTATCAGCAGGTACAACATTACGCACTAGAACCTGTGTTACTTGAATAGCACCATCAAGTTTTTCGTCAGTAATAGATTTCTGCATAATTTCTTTTACACGGATTTCAATTTGACTACGATTGTCAGCCATATCCAATGCTTCATATTCACGTGCTGATTTATAGATAGCATTACGGGCCATTTGTTGTACATAATTATACATCAAGTAAGTATCGCCACCTCGATCGAGGTGAAATGCTTTACTCTTTGTGTTATACAGTTCAGCAACTTGACTTTGGTTCAAATTATAGATAACGACAGCATCAAAGTCTTTCATTGTGCTGTTATCTTTTGCCAATGGTGTCATATCGTCAAGTTTAATATTCACATCCTTGATCGGGAATGTCATCACTTCACCAACGATAACTTGATTGAAACTACCTGGTAGCAGTTCAACATTAGAGACTTGTTTGTCAAAACCTCGGCGAAGACCTACTTCACCAGTTTCAATACGGGTGCAAGCACAGGTCAATGCAACTGCAGTAGCAACAATACCAAGTTTAAAATAACGATTCATTTTAGATAATACCTTTTACAAAAAGAAAGAAACAAAATACAAAACCAAGTACAAAATACAATGGTCTAATAAGAAAATCAGAAAACATAATAGTCCTTAAAAAAGTACAACGATTGAAATTAAAACTGCAATCGTCAGTAGTGAACACAGTATACTATATCCTAGCATTTTAGTCAAGGCCAATGCCTCTTTACCTGTCATATTTCGGGCAAGTGTAATGCCCATAAAAAACAGAATAAAAAGTAATACAAATGCTAACACAACTTTAATCATTCTTTAACTCCTCGGGTTCTCTAGCATCAATAGCACCGCAAATAACGCAAACGCTACCATTTTGCACCACAGGATTCTTTGCACTATACCAATCGTGTTTACAAACGGAGAGTTCTTCAACTCCGAAATGTTCTTTAATCTGATTCCCAATCATACGACCAGTCCAAGCAGGATGTTCTTCACAAGTCACTAACATTTCCCTAACAATTAATTCGGCGAACTTTTCCATTTCTTCATTGATGCCCATAGACTCAACTACAAAATCGTAGATGCCAGCCTCTTCCATAAGTTCTTTAATTCGTTCGTTCATATCGTTTCTTTGCTCCCGTCACTGTAGTCATTTGTTGCTTCATCAAGTCCTCAAAAAATTGTTCATTAGGACGTTCAATACGGTAAGCAAATTGTCCACCAAAATATACACAACAACTTGCGTCAATGTCACTTTCTACCACTGTGGTATATGCGGTAGTAATAGCCTGTCCACCAATACCACCAAAGCCCAATGCTGTTGAACTCCATACTTGGGGGAACATAGCCTTGACCGTTAGATTGTATTCAGTGTGTCTTGTTTTTTTGACAACCCGAGCATCTCGATCTGGATTGTTAAAATCACGGCTTTCGTATTCATATTCCGGAAAGCCCTCGTAAACAGCGTGGGCCATCACCATATGCAAATCATTTACTGCGTGATAAGATTTCATTCTTTAACTCCGAAATGGTTTCTAAATCTAATAACCGCATCTACGATACCTTGATTCTGACCTAATAAGTATTCTCTGATTAGAGGATTAGTTTCTGTGGCAATATACTCATCGTCAATGATCTCATCCCACGCTTCTTTCATACACTCTCTAATAATCAACTCGGCAAATTTTTCTATACCTTCTTTAGCATAATCATCAAGCTCGTCCCAACATCCTTGTGCAGTCAATCCTGCTTGGTATAAACAATGTTCAATTCGTTCGTTCATTTGTCATCCCTAAAACGAACAAAGCGAGGAAAACGCAAACTGTAGGTGCCGTCTTGGTTTTGTGTAATCACATCACACAAGACCTCAGCAGTGCGACCAATGACCAGATTGCGATTAGTCCAGTAATCATCTCTATCAGTATCACTAAAGCCACTACCCACATTGACTGTAATTTCTTTCCCGTCGTCAACTCCATGACAAACAAGTGCTCCAAGTCTTCCCAAATTTCTACCAGTTCCTTCTTCAACACCTACGACCTCCAAGTCTACCGTTAACGTTGGCTTCCATTTCATCCAATCAGTACTACGCTTACACAGATATGGAGCTTCTAACTCTTTAATCATAATGCCTTCAAATCCTGCATTTACATTATCTTTAGCATAACGCATCAATTGATCCTTACCTGCCGCTGTATCAAGGTCGACCATAATATGCGGTAGTAGTTCTACGTTAGGCATTGTGTCAACAACAGGTCGCATAGCATCTAGTAATGCAATACGTTTGCGTAATTGTGCGTTCCAATGACCTTTACGGAAGTCTTGTAATGGAATAATATCAAAGATATTGAACACACTATCATCTGCTTGTACATCAGTCTTACGGCGTGCTTGACGCATCAGTTCTTGGAATGTATTACCAATCACTTCACCGTCTAATACAAAACCTTCTTGCAAACTACGACCTTGATCAGTAGCTCTAGTAGCACGTAAAATACTGATAAAGTTGTTTTTAACTTGTTCTTCAATGTGACCAAAGTTATCAAATACTTTACCATTACGGCTATAACAAACAGTAGAGATACCTTCGCTTGCACCTGGAATTACAAACATCAATACACGCACACCATCTAGTTTAGGCTCTAATCGTTTAGTACCCTTCATCTCAGGACGACCCTCACTGTTGGTTGCAAGTTGACAACCAAAAGTAGGAATCTCGTATACTGTTTTCTTACAGATTTTATTGATTGTTTTTTCGCTGATACCGGCACGTAAATCTCTACGAATGACAGGAGCACAGAATGTATTCCATTCTTCACTATCGAATCGTTCACTCATTCTATCAATAGCTTCAAGCGCGGCATTGCCTGTCAATCCTCGACTGCCTAATTCACATAGCAAATTATCAAAGTCATCCCAAGGATTTTCTGCATTAGTAATACCGATAGTATCGGGAACTTTACGCACACCGAACGTCACATATGGATTATATGCTACTTTGGTTAATGTCAAAAATTTAATAGCATTTGTGCTACCGAGGGCACTTGCTTCTAATGCTTGCGCAAGTACATCTTCCTTGTGCAGGCGACTATCACTTTCGTTTAGTTTATTAATCCAACTTGCACTCATTCTTCAACTCCAAAATATTCTGACATTTCAGACGCAATAGTATAACCATCACCTTCTTCACCAAAACTTACACATAATTCTAAGCAATCAATAAGAATTAACTTAGCGAACTTTTCGTGATTGACATGGCTGGTGTTAGGATCAGGCCATATTTGTTTTGCTAATTCTAAAATTCGTTCGTTCATATTTTATCCTGAGAATGGCCACGCATTCGTTGCTACAAAAGGTGGACGGGGTTTAAGTTCTACTGTTTCAATACTAACATTATACACATATTCGTCTATTTTGTCAACTGTATACGGTCCCAAAATAGTCATATAGTCACCTTCTAGTACCCAATTATGATCACCTTCTAGAACCCAGTTTAATCCAGTATCTTCCCAACCTTGTTCAATAATTTCCTTTTCCTCATCAGTAAAACTATCATCAAACTGAAAATCTACATAACATAGGTCATCAAGTTCACAACCCCAACCTAAACTAGGATCAACATTGTGTTCACTATCATCACTAAAAGGAAGTTCGCTCTCATCTTCAACAAAGCCTTGCCCCCAACGATACGTCTCGGTTACACTCCATCTACGATCAGAGTTATCAACTACATCATAGATGGCTATAATAGATTTCTTATGTTGTGGTTTGATACGATATAGGATTGCCATAATATTTCCTTAATATAAATGAACTTCTTGTGAAGGATCATCTTTAAGAATCTTCCAAGATTCTTCTTCAGTAGAAAAAATTAAACCTTTAGCTTCAAGGATACTTCTACGAAGGTCGTCACTTAACTCAGTCCATTCTTTGACTGCCTCGTAACTACCCTTTGCCATCTTAGGCACATAATCATCAACCCAACCTGCCAATGCTTTAAATGCTTGAATAGTATTACCGGGATGACTACTACGGATAGCACCATAAAAATCATTAGCCAGGACACTTGTGAAACAACTACCGGGACTATAGCCATAGACAAGATAGTTATACATAGGATCGGCAAAGTCTTTAGGAACTTCCCATGTCTTAAGTGTTTGTAATATATTATTACGACTGTATTTTGTTAGATTCATACTCATACTCTAGGTTATTATTCATAATAACACTATCAATCTTTGTTGTCAACTTATCCACATCCAAACCATGTGCAAGATAACCTTCGTATAAACAGTTATCATAACTTACACCGGGTGCCTCTTCTGGGCCTTTACTATTCATAATATAAGCCATAGCGATTGATCCATCACTTAGAACCACATTAATCTTATTGTAGTAATATGGATAACCTTCTAATCTATCCAATGCACTTTCACATTCGGGTGTAATCTCCCACAATACACCTTCCATTTCACTACCAGGCACAAGGTCGATATCTGCGTGGTATCTAAATCTCAACTCAAAATTAGGCAATACACAACGACCGAGACTAACTGCCTTAGGGCAACGGCTAGTCATCTCGGTGACGTTCGTATTCATACCATATGCAAAATAAAATCTACTCATTACCAGCTACTATTATAAAATACTTTTAATCCTAAGAACACTTCTGCCTTAGCATTATTTACAAACTCAAGGTCTTCTTTGTAGTAATGATCATCTGATGGGTCACCAAAGAAGAAACCCGATGTTTTTGGAAGTTGACCATTACGAATCGCTCGTTCAAGTTCATCCAAGTCATCCCAAGTTAGTTCTAACTCAATGCCATTAAAATCAGCATCAGTATTACCTGTACCGGGCTTACCTTTGCGTTCCCAAAGTTGTTCCATCCAACCGTGTAAGTTAGGATGTTTACGCCAATAAGCAATCTCAATCGGTTTACTGACTGTCTTACTTACAAATTCGCTGGTCGTTGAATCAAATTCGGCAGATTCGTAGAATTCACTGTATTGCCCTTTTTTGCCGGCAACATACGCATACATATCTAGTCCCATTTATTTCACCTGTTCCTGTGTTACTTCTTTAACTTTATTAACACCGTTGTCAAGTAGTGTAGCGATGCCACTAAAGCCTACAGTTGCGACAACAATACCAAGAATAAAACCTACGAATAACTTACTCATCACTCATCTCCTCAACACCAAAATGGATTAATAAATCTCTACCTAACAAAGGACCATGTTCCCATACGCTACAAGCATAACGGTTACACTCTCTAACAATCAGTTCTGCAAACTTCTCGCAAAACTCGTCAGTAATATTCCAAGCCCCGGGTATATCTGCTATCGCCTTATCGGCGAACTCTTTAACTAAAATGTTCATATAATAACCTTTACACGATTAAGTTGAGTACTATTGTCTCTATGACCTTTAACAGTACCGTAAATATCAAACATCTTACCAACTTCTAATGCTTCTTTGTAAGCAAAGAACACTACTTGGTCATCACTTGTAATACCAGTAATATAAGTAGTAGCCCACTTTTGTGAATAGATGGATCTCAATACTTCAATAGTAGCTGACACTTTGTTGCCTATTGCACTAATATAGCCACCTGTAGCAAAGTTAATACGCTGTTCTACAGTTTGACGTTTAGTACCACGCTCATAACAACTTGGCAAACTGCAAATAACTGCAAGGTCATAATTGCTAGAGATAACATCACGATTGGACAACACCATTGCGTTGTTGTCAAAGTCATTCAGTTTTTTACCTTGCAAAATTTTGAAAGTCAAAGCCTGATAAAACGCACGAACCTTTTTACTTTGCTCACGATCCTCGTCGGTGATACTAACAGGGTCAGCCAACAATTGCATTGCCAACATACGGTTAGACAACTTTGTAAGTGAAGGATCCGACTCACTAATCACAGCCAGTTTAACATAACTACCATTGATTCGTTGTGCCTGACAGGCCGCGGCCCATACATCATCGGCATTGAATGTGAAAACGGGTTGTTGATTCTGAGCCATATTGTCTCCTTAAACTTCTGTACCAAACTCGTAAAATTTAACTTTTGGATCCAAACGCTTCAATTCGAAAGCCGCTGTAGTCAATTCCTTGTAACGCTTCTGAACCAGACTACGGGGCAACTCACCATCACAAGTCAAATTCTCGGGACTCAGATCGGCATCGATACTATCAGCAATCTTTTGACGGTCAACTGCATTTTGCAAGCTAAGTTCCTTGTTACCAAAGATTTTAGAAAAACTATTCTTACGATCCAGATATGTTGTAAGTGCTGACATTTCGTTTCCTTTATTTAACTGTCTAAGATTCTATTATATACCCAAACTGATTTATTGTCAAATTTAGGAGCCAGTAGTCACGAATAAGATTTCAGGGGAAATAGTGCTTTGTTTGAAGGACTCAATATAAATGTGATGGCCATCGCCGCTGTCACGGATAAGTTGATCTGCCGCAATATACAATGACTTCCAAGTATCACCTTCGATAGCAACTTCGTGATTACCGGAACCATATGCACGATAGATAACTTTTGTAGCACCTTTAAAGGGATGACATTCACTCAGGTTCTCGACCTCGTAAATTGACCAAACTGCATCAAGACCTAGATCCTCACGAATTTGGCTGTAGTAGTCAAATTTTTCATCTGTGAATGTAGTCATTTCGTGTCCTTTATCTAACTGTCTAAGATTCTATTGTATCATAGGATCCATTTATTGTCAAATATTGGCGTATTCTGGAACCACCGATTCACGTGCGGCCAAGATGATATCACGGACTCGTTCACGGTCAATGCTGTCGCCACAAAACTCTTCACCTTCTGGAAGACGGCATTTGTAAAGTTGAGTAGCTAGACTAATTTGGGTTGCAGTAAAGCCCAAAGGATAGATACCATTTGGACCATAGAATTCAAGCATATATTGGGTGAAATTCATAATAGCTCCTTTTACTGAATAAGACTCTATTATAGACCCAAAATGATTTATTGTCAACCTTTAAGATTCTTCAAATAGCTCAGTATCTAATAAATCGTTAGACAAATCATTGATGCGTTCCTGCATTTTACCAAACATAACAGTATCACGTTCAATTAAAATACAATTTCTGTTTAGTTTATTACAAGCTACACCAGTCGATCCTGAACCAGCAAAGGTATCTAATACTGTATCACCTTTATTGCTTAGTAGTTCAATAAAGTATTCTAATACTTCAGTGGGCTTTTGTGTTGGATGAATCTTGTTTTTACCTAGACCACCGCTATACGTAATTGTATTCGGGATAACACATTGTACCAGTCCCTCTGCTGTGCGTTTTCTATCAGCCAACATCTTTGTTGCTTCTTTTTTAGCCTCAGCAAAAATCTTATCTAAGTTATTAAGATTATCAGCATCCTTAATCATCTTATACACAATGCTACTGATTTTGTCAGCACTAGCATAACGCTCTACAATATTACCTTCAATACTGTCAGCATTGAATGTACGCTTACCACCAGGCTTGATACCAAACAATACATACTCACAAGCACTTACTGGATTAACCTGACGATTGAAAGGGACAGCTGCCGGCTTCTTCCAAGTGAATACACGTTTAGGTTCAAAGCCTGCATTCTCCATAATCTTCCATAGATATGAAACATACTGATCACTAATGAATATAGCGAACGTGCCTCCCTTGCGCATTTTAGTAAACCAAAACTTAGCCCAACTATCAATTTGATTTAGAAACTCTGTGTGTTCAACACTATCCCAATCTTGTTCAAAGCTTTCACTGAATTTTTGATTATGAATAGTTGTTTTATTCTTACCAGTTTCTTTGTCAATCCAGACTGGTTGAGCACCATCTTCGCTAATGTTGTAGGGCGGGTCAGTTAGCAATAAGTCAATAGACGAATCAGCTATGTCATCACCGGCAAGTGTGCAATCTTTGTTTATACAGGTAATCATTTGTATATGATAACACAAAAAGTATTATGTGTCAATATACAATCATAAATCCGGGCAAATTATTACCCGGTTTGTGGCTAGGTGCGTGATATTGGAACTTGAATTTCAAGTCGGTAAATGGTTTTGCACTAGCAACAACTTGGCCACTATCTGTAATGTCTAAACGACCTAACCAAGCAGGACTTTGGTTAACGATATTGGTCATCATCTGTGCATATTCTTTTGCATCAGGTCCACGCTCTACTGCATTAAGAGTTCCGATGCCCATTACATAGGTTAGAATATCAGTTGCGGCTTTTTCAGGGTTAGCACGGAAGCTAGGTAGTCCAGCTTCTTTTTCTGTAGGCTTTTCTTTACCCTTAGATACACCCATATAATAATTACCATCTGCAGGTAATCCTACTGGTTTGCCCCATCCACCTGCTGTCATTGCTGGATAGAACATTTTTAAGAATTGACTATAACCCTGTTCATTTGGCATCTTAACAAATTTTTGTTTACTGATTAGTTCTTTCAATGATGCATAGTCAGTAAAATCGCCACCTAATATTTCAGAAACTTTTGTGTATTCTGGAACACTAATATGATTTGCACCGGCGATAATCTTGTCTACATTCTTACCGCCTGCTTTAGGGTGATAACTTTTAAACAACGAGAATAGTTTTTCTTGTGTCTTATCGTTCTCAATAGTACCTTCAAAGTTATCCATTAGGTCTTGAATACTTCTAAAGCTAGTACCACTACCCGTCAAACTCTTTACGCTATATTTTAAATCACCAACGATAACGTCAATCAATGGGAAGTTACCTTCTGCAGGGAACTCAATCTTGTCAGACTTATTGGCTAATTTGATTGGTGCAAGAATCTCACCAAAGTCAACACTAAGCTGGTCTCTTGCACGTTGACTTAAATTTTCGTTAGCTTCAGGTGATAGTGCAGGTTGTGCACCAGCGGCTACTTGAATCAATTCTAAAAGAATTTGTTGTAATTCAGGACGTGTTTTTGTTTTGGCAATTACGGCGGCTTGTGTAGCTTTAATAAGCGACTCACGGTTATATACTTGTCCAGCGAGACCTAATGTAGTTGGCGTGAATTCTTTGATACTAACAGAAACACCTTTGCTATCATCGTCTTTTCTACCTGATCCTGCAACGACCATGGAATAGATAGTGTCACCGGAA
>Ga0222712_10003839_pt1 | contig 16089 bp, 9 predicted proteins | sample C33_657DmetaG_FD_165043 | JGI IMG/M metagenome (GOLD analysis project Ga0222712, IMG submission 165043) | Estuarine water microbial communities from San Francisco Bay, California, United States - C33_657D | ecosystem: Environmental > Aquatic > Marine > Unclassified | place: USA: California...
ATCGCGACTCGGCGCGCGCGAACGCGCGACATTCGCCCGCGACGTCGTCGTCGTCGTCCACGACCGCCGTCGCGACCTCGGCGCGCGCTCGAACGGCTTCGATATCGTCATCCTCCTCCGCGAGCGCCGACGTCCGATGCGCGTCCTTTTCCTTCGCCCGTTCGTTCATTTCGCGTTCGTCATCCCGCGCGTTCGCACTGCGTCCGTCGTTCGTCGCTCGCGTAAACGTCGAGTCGAACGCTCTCGTCTCTCGCCTCTCGCTCGCGTTCGCGTTCGAAGCCGCGCGCGCGTTCGCCGAACCATCCACCTTGACCACCATCGGCGGCGGCGGCGGGACGTCGCGAATCACCCAACGCCCTCGTTCGCTTTCGCTTTTACGTTCCCTCTTGAACGCGCGTCTGTCGTCATCATACTCATCATCATCGTCGTCGTCGTCGCGCGAGCGTCGCTCCGCCTCTCGCGTCGTCGCCTCGCGTCGAAACGTCCGTTCGTCTACATCGCCCGCAGTCGCGACTGTGCGTTCGCGCTCACGCGCGACATTCGCATTCGCAGTCGTCATCGAACGCGCGCGACCGCGACCGTCGATGCCGAACCCTCGCGCGCCGGCGATCGGGTTCGCCGGCGCGCGCGTCGCTCGAAGCGAGCGCGCGCGACGCGTCCCATTTTCGTCGCGTTCATTCCACGTCTTCATCGACGACTGCACTGATGGGGTTAATGACGTCGTTTGAGGGCGTGAATGGTGCGGAACGCGATCGACGCGCGCGCGAGGGACGTTGAAGTCGCGTGCGATCTCGCCGTCTTCGCGAGAGCGAAGACGCGCCGAGGCGAGCTCGAGCGCGACGCGCGAGCGCGACGCGAGCACTTCGGCGTCCGTCATCGCGCGCGCGCGAGACGCGAATGACATCGCAGATGAGGTTGATGTGTGAGTGGCAAAGACGAAAGTCGAGAGATGGCGAGGGAGTGAATCGTCATGATTGATTGATTGATTGATTCGCGGTGATGATGACAACATGATGATGATGATGATGACGATTGAACGATGATGATTGAATCGTCTTCCGTGTGGTCTACGACGACAGCGTTCTATGATGAGCGTCATCGAGCGCGAAATGAGGGTTCGCAAGCCTAGGGCCGCGACGAAGGCGCGCGTAGGCGAACGGGCGGACGGCGTCGGCGTCGTCGTCGACGGAGGACGGAGCGCCGACGCGCGCTCGGGATGTTTTTTTTTCCTCGCGCATTCTTCGCTTCTCCTCTCGCGCTGCGTTTTTGGCGTCGATCTTCGAACGTCGAGCTTGAGTTTTGACGTGCGAGGCGAGACGTTTCTCGCGCGCGCGGCGGTCGCGGGCGATCGCGCGGTCGGCGGCGGTCGGCCGCGGCGTCGTCGCCGCGGCCCATACGGCGACGATGATCGCCGCGGCGATGCTCACCACGGGGTTGTCGAAATCGATCATTCGTCGTCGTTTGTTCATCTTCGCCCGCGCGATGGCTTCAAACTCACTCGGCGTGAGGAGCGAACGCTCGACGCGTACGGGCTCGGGCGAACGTAATCTCGCGACGGCGGGAATGTCCCGCCGGAGCGATCGTTCGAGCTCTTCCAGCGAGCACGTCCTGCGACGATGAAACAAACCCGACATCGCATCAATCGTGGGGTGTTTCGATGCCGGGGAGTCCACCGCGTTCGGCACCGCGCGTCGGATGACATCCGGGAACTTGCTCGGGTGCGACACGACGAGGGCGACGACGGGCGCGCCCGCGGGCAATCCTCGAACCAAATCTAATGCCGCGATCGCGATCGCGGTCTGTGGACACGGTAAATATCCATTCGATTCCTCGCGCTTGATCGTACGCAGCATCGTCTCTTCGTTCACGACGGCTGATTTAAACACCGCGGAGAACTCGCGCACCGCCTTGGCCGGGAGCGCGACTTCGCCGTCCGCGTCGAATTCATCCTGCAGAGCGCTCAAAACCACCGGGTTCTCACCCACGGCGTAGTACAGCGACCGCCAAATATTCTCAGGAACGACTATATCCAGCGCGCTGCTCGACGTGTGCACTAAATCTGTCTTATACAGTTCCCCCATTTCGACGACGCGGTGCGCGGCGCCATTCGCGTTACACGCGCACACCACGGTCACGGGCAATCCCATCATCCTCGCCAAGTGCCCGGCGAACTCGAACCCAAACCCCGAACTGGGCACGCTAAAAACCACCTCCTCACCGTACTCCTCGTGCGTCAACACGCGCGAGTACGCGTAGAAGAAAACCGCGACGTAGCTCAGCATTCGAGCGACGTTACAGGCGTCCACGAGCACCAATCCGTTCGCCGCGCGAAAACTGTCGTCACGTATTAAATCCGAAACCACCGCCGCGACGTCGCTCGCACCATCCGGGCACGCCATCACCTTGATCGCGTGCACGTGGTCCTCGACGACGGTGGTCATTTCCCTCTCTTGCGCGTCGCTCGTCGCTCCGTCGTCGCCCGGGTACGCGATCCACGCGTCCACGCGCGTCATCTTCGCCGCCGCGTTGGCCAGTGCCCCGCCATCTTCCCCAGTGGCGGCACAAATAACATTCGCACGTTTATCTCCTCGTTTCAACGCCTTTTCGATGAACCCTAAGGCGATGGCTGACGCGCAATCCTCCGCGCTCAGCGTCCCGCCGCGCGCGAGCTCGCACCGCCACGCGCTTTTACTTTTCCCTTTCATCCGCACGCACTGCGCCACGTCCTTCGCGTTCGCGCACGCCGTGCGTATAACTTCCATCACTTCTTGTTTCGTAAACCCACTCTCGCTGTCGCGCTCGATGTACTGCCAAAACACATCTCCCGCGACTTTCGCGAAATCATCCTCTCGCCAGGCGCTCTCGCGCGTCGCGCGAGGCACGCGTTCGGGCACGTACGCCCCGCCGTCCAGAGGCACTCCGGTCAACACGGCGTCGATGAATGACGTCGACGGCACCCCGCCCCGGGTGCTGATGAACGTCATCCCCCGCGCGCGCTCGCGAGCTCGAAAGTGCGGGCGCGCGATTCGTGGCGAATGCGTGCGTGCCGGTCCTCGGTCACTTGACGAGTCGTGACTCGTCACGAGTCCCTCGAGCGCCTACGACCGAATCGTCGCGCACCACGGGCGAGACGTCACCGAGCGACGCGATGACGCACGCGAACGCACACGACCGTCAGAAGATAGAGACGATAGAGGATGCGAAATCGCACGCGTTAGCGCTGGAGCGCGCGATCGAGGGGGAAACGCGCGCGGAGGGAGGGACGTTGAGGCAGTGTGAACGAATCTTGCGCGAGCTCGCGCGGGCGTCGGACGCGAGCGCGAAGGAAGATTTTGAGCTCATCGAGAGCTTGCGCGGAAGAGTGACGCGAATTAGGGTGGATGATGGGAGACAACAGCGAGAGGATGCGCACGCGGCGGCGAAAGAGGCGATCGGACGCGCGAGAAGATTGGGATTGGGAAGCGCGAACGCGAACGCGAACGCGAACGCGAACGACGTCGGGAAAGCGTACGACGGCGCGCGCGCGAGAGTTGTCGCGAGAGTGATCGCGATCGTGGAGTTGCACGAGCACGCACGACGGGAGAGGATTAAGTTGTTGGCGGATTTAGTCAATGCGAGTCGAAATGGGTGATTGAACGAGTGCGGGCTACGGGCTATCAACGCTCTACTAGTACAGGTCCTAGGAACTAGAAACTAGAATATACGATTGGGGAACCGGAGGGTTACGTCGCCGGCGGTGGCGGCGGCGGTGCGCGTTTGGGAAGACTTTGTAAAGCGGCGAATCGGTTACCGCCGGGACTGTACGCCCCGGGGACGGGAGCGGTGACGCCGGGAATGCCCCCGAGCGGGACGCCTCCGAGCGGGACGCCGCCGTACGGCCCGCGCGGTCCGCCGAGAGGCGGAGGTGGAGGAGCGCGCTGTTGCAAGTTAAACCGAGCGCCACCGAGCGGAACGCCTCTACCGAGGCTCTGCGCTAACAACGAGCGCGCATCTTGGTTCGAGCTGGGTCCACCACGACCGCCCGCGAGAGGGTGACCAGCCATACCTCGGCCGTAGTCCACGCCAATCGGTCGCTGACTGTTTCTCGCGTAATCATCGTGATGAAACAGCTTAGGCGGCGGCGGCATGTCGTGCTCATCGACGCACGGAACAGGTAAAACAGTGCCCGGCATCAGCACCGGTGGCACGAAGCGATCGGTGGGGAGCCGCATGCACGCCGTGACAACTTTGTTGTTTGTGATATCCGGACGGCTCGACATCGGCGACTGTACGCGCGACGGCTGGGCGTCGCGTTTCACCGACACGAGCGTCGCGTTCATCCCTTGACTTCGTTTAGGGTCCATCTTAAGCGTCTTCACGTCGTCTTCGTCTTCGCGTTCCTCGAGCTCAAGCAGCTGTGAAGCGAGTGGATGCGACTCGTGCACGTAAATTTCTTCTTCGTTGATGGAGTTTCGACGTTTCTCTTCAGCGGTGAGGGTGAACTCGACGAGCTCCGTCTGCTCGAGAAGTCGGTCAGCGTCGATCCAAGGGAGCAACGCGACGGCTTGCCACGTAAATCGTTTGCCATTCATGTCAAGCTCGAAATCTTCGGGGTAGAAGTCGATGATGGGCGAATCTTTGTCGGACATGAGCGGCGCGAAGGCGGCAGGCAACGCGTGTGCCGAAGCCGCGGGCAGCACGCCCATGAGCTGCGAAAACGGCTTGAAGGGCTTGCCGAGATCAAACTCCGTTGAAATAGACGACAAGCCTCGCAAATCGGAAGCAAACGGCGCGTAGTGATAGGGATAAAACCAACCCCACGAGCAACATCCTTCGAAATAGTATCGGCATACCCATACTAAGCCTCGTACAAACTCGACGACCATGTCGCGGACGATTGCGTCTCTCGTGTGATACGTCGCGCCCATTTTGGTTGAATAATATCTCTCCTTCCAACCGCTCTCGCCCAATCGCACTTTGTCGATTTCGTCTTCGCGTTCACTCTTCAAATTCATGGTCGTTTCCAGTTGCTTGTTGAACGACTTGGTGTCCATCGTTTGTCCAGCTCGGAAAATTTCGAATTCGTTAGGTTTTGGGCAACCGCAGCGAAAGCACGCGCCCTTGGCAGCGTACATGGAACCACAACCCGAAGGGCACATCCAATCGCCTGGGCGCGCGTCGGGATCGGTCGATGCGACGAATGGGTGCGATTCGACGCTGTCCAGCGTTTCCACCGTCGTCGCAGATTCTGTCGCAGAGTCAGTTTTCTGCTCGAGCTCCTTCCAAAACTCCAGAGCCTTTTCTGCTTGTTCGTCACCCTTCTTTGGCGCCTCAGTCCTCGCTTTTTTCGTTGAACCAGCATCTTCGTCGACATCCGCCGTAGCTTCAGCTGCGCGCTTGCCGCGGTTCAGCAACCGTTCTCGTAACGCATCCGCTGCGCTCTTATTTTGCTCCGCGGTTTTCGGCTCCGAAGCTTTGGGCTGGTTGCGCCCCAACGCTTGCACCGTCTCCGGCGCCGCGGGCGCGCGGTCGCTCGCGTTTCGCGACCCGCCGAGCTCGCGATGCTTCGGCAGCGTCGTCCCGCCGACCTTCTTTTGTCGATCGAAATAGTCTCTCGCCTTTTGTTGTTCACGCTGGCGGCGACTTCGCATTTGCGCCTCCTTCTTCGCGCGCTGTTGAAAAATCGCCTCCTCGTGCTGGCTCACGATTGCCACAAAGCGCTCGACGACGGGAAGATTCGGCAAACCGTCAGCGCATAAATATCCGCCCAAGGCATGGAGGTTTTGCCTATACAGCGTCATGAGCAAATCGATCGCACCTTCGCGAATCTCCAACGTCGGTGAGTGCGGCAAGAAATCATTTCCCACGAAGAAGCACATGAAAATGTAGTCGTCGTACAAGCGCTCCGGATCCATTTTGAACGGCGTCGGCTGTTCGGGTCGCATGTCCAGCGCCAAGTACTCGCGCAACACACTCACCGATAGCAACTGGTACGGCTTGCGCGCGATCGACACCTTCTTCTCCGTCTCGGTTACCATCATTCCATCCGTTTTGGGCGCGCTCACATCCTTCGGTTGAAACACTAACTCGCGCAAAATCCAAAAGTGCGGCTCGTGCGTCGCCAACGCGAGCATGATTAAATCCGCGTCCAAACCATACACGACGTGTCGCGTGTTCGGGTTCCATCCCGGAACCCCGCGTTGCTGACGAATATAATGCATCGCTTTATGCTCCCCTTCCCCAGGAACGCTCGCATCGGAAAAAACCACCTCGATCCCTCGCCAAGCAGGGTCTCTATTCAACCTATCGTGCACGTAATACTTCAACGCCACGGACAGTCGCGCCATGAAAGGCGTCCCCGGCGTGATCACGTTCGAATCAAATACCCCGCTCACGCTCTTCGCCGGTACGTTCACCCCTTCAGAACGTAACTTTTCCCTTAACTTCTCCTCCTCCTCCGCCTTCTCTTTTGCCTCTTGCGCCGCACGAAACCGTCTCGACCGCTGCTGATTCATCTTCGCCCGAGGCGCCACGCCGTCGATCGCCATGTACAACATTTTCCTCGGTCGTATCATCGCAAACAATCGATCTATGTAATCAAATATGCACTCAAACACTTCCTCCTCCGTCGTCGGTGCCGGTCGATCTTCGGGGTGGAAACACGGGTGAATTATCCCATTCATGTCCAAGTACAAGTTGTCGAATTCGATGCCATTTGGGTTCGGGGCGCTCGCGTCGACGGTGATTTTTCTCCCCAGGTCGTCGTGCGACGCGTCCTCCACGGCATCGGTGATGATTTTTGGATACTTCGAGCTTAACCAGCGGTAGAACGCCGGCACGCCCATGGCTCGCTATGACCACGCGCGCGTTCGATGGCGGCGGCATCGTCCGATGGCGTGTGCGCCCATGTATGTCCTATACATACAGGGTTTAGGTCACTCAATACGTCTACTTATGACACGTAGGCGTGCGTCCGTCGCTCGCTCGCTCGATCGATCGATCGATCGCTCGATCGCTCGCTCGATCGATCGCGACCGACACATTTCGACGCATCGATCATCCATCGCGCGCGATCGATTCATTCGCGCGCGATGTCCGACGCCGCGGTGTCGTCGTCATCCATCGCCCCCCCCCCGAGCGAGGTCGTGGTCCATCCGTTAGTGTTGCTCTCCGTGGTCGATCACTTCAATCGATGCGATGAGGTGCGTGTGAACGCGAGAGAAAGGGATGAATTAAAGGGGATGCGAACGACGTCGACGAGGGATTGCGTACGGAGTGATCGCGAACATCGATCGATCGGGTGCTGCGTCGCGATGCGCGGTGAAGAGAGCGTATGGGTGGTGGCGAATGATTGGACGCGCGAGACGGAGGCGCGTTGACCGCGCCGAGGCGAGATCGAACGGAGATCAGAGGTGGAATGGATGTTCGATCGCACGGTGGACTGACGACGTTTGGGGAATGTGATTTGTGTCGTGGTATAGGGGGATGAAGAGAATAAACGCGTCGTGGGCGTGCTCTTGGGGGAGCAGAGACAAGGACGGGTCGACGTGACGAGCTCGTTCGCGGTGCCGTTTGAAGAGGACGACGCGGATAATGGAATCTGGTTCCTCGATCACTCGTACCTGGAGAATATGTACCGAATGTCGAAGAAGATTAGTGCAAAGGAGAAGGTTATCGGGTGGTACAGCACCGGGCCAAAGTTACGCGAGTGCGATATTGATATTCACGAGTTATTTTACGCGTACACGCCAGAGCCAGTGCTCGTCATCGTGGACGTACGAGCGGAGAACGCAAACATACCCACAAGCGCGTTTGCGGCGACTATCGAAGTGAAAGAGGACGGAACGGAGAAGCAACAAAAGACGTTCGTGCACGTGCCGAACTCGATCGAGGCGTTTGAGGCGGAGGAGATTGGCGTCGAGCACTTGTTACGGGACGTCAAGGACAACACTGTATCCACGCTGAGCACAAAGGTGAGCGAAAAAGTGCAATCGCTGCGCGGATTGAAGGCGCGCTTGGAAGAGATTAAAAGCTACATGGATAAGGTTGTGGATGGTACGCTCCCGGTGAACCACGAAGTCATGGGTCACTTACAAGATGCGTTCAATCTGTTGCCCAACTTGAACTTGGAAGACTACGTCAAAGGGTTCGCCGTCAAAACGAACGACATGATGCTCATCATTTACCTCAGTTCGTTGATTCGTTCGGTCATCGCGTTGCACGACTTGATCAATAACAAGGTTCTGAACAAGGAGCGCGAGCGCGAGGTTGATGGACTAGCTGCGAAGGAGAAGGAGAAGGAGAAGGAAAACGCCAAGCCGGCGGACGTCCCCGCCGCGAATGAGAAGAAATAGAACGCTCCATTTTAGACTTTTAATCATATCACACAGCATAATAGTATCATTCCCACGTCGTCAGCACCCCTTTTGCGCTCGCGGTGATCCAAACGCTGTCGTTTGAGTCTCGAGCGACGTCGGTTAACGCTGAGGAGTGTTTCAGCGAGACCTTCAAGTCGCCCACGCGAGCATCGTAAACGCCGAGCATCGCGCCCGATGCCAGAGCGAATTCTTTCGTCGATGCGCTGCATGCCGCGCGTTTGACAGCGCAATCGGTTCGAATAATTTTCACGGCCATTCTCGACCGCATATCCCACAGTATATTTTTTCCATCGCCATCGCACGACACCAACCGCGACGCCGCTTGAATTCTGTCAGGAATGCCGACAACCGTCGCCGTGGTGCATCCGCCGGAATGCCGCTCGCCGCGAGTGCCGAACTTCAGCACGCTCTCAATACACCGTACATCGTGAACTTTAACTACGCTATCGTCGCCAGTCGTGAGCAACGTCGAACCTTCGGTTAGCCATTCGCAGTGCGTGACGCTCGCCGCGTGCGCGGCAATCGTTCTGCTCAATTGCGCCCGTTCGACATCCCAAACGTCAATCGTCCCGTCGCTCTTTCCGCACGCCAGTTCGCTCGTTTTGGAGTTGTAATTAATGCACCATATCGATGCCGTGCTCGCGGTGTTTTGAAATTCCGCGACTGACTCGCGTTGATTTAAATTCCAAATCACGACTGAGCCGTGATAATTCGCCGCCGCGATGCGCGATTCGCCGGCGAACGCCGCGTGCGTACACAATTCCAAAGAATCCGCCCTCGCGATCGCGCCGACGCCGAAATCGACGAGCTCCCAGCCATTTTCAATCGTGCAAAGCGCCACGGAGGCATCCATCGCGCTCGCGCGAATCGCAGTAGTCTCGCATCGAGCGGTCGCCTTGACGCGAGGCGCCCGCGGCGTCGGTTTTTCGCGTCCTGGGCGATCCTCTTGACCATTTCCTCGCCCTGGTTTATCGATCGCGGCTATTCTCTCCCGCAACGCATCGCGTTCGCGCTTGCAATCATCCAGTTTGCGCCCGGCGCTGGTGAGTCGCTGCCGAAGCTCGATCAAAGTTGGTTCGTATCTCTCAAATTTCTCGCGTTCGCGCTTGAAATCATCCAGCAATGTTTTTTTCTCTTGCTCCAATCGCGTGCGATGCGCTCGATGCGCGTCGCGCTCGCGCACAACCTTGGCGTGTAAGTCATACGAAACCATCGCGAATTCCCCGTTCGAATGGCGAAAATCTCCTTCGCCATGACCCTCCGCGACGCTCGGCGCCGCCTCCGCCGTCGTCATCGCGCGGCGGCTCAAATGCCAACCAATCCAGCGCCTCTCTCCGTCCTAACCCGCGCGTTCCCCGAACGAAATCGCTTTTTACGTTCAATCCTTTCGTTTCTTCCCTTCTCTCCCTTCGTTCGCGCCTTCGCGTCGCGCACTGCCGCTTCGTCCTTCTCGCGTTCGCGCGAGAGCTAAATTTGGCCTCCACTCGCGCGCGCGGTCAACGCCCATCGTCAGTGTTACCCCGCGCTCGCATTCGCGCGCGCGCGCGATTCCGCGCTCGACCGTCGCGTTTGTGTTCGTCCGTTTGATTCTCGACGTCGAACGCGCGCGTCGTTGCGTCGTCACATCGATCGATCGATGGGCAAACGCGCGAACGAACGCCCAGCGGTGGCGGCGGCGGCGGCGAATGAATCGAACGAGCAACGCACGACAGGCGGGGATGAACGCGTCGTGAAAGCGACGAAAAGGAAAGAAACAAATGCGAATGAGTCAAACGCGCGAGCGATTGGGAAAACTCGAGGGAAAAGAAGGGAAGACGCGAAAGCGGATGAAGGGCGAGAGGCGAGCGACGGCTCGGTGGCGTTCGAGCGCGCGGAGGCGCTCACGGGACGACGGAAGGCGAACGAAGCGAAGAAGAAGAAGACGGGGGGGGGATTTGAGTCCATGGAGATCATACCCGAGGTATTTCGTGCGGTGAAGCGGAAAGGGTATAAGATGCCGACGCCGATACAACGGAAAGCGATTCCACCGGCGTTGGAGGGTCGAGACGTCGTCGCCATGGCTCGAACGGGGTCGGGAAAGACGGCGGCGTTTTTGATCCCGGTTTTGAGCAAGATGCGAACGCATAGTTTAAAAGCGGGCGCGCGGTGTGTGGTGTTGGCGCCCACGCGGGAATTGGCGCTGCAGACGTACAAGTTTGCGACGGAGTTGGCCAAGTTTACGAATTTACGTTGCGCAGCCGTCGTCGGAGGCGATAGCATGGAGGCGCAGTTTGATGATTTGAGCAATAACCCGGATCTCATCGTTGCGACTCCCGGTCGTTTGCTGCATCACGTCGATGAAGTGCGCGCGTTTACGCTGCGAACGGTCTGTCACGTAGTGTTGGATGAAGCCGACCGTTTGCTCGAGATGGGTTTCGCTGACCAGTTGCGAATGATCATGAACGGCGTCGCAGACACGCGACAGACGCTATTGTTCTCCGCGACGCTTCCGAGTGCGCTTGCGGAGTTCGTGCGCGTGGGTTTACGCGATCCAGAAGTCGTGCGTTTGGACGCGGAGATGACGATTTCAAGTGACCTGCGCATGTCGTTTCTTTTGATGCGAAGCGACGAAAAGGTGGCCATGCTCTTATACATGCTCCGCGAGGTTGTCCCGAAAGGACAACAGACGCTGGTGTTTTGCTCAACTCGGCATCACGTGGAGTGGCTGCACACGGTGTTGGAATACGAAGGAATGCGCGTGTCGAGCGTGTACGGCTCGATGGATATGATGGCGCGTAAGATGTCGCTCGGCAAATTTCGTGCGAAAAAGTCTGACGTTCTCATAGTGACTGACGTCGCCGCGCGAGGTATCGATATTCCTTTGCTTGACAACGTTATCAATTTCGACTTTCCAGCGAAAGGGAAGCTGTTCGTGCACCGAGTCGGCCGTGTCGCGCGCGCCGGACGAAGCGGCAACGCTCACAGTTTTCTCGTCAAGGAGGAGCTCGGGTTCCTAGTCGATCTTCACTTATTTTTGGGGCGCAAAGTCGCCCCGGCGTCGGCGATGCCGCCGTCTTCCGTGGAGGAAGCCAAGAGACTCGCTCAAGAGGCGGATGAAAGTGGTACATCTGTCATCGGCACTGCGCCGATCGGCGCCTTGGACATGATTACCGACCGATTGCGTGAAGTTGTCAAGGAGAAGGATGAATTTTCCGGATTGGAGCACGCGGCGGCGAACGCGTACAAGTTGTATCAAAAGACTCGAGGGACAGCGTCGAATGAATCAATGTCTCGCGCGCAGCCGCTCATCGCCGCTGGCCCGCATCCAGTGTTGTGCGCCGCGGGAGGCGTTGACGAGCACACGCAAAAGCTCGCCGAATTCACGGCGAGCATCAAGGCATATCGCCCGCAAGTCACCGTGCTCGAGGCAGAAGTTGCGAGCGCGAACAAAAGTAACAGCGGGAATTTATTGCGATTGACGGACAAACACAGTGCGATGCGTTTGAAGCGCCGGCGAGACGAAAAGTTTATTCAAGCCCGACGCGAGGGTAAGGATGGCAGCGCCCGCGCATTGAGACCGCTTGGCGCCAATGATCCTATTCTCAATCCCGACGCCGCGAACGAAGAAGAGATCGACGACGAAAATGAGAATGAGGATTACGCTGCCGGTGCGCATGGCGACGGCGATGCGTTCAACACAGGAAAGTTTAGAGACCAAGAGTTTTTCCTCGACGCCGCTCCTCGAGCGGTGAATCACACCGAGCTCGGACTCACGACGCGCGAAGGCGGACGCGGCGTTGAGGGCGCCCTCGACGAAGCTACGATGGATATGGTCGAGGAAGATGGCGAAGGCATCACTCGGCAAAAGAAGCTCTTCCACTGGGATGCGCGCAAGAAGAGATACGTGTACATCAAGGCGGATGAAATCGACATCAAGCGCGGCGGCAAGCGCATCAAAAATGAATCTGGACAGCGCGTCAACGCCGCCGAGACGGGCGCAACGTATAAGAAGTGGATGTCTAAAACACATAAGTCTATCACAGCCACGGGGTCGATGGAAGATGACGTGGTGGCCGGGAAGCGCGGAAATGATCCTGGAGCCCGGTTCCGTCGGGGTTGGCACACCAAGGGAGCTGAATCAAAATCTGCGCCCGAGTCGAGTGTCTTCGGCGTCGAAGGTACAGCGGCGCAGAACGAGCTCAAGAATGCGGATCAAATCCGAAAAGAGCGCAAAGAATCTAAATCTGGTCGCGGCCGCGGTCGAGGCGGTCGCGGCCGCGGTCGTGGTGGCGACAGAGATGGCGATGGCGACAGAGAAGGCCGCAGCTCTGGTCGCGGCGGCGGCCGCAGTTTTGGTCGCGGCGGCGGTCGTGGCGGCGGCGGTCGAAGCGGCGGCGGTCGAAGTTCGGGTCGAAGTTTCGGTCGCGGGGGTGGTCGTGGCTCTAGTCGTAGTTCCGGCGGTCGCGGCCGGTATTAAACAACCTCGCTTTTGTAACCGTCAACCTCACTCTTGTAACCGTCAACCTCGCTCTTGTAACCGTCGCGCGAACGGTCGCCTCTGTACTTGATAACCCTCGCCGGTACGCCCGCTACCACGGCGTACGGCTCGACGTCTTTAGTGACGACCGCGCCCATGCCTACGACCGCGCCGTCCCCGATCGTTACCCCATCCTTCACGCATACGTTTGTTCCGATCCAAACGTCGCGCCCGATGACTATCCCTCTTGACGTCACCGCTTGCTCGCGAATCACGACATCCGCACGAGCATACCCGTGCTCGAACGCGCACGCCGAGAAATTCGGGCCAATTCGCGTATCATCCCCGATCCGCACCCCGCGCGCGCCGCCTTCGATTGTGCATCGAATGTTCACGCTCACTCGAGCGCCGAGTTCACACGGGCCGTGAATGTAACCACCGCTCGCGACGCACGAGTCATCGCCGATTCGCACCGCTCTGCCGCGCTCGGCGAATATAGCCACGTCCGGAGCTATGAATGCATTGGTCCCGAACGTGCACGTTTCCAACGCGGCGATCTCGCGTTGAAGAACGAGCTGCCACGTCGCGGTGTCGGCGTCGCGGTGCTTGGCGGCGTTGTTGGACCAGAGCCTGGGCATCCACGACAGTCTTCGACGCTTCTGCGACGCGAAATCGGGCGACGGAGGAGCTGAAGAACACAGACAACTCGCGCGCGAGGATGAGAGCGCGGGCGAGCGCGGTATAAATATCGACGCGCGCGCAGCGAACATGGCGCGGGGCGATGTGCGGCGGTGGTCGAGGCGGTGTGCGGTGGTGGTTCCGGCCTTCGACGACCGGAATCTGGAACGCTGATGACATTGGATTCGATTGCGTCGCTAATAACTAACGCTCACGAGCGGAAATCGCCGCCGTCGAAACCAACGAAGCCGGCGAGCTTGAAAATTGGGTAATACGGTTTTTTCTCAACCTTTGAGCACCAGTTCCACGCGCTCGTCAAGCGACCATCGATGCAGGAGCCGGCGTCGAAAAAGTTCTCCGCCCCTGATCCATCGAAGGCGTAAGAGAAGAAGTCCTTCAAAATTGTCTTTTGCGCGCTTTCGACGCCGCCGAACTGGGCGTCGATGTAGGCTTTAAGTCCTGGGTCTTTGGCGAGCGATGGAATTTGATCGATGACCAGGACGACTGGGTTGAGAATTCGTGACACTTGCGTGTACTTGTCGATGAACATCAAAGCATTCGGAACGTTGTGATCGCCCAAGTGAACGACGCTTGATCCAACCCAACTCCCAAGTTTGCGTTGGCAAGTTGCCAAGATTGCATGCATCTCTTTGCCGACGCGCGGCGCAGATTGCACGCGATTAAGGCCTTGACCGGTGTTTGTCAACGCGTATCTATTATTCTCGCCGAGAAGATCCCCTTCGGCGAGGTACCACAACTTAAACATATCATTCGAAACTTCGCGCCACAGCATCATAGATTGACTCGCGTACGTGTATTGTTTTTGATGATTGTGGCTCAAGCGAGCACCGTGAAGACCCATGGTGATAGCCAAGGAAAATCCCGCCTCGATCGCGTTCGGGTCGAAAAAACGCGTCAAGTACCCAAGCATGCGATCTACCGGATCACGATTGAAACGCAAGTATGCGTTGTTATCAGCGATGGAGTACAAACACTGTAAGATATCCTCTTTGGATAACGCTGAGTTTTGGTATTTGTCGGCGATGTGCTCGCGAGCACGCTCCTTCTTCTTAATCAGCCGCTGCACTTCATGTCGCGGAATGCCTTCGTGCATGATCTCCGCCGTGGCGAGCTCCATATTCGCATCTCCTAAAAGATCTTCGCCGTTTCGTTCCTTCAAAAACGAATGCACCGTTTTGAGCGGCTTGACGAGCCGAAACTCGAGCAGTTCTTGCACCTCGGGCAGCTGCGAGTCTTGAAGCAAGTACACCATCTTCCCATACTCGCTCCGCATCTTTTCAGGATTCATCACTTTATATCGTCGGCCGATTTCGAACACGTCTTGGAAAAACGCTTCGTTGTCCTTGAACTCACGACCGACGCACAACGCTTGTCCGGCGCGATAATCCGTCGCCACGACGAGCCCCGTTAAAATCGCACAGATCTCCCTCAACTGCTGCGTAATTCGCTGCGTCTTTGACTTGTACGACACGATGTCCACTTTATCCGTGTATTCGCTCACGTGCAGTGCGGCTTCGAGCAGTCGAAGCCACTTGCGTTCTTCCGGAGTCAACCGCATCGGCACGTACTTGGCGCGTTCGACAAACTCTCCTTTCCCGCTCGCCTGACGCCCAGCGGAGACGGCCCCGATCGCCCCGATCGACGTGTTCTCGATATCCATCATCTCATCGTCCTCTGCCCCCGCGCCGTGCGCGTCCTCGGCGCTTCTCTTTTTCGTCGTCGTCGCAGCCGTCGCGTCTCGAGCGAGTTCTTCCTCTATCGCCGCCGCCGCGCGTTCGGCGTCGCTCGCGCACTGCCGCAGCGCTTCGCGCACGTCCGCAAACGCCATCCAAACGTCGCTCGCACCGAATTGCTCCACCGCGGCGCGCACGGCTGGTTCGAGCGCCTCGGCGTCGACGTCGCGAAAATCCTCGGCGCGAGCTCGAGCGTACTCGGCGAACTGCGCGCGAGCCACGGCGAGGCGTCGCGCGCCATCCGCGACCTTACTCTCGGTATCGATCGCGAGATCGTCCGAGCGAAGAATTCCTTCGTCGACATCCGCGGCGTCGAGCGCGGCGTCGAGCGCTCGAGACATGTCGCCGCCGCTCCGTCGAGTCGCGAAGTGACGTCGACGTCGTTCGAGCGACGAAAGGCGCGCGCGAACGACAACATCGATCGTCACTTCGTGCGTTCGTCGCGATTCACCATTCAAAGCGGAGGGGAATCGCCAACGAAACGCTCGACGTTCTCGACGCCGTCGCCGTCGACGCGGCTACTTCGCGACGAGCGTCGAAGCGACGTCGAGCGCGGGCGCGTACGCGCGAGAGAGAACGACGACGGCGAACGCCGCGGGAACGACGGTGGTGAGAACAACGCGCCACGCGCGACACCACTTTGTCCTGTGCGATGACCATGAACGAGCGAAAAGAGCGTAAATCCGAAACGAAACGAAACGAAACGAAACGAAACGAACCGAACCGAAACGAACCGAACCGAAACGTCTCTCTGGCGACGAACGCGCGCTCGCGCTCGATTCCAAGTCAAAACCATCTCTCGTGCGCTCGACGACGCACCACAAACTCACGAACTGGGACAATC
>Ga0222712_10003840_pt1 | contig 16089 bp, 12 predicted proteins | sample C33_657DmetaG_FD_165043 | JGI IMG/M metagenome (GOLD analysis project Ga0222712, IMG submission 165043) | Estuarine water microbial communities from San Francisco Bay, California, United States - C33_657D | ecosystem: Environmental > Aquatic > Marine > Unclassified | place: USA: California...
CCCAGCAAAAGGAAGGATTGCGCATCTTCGATAGGCATGACCACGAAAGCCTTGTCGTAATCATAGATGCCAACCTCAAAAATGGCGGACACCCTATAGGCGACAATGCGCGGCACGGACCCAAATGGGGTCGACTGGCCATCAGGAGATACAAGGCTGATCGTGCTCCCGACCTGCGCGCCAAGCGCCTCTGCCAAACGTGCGCCGATGGCGACGTTGCCACTGCCGGGGGAAAGTTCATCAATTGAACCTGCCAGCACATTTGTCTTGAGCAATTGATTGGACCGAATGTCCGACACCCGCATTCCGCGCAAAAGGATGCCCTGAACGCGGCCATTAAAGCTCGTCATTAACGGCTGTTCGATCAACGGTGTTGCAGATTTGACGCCGGGCGTCGCCCGCGCCTGCTCGACAATGTCCTGCCAGCCGTTGAGCTTTCCATCATAGCCTTGGACGACAGCGTGACCGTTCAGGCCAACGATCTTGTCAAACAACTCTGCCCGAAAACCATTCATGACACTCATGACGATGATGAGCGCGGCCACGCCGAGCATGACCGCGACAAGGCTGATCGAGGCCACCAGAAAGATGAACCCATCTCCCTTGCCGGGAAGAAGATAGCGTTTGGCGATGAAGCGCTCATAGCGGGTCAGAAGCATCGTCACGCGGTCTAGAGTTCGCAGGCAGCGCTGGCAATGGCCTGGGCACCTGTTGCGGATTCAACACAGGGCACTTCAAATCGGTTTCGGTGACACATCAATGCCATGACATTAGCATTCTGATCCGATAGCCCACCCTTACTGGACATGGCCGTGGTCAATGGTTCGGGGAGACTCTGCAAGGACAGCGCAAAGCGGACCGGCAGAGACGACAAAAAATGGGGGCGGACGAGTTCCTATTCGTCACGCAATGCGCCCGGACCGGAAACGGCCCGGGCGCAACGCATTTGGGCCAAGCCCATCTGCCAATCCGATGCAACCAAAGCCGTCGACCAACGTTCTTTAAAAAATGGTCGCGCATAAACGATACCTTTACGCCGTTCGTATAGAGCCCTCCATCCACAGGGGTTTTCGACAGGTCGTGTCGAAAGCAGTGAGAGGTCAACATGGCATCCAGAGCGATGGAAGATAAGGCGACGAGAGGGCTGCCCGCAGTCATCATCGCGCTTGCCGCACAGGACGGATCTGCCACGCATGGCTATGCGGGCGGAGAGGAACTTTTGCGGAGTCGCCATACGACACGCAATCTTGCCGACGTCATCCATCATTTCGGTTATCTCCATGGTCGGCACCCCGGCATCGTTGCCTCTGCTTTTTTGAAGACGCCGAACAGCGAGACAAAAGACTGGTTTGAAGCCGCAGTTGACGGCTTTGATCAGGAACGCTCCTATCTCACAAAGCTTGTCGTAGCGGTCGGGCCGACGCCCAGCACGCCAGGTCAGGCAGAGTGTGAAGCCGCGCTGACAAGCCAGCACCACGCCATGGAAATGCTCTCGCATTCGGATCGACTTGGCTGCGCCTTTGGCGCGGCAGCCGCACTCATTCTCGATTGGACGGCGGTTCGCGTGGTCATGGACCGTGCCGCTGAACGATTTGGTCTCATCCCGCCGCGCTGCGCGCTCCCGGATCAAGATGAGACAGCCGCCGCAATCCGCGCAATCGCCGCAGTACCTGCGGCAGAACGGGCCTTGAGCTTCGGCGCACAGCAGCTGCTCGCCCAGCATCGCGGCCTTTGGGATTTGCTCGAATCGCGACAGGTCGCGCGCGGCGAATACTAAGACTTCTAACAGGGTGATCTAAGATTTACCGGCTTGCACGAGCCGCGCACCCTGCTTATCGCCTTTGACAGATTGCCGTTTACGTCAAAGGAAATGTCCATGCGCTTTGAAGGCACAAAGTCTTACGTTGCCACTGACGACCTGAAGGTCGCCGTCAATGCTGCCGCCCTCCTCCGCCGCCCGCTTCTGGTGAAGGGTGAACCCGGCACCGGTAAGACCGTGCTGGCAGAAGAAGTGGCCAAAGCCCTGGGCGCGCCGCTCATCACCTGGAACATCAAATCGACAACCAAGGCGCATCAGGGCCTGTACGAATATGACGCCGTTGCCCGTCTGCGCGATGGCCAGTTGGGCGATGAACGCGTTCACGACATCAAAAACTATATCAAGAAGGGCAAGCTCTGGGAGGCTTTTGAAAGCCCCGTTTTGCCCGTTCTGCTGATCGACGAAATCGACAAGGCCGATATCGAATTCCCGAACGATCTCCTTCAGGAACTCGACCGGATGAGCTTTGACGTTTACGAAACGCATGAGACGATTTCGGCCAAAGAACGCCCGATCATCATCATCACGTCGAACAATGAAAAGGAACTGCCCGACGCATTCCTGCGCCGTTGCTTCTTCCACTATATCAAGTTCCCGGACCGCGACACGATGCAGGCCATCGTGGACGTTCACTTCCCCGGCATCCAGAAGATCCTCGTCGGCAAGGCGATGGATATCTTCTATGAAGTCCGCGAAGTGCCGGGCCTGAAGAAAAAGCCCTCGACGAGCGAACTGCTCGACTGGCTGAAGCTGCTGCTCGCAGAAGACATGCCGCTCGATGTTCTCCAGAACAAGGATTCGAGCAAAGCCATCCCGCCGCTGCACGGCGCATTGCTCAAGAATGAGCAGGATGTGATGCTGTTTGAACGCCTGGCGTTCATGTCTCGGCGTCAGGGTTAAGCCCGACTCAAGGACACAGGCTCCATGTTCCTCAATTTCCTCGACGAACTCCGTGCAGCGGGTATCAAAGCCTCGCTGAAGGAGCATCTGATGCTGCTTGAAGCGCTCGACATGGAAGTGATCGACCGGACGCCGGAGCAATTCTATTTTCTGTCCCGTGCGGTGTACGTGAAAGACGAAGGCCTGCTCGACCGGTTCGATCAGGTGTTCAACAAGGTCTTCAAAGGCCTGCTGACCGAATATGGCACCAACCCTGTCGACATCCCGGCGGACTGGTTGCGCGCTGTCGCGGAAAAATTCCTGACGCCCGAGGAAATGGCGGCCATCGAGTCGCTTGGGTCTTGGGATGACATCATGGACACGCTCAAAAAGCGTCTTGAGGAGCAGAAAGAACGCCATGAAGGCGGCAGCAAGTGGATCGGCACGGGCGGCACCTCTCCCTTTGGACATGGTGGGTATAATCCGGAAGGCGTCCGCATCGGCGGCGAATCCAAGCACAAGCGAGCCCTGAAAGTCTGGGAAAAGCGCGAGTTTCAGAACCTCGACAACACGCGCGAACTCGGCACCCGCAACATCAAGATCGCGCTGCGCCGTCTGCGCAAGTTTGCGCGACAGGGTGCCGCGGAAGAATTGGACATCAAGGCGACGATTGACGGCACGGCTCGTCAGGGTTGGCTCGACATCCACATGCGCCCGGAGCGGCGGAATGCCATCAAGGTGCTTCTGTTCCTAGATGTCGGCGGATCGATGGACCCGTTCATCAAGCTTGTGGAAGAGCTGTTCAGCGCCGCCACGTCCGAGTTCAAAAATCTCGAATTCTTCTACTTCCACAACTGCCTGTACGAAGGTGTGTGGAAGGACAATAAGCGCCGCTATTCCGAACGGACGCCGACATGGGAAGTGCTCCACAAATTCCCGCATGATTACAAGGTGGTGTTCGTCGGCGATGCGGCCATGAGCCCCTATGAAATCACGCATCCGGGCGGTTCTGTCGAACATTTCAACGAAGAAGCAGGTGCGGTGTGGATGCACCGCGTGGCCAACACCTACCCGGCAACCGTATGGCTCAACCCCACGCCGGAGCAGCATTGGACCTATTCGCAGTCAACCAAGGTGATCAAAGACCTGATCAATGACCGGATGTATCCACTGACGCTCGAAGGCTTGGACGATGCGATGCGGGAACTTACCCGCAAGCATTGAGGCAACTGCCCGCAACACCACTCCGTTTGTGCTGAGCTTGTCGAAGCACTGCCCTTTTCTTGGCGTTAGAAGCTGAAAAGAAGGACAACCCTTCGACCAGCTCAGGGCGAACGGTGAGATGACTGTCGTCGCACCAAGCCGAAGGGCTTATCAATCGAGGGCGGAGGCACGCTAAACCATTCGGGGCCCTTGGCGGTCATGTGAAAACAATCCTCCAGCCGGATGCCGAAGCTGCCCGGGATGTAGAGCCCCGGTTCGTTGGAAAAGCACATCCCTTCGGCCAGCGGCGTAGCTTCGCCATGAACGAGATTGACCGGTTCATGCCCGTCCATCCCAATCCCGTGACCTGTCCGGTGCGATAGGCCGGGCAAGCCATAGCCGGGGCCATAGCCGATCTTTTCATACCAGCCGCGGACCGCATCATCGACTGAACCGCAGCTCTTCCCGATTTGCGCCGCATCGAACGCCATTTGCTGCCCCTGTCGGACCTGCGCCCACACATCACGCTGGCGCTTGGTCGGCTCTCCGAAAACAAAAGTGCGGGAGATGTCCGACACATAGCCGTGCACCGAACAGCCGCCGTCAATCAAAATGACCTCGCCTTCACGGACTTCCTGCGGTTTACCTGAGCCATGCGGATAGGCACTCGCCTCGCCGAGAAGGACCAACGCATCGCCTCCCTTCCCGCCGCGCTCAGCAGTTTCAGCGATGATCAGCGCGTTGATATCCTCAGGTGTCATACCCTTTTGCACCTGCGCGCCCACGGCACGGAAAGCTTCTACAGTGATGTCTGCCGCCGTCTTCATCAACGCGATTTCATCGGCGGTCTTGTGCATCCGGCACCCCCGCACGACGCCCGCGCCACTCACCACCGTCACACCCGGCAGTGCCTTTTGAAGGCCATCCGTGATGAAGTGGCGGACGGTTTCTTCAATGGCGACGGGCTTTGAGGAAAGACTATTCTCCCGCAGCCAGTCCGCGACCAACGCCAGCGGGTTTTCATGTTCATTCCAGGTGCGGATACCGGCCGGAATAGCGAGAGATTCCCGGATTGATGGCGCCTCGAAAAAGGGCGTGACCACCGTCACTTCGCCCTCTGCCGGGATGAGCGCCGCGGTCAACCGCTCACTGCGCCACCATTGGACACCCGTGAAATAGACAAGGCTGGAGCCGGGTTCGACGAGGAGCGCGCCAATCCCCGCCGCCTGCATCAAGCGCTGCACCTTGGCGAGGCGGGCGACCCGTTCTTCTGGCCCGATGGGTTTGGCATTGGCGGCGAGATTGACTGGCCTTGCAGGGGTGACTGCTCTGGCCATGGCAGGGGCAAGAGCCAGCCCTGCAACGGAGCTCAAAACATTACGTCGGGAGAGCATCGTCCGTTCGTTTAATAGAGCAGGAACGGACGCCGTTCCTCGGCCCATGCCTGTTCGTCCGGCAGCGTGATTGCGTCGAGGTCCCCGGCAGTCGCCGCCGGATTGTCCACCCATTCGCGCAACGCCGGGCCGCCATTGATCACATCGATGGCGAGGACGTCATCTGTATATTCGTACTTGAAGTCCTTGCCGCGCCAGATGGGGTAGTCCGGGTAAAAAGCGCGGATCGCCTTGAAGGCGAGCGCCTGCAGACGCCAGGGCTTGAACGCCGCGTTGTCGTAAGTCGGACCGTCGGCGTGGATATGAACACCCGAACACAAGGTGCCGACATGCTTGTGGAAAGTCGGTTCGAACCAAATGTCACGCAGCGTGCAGCCGCCAAGCCAGTGCGGCGCAAGTTCGCGCATCTTCGCAATCACCGCGCGGGCGTCGATATCGGGCGCCCCGAAGATTTCGAGCGGGCGTGTTGTGCCCCGGCCTTCCGACAGTGTCGCACCTTCAACCATCACCGTGCCGGCATAAGCGCGCGCCATGTTGACGTTGGCTGCATTGGGGCTGGGGTTGATCCACACGCGGTCCTGCGGCCAGCCGAAACCAGGGCCCGCGTCCGGCACATAGCCTTCCATCTCGATCACGCGGTATTTCACGTCGAGGTTGAAGTGGGCAATGAACCATTGTCCCAGTTCACCCATCGTCAGGCCGTGGCGCATAGGGATGGGCCCTGCCCCCACAAAGCTCTCCCAACCTGCCCGCAACGTCAGGCCTTCAATGGGCCGACCGGCAGGATTGGGACGATCAAGCACCCACACCTCTTTGCCGTGCTCGGCCGCTGCTTCCAGAATATAAAGCAACGTTGTGATGAAGGTGTAGATACGGCAGCCAAGATCCTGCAAATCAATGAGAACCACGTCAAACGTGCCCATCGCCTGCCCCGTCGGGCGGCGCACTTCGCCATAAAGGCTGAAGACCGGAATGCCATGCTGCGGATCAGTGAAGTCGGGCGACTCCATCATATTGTCCTGCTTGTCGCCGCGCAGCCCGTGCTGCGGACCAAAGGCCGCCGTCAGCGTGATTTCCGGGCATTTGGCCAGCGCATCGAGACTGTGCGTAAGGTCTGCCGTGACCGAGGCGGGATGGGCGACCAGCGCGACGCGCTTTCCGGCCAATTGCTGGCGGAGCGCCGGGTCCGCAATGAGGAGATCAATACCAAATTTCATGCGCGTCTTGCTGCCTCCAACGTCAGTGCAAAGCAATTGCTATCGTGAAAATCGGGCTTTTCCGGTGGATGAGCGAGCGCCCAATAAGATGTGGTGCCGTCTTTGCCCTTCACCACGCAAGTCAGGCCGAGTGCCCAATCCTGCGCGTGCACAGCGGGCGGCAGCATCGACAGGTCAATCACCGCGTCCAGAACCAGCTCATCCGGCGTCGCCGCGCAGTCGATGACCGGCGCACGGCCCACATCAAGTTGGCGGAAATTCTCCCGATATCCGGTGAAATCGAACACCGCCCATTGCGATGAGGGCGACAGGTTGAACTCATAATAGGCATCGCCGCCTGCGGGCTTCAGAAACGCCTCGCAGCAGGTTTCTTCCCACAATCCGACCGTGCGAACGGGCTCTTCGGGGCCGGGAATGGCGAGGTCCCGCACCCGTCCGGACAGCCGAAATTGCAGCTGAAGTTGAGGATATCCATAGGCCACCGCCACCTCAATAAAATCAAGAACTTGGCAGGGCGTCGTCGGATGCGGAACAAGGCGCTGCGTGGCGAGGATCTGGGCTGGGGTCATCCCACCGGATTGGACGGGCAAGTCCGATTTATCAAGTCCGCCCGTCCCCGTTCCCTTTCCGGCAAAGGCCTGCTAAGCGCGCGGCCATCATGACCGGCTTTAAATCAGACCTTCTCCGCATCCTTTCAGACCGCGGCTACATGCACCAGATCACCGATGGCGAGGCGCTGGATAAGCTGGCCGCGACGCAGATCGTGCCCGGATATGTCGGGTTTGATGCGACCGCACCTTCCCTGCACGTCGGCAATCTGGTCTCGATCATGCTGCTGCGCCGGCTTCAACAGGCGGGTCACAAGCCGGTCGTTCTGATGGGCGGCGGCACGACGCGGATCGGCGACCCGACGGGCAAGGACGAAATCCGCAAGATGCTGAGCGATGACGCGATCGAGAGCAACATCGCGTCGATCCGCACGGCGTTCGAGAAATTCCTCGTCTTCGGCGATGGGCCGACCGACGCGGTGATGGTCAACAACCATGATTGGTTGGGCAAGCTCGGCTATATCGAAATGCTCCAGAAGGTCGGCACGCATTTCACGGTGAACCGCATGCTCAGCTTTGACTCGGTCAAGCTGCGGCTGGAGCGCGAACAGCCTATGACCTTCCTAGAATTCAACTACATGATCCTGCAAGGCTATGATTTCCGTCACCTTTGCCAGAACATGGACGTCCGGCTGCAAATGGGCGGCAGCGACCAATGGGGCAATATCGTCAACGGTGTCGAACTGTCGCGCCGGATGGACGGCGCCGAAGTGTTCGGCCTGACAACGCCCCTCATCACCAAATCCGACGGGACCAAAATGGGCAAGTCGGTCTCCGGCGCGATCTGGCTCAACGAAGCGCAGCTTCCAGCCTATGACTATTGGCAATTCTGGCGCAATTCGGACGACAGCGATGTCGGCAAGTTTCTGCGCCTGTTCACCGATTTGCCATTGGACGAGATCGCCCGACTGGAAGCCCTGCAGGGCGCCGAGATCAACGACGCCAAAATCGTGCTCGCCAATGAAGCGACGCGCCTGTGTCGTGGCGAGGACGCCGCAAAGGCCGCTGCTGAAACAGCGCGCCAGACCTTCGCCGAGGGCGGCACAGGGGCAGACCTGCCGCGGTTTGAGGTGCCGGGCGGATCGATCGAAATCCTCGATGCGCTGGTCGGCCTTGGCTTTTGCGCCTCGCGCGGCGAAGCCAAACGCAAGATAGCCGAAGGCGCGGTCAAGGTGGACGACAATGTCGTGTACGCCGCTGATGCGGTTGTTACCGTTTCGGGCGACATCAAGCTCAGTCTCGGCAAAAAACGCCACGGCCTTCTGGTTAAGGCCGCTTAAGCTTAACCAACTATTGCCCAGTCGCTTTAGGTCTTTCTTGCGAGGGTGAGCATCAGTGTGCGGTCGGTTTCAACCGGGGCAGACGTTTCATGTCGCACATGCAGACCACACTTGCCGCGCAGATGTTTTCCGCAGAGCGCCGTCGCGCGGCGCGCGCGGCTGTCTCTATCCGCACCACAGCAGGGCTGCGAGGCATGGAACGGGTGGACGTGGAACTCGTCAACCTGTCGACTGGCGGCGTGATGATGCACGCGGCCAAGACCCTAGACGAAAACACCGCCATCATGATCGACATGCCCGGTCTTGGCTGGGCGGGCGGGCGTGTCGTCTGGTTCTTCAATGAACAGCATGGTGTGCAGTTCGACCGGCCATTGAGCCAGCTTTACGTCGACATGCTGGAGCATATGCACGCCACCGATTGACCGGCGGATCAGCCTGCTTTGATCAAAGCCACCGCCGCATCGCGTTCAAACAGATAGAGCGCGAGCCGCGCCGCCTCCCCCCGCACGCTCGCCAAACCGCCATCCCGGTCTACGAGCAGCCGTGCGTCGTCGGTTGCCATATGGATTAGGCTGGAGACCTGTTCGGGCGAGGCGATGCGGAACGCCGCTTCGCCGGATTGCCGCGTGCCGAGGATTTCCCCCGCACCGCGCAGTTTCAAATCTTCTTCGGCGATCCGGAAACCGTCATTGGTTTCGCGCATCAATGCCAGTCGTACGCGCGCGGTTTCACTGAGCGCGCCGCCCCGCAGCAACAGGCAGACCGACTTCTCGCTGCCCCGGCCCACGCGCCCGCGCAGCTGGTGCAATTGGGCGAGGCCAAAACGTTCCGCATCCTCGATGATCATCAGCGTGGAATTGGGCACGTCGACGCCGACTTCGATCACCGTCGTCGCCACGAGCACCGCCAGTTCGTTCGCCGCAAAGCGCGCCATGACGGCGTCCTTTTCCGGCCCCTTCATCCGGCCATGGACGAGCCCAACCTTTCCCGGAAAGCGCATCGACAGCTCTTCATAGCGCGCTTCCGCAGCCGCCCGGTCACTATCCTCATTCTCCTCAACCAGCGGACACACCCAATAGGCCTGCCCGCCACGTCCGATGTGGCGCGACAGCCCTTCGACCACCTCATCCAGCCGGTCACCGGACATGACGCGTGTGTCGATGGGCTGGCGGCCGGGCGGCATCTCGTCGAGCCTGCTGACATCCATCTCACCATAGTTGGACAGCGTCAGGGTGCGCGGAATGGGTGTCGCGGTCATCACCAGCAGATGCGGCGGCTTTTCCGCCTTCTGGGTCAGCAACAACCGCTGGGCGACGCCGAAGCGGTGTTGCTCGTCAATGACGGCAAGGCCAAGCCGCTTGTAAGCCACCGCCTCCTGAAAAATCGCGTGGGTGCCGATGAGAATGTCGATGCTGCCATCGGCCAGCCCCATCAGCGTCGATTCGCGCGCGCGGCCCTTGTCCCGGCCCGTCAGGATGGCAACCGTCACGGGAATCCCTGCCAATTGGCGGGTGATCGTATCAAAATGCTGGCGGGCGAGGATTTCGGTCGGGGCAAGCATCGCCGCTTGTGCCCCCGCCTCAACGGCGGCGAGCATGGCGTGGAGCGCGACCATCGTCTTTCCAGCCCCCACATCGCCCTGCAGCAGGCGCACCATGGGGATCGACTGGATCAGGTCACCTTCAATCTCCGAAATCGTCCGCTTCTGTGCGCCCGTGAGCGAATAGGGCAGCTTCAGCATATCCCGCAGGCGCCCGTCGCCCTGCAGCGGAACGCCACGCCTGCGCCGCGAGGACGCCCGCACCAGCATCAGTGCGAGCTGGTTGGCAAAGATCTCGTCATAAGCGAGCCGCTCCCGCGCTTTGGCATCAGCGGGGTCGGCATGGATGGCGCCAATCGCCTGGCGCCAAGACGGCCAATCGCGCTGGGCATGGAGCGAGGCGTCGATCCATTCCGGAAGGTCTGGTGCGCGCTCCACGGCCTGTGTGGCCAATTGTTGCATCCGTCGGCCCGTCAGGCCATCCGACAAGGGATAGACAGGCTCCCGCTCAGGCAGACTGCTCGCCTCTTCCGGTTTCAGCACATAGTCCGGGTGGACCATCTGCAGGTCCTGCCCGTAAGCCTCCAGCTTGCCGGAAACGATGCGCGATTCACCCAGCGGCAAGAGCTTTTTCGCCCAGCCCGGATTGCCGCCGAAATAAACAAGCGCGATCATGTCGCCATTGGGGTCCGCCGCCCAGACGCGGAACGGCCCCCTGCCCCCACTGGCACGGTAATCCATGGGCGTCAGTTCAATTGTTATGACGCGGCCTGCATCGCTCATCCGCAGGCCATCAACGCGCAGCCGGTCTACAAAGCCAGTTGGCAAGTGAAAGAGGATATCGACCAACTTATGCAGCCCCAACCGCTCAAGCGGGCGCGCAAGCTGCGGGCCGATGCCCTTAAGGGCAGTCACTTCGGCAAAGATCGGGTTGAGAAGTTCTGGTCGCATGGCTATCCCGCAACACCCTTACCCCAGCCTGCGCAAGCGTCAAAACGCCCGCCGGCCAATTGGCGTTGGAAAATGGAAGACGATACGCGGCTGAAACGACTGAAGTTCCGGGCATGGCATCGGGGCACCCGCGAAGCCGATTATATGGTCGGCGGTTTTTTTGACGCGCATGCCGCCAATTGGAATGAGGCCGAAATTGTCTGGTTCGAGCAACTTATGGACGAACAAGACGTCGATATCATCGGTTGGGCCATGGGCTCCATCCCTGTTCCGGCCGAATGGCAGGGCCCGATGATGGTCGCATTCCAGAAACTCGACTTCATCCGGATTCCCGAGTGATCGAACTCACCCAGCTTCTCAAGTCCGCAACACCGCTCACACTGGCGGGCGCGCCAACAGGGTTCCTGCCTTGGCTCATGACGGATCTTGCCCGCGCCGCCGATGGCCGGGCCGTCTTTATCGCGTCGGATGAAGTGTCGATGCGCGCGCTTGCGGATGCTGCCAACTGGTTTGCTCCAGAAGTTGAGGTGCTCACTTTCCCCTCTTGGGATTGTCTGCCCTATGACCGCGCCTCGCCCTCGCTGCGGGTCACCTCGGAACGTCTGGCGACGCTCGCTGCACTTCAGCGCAAGACAGACAAGCCGCAGCTTCTGATCACCACCGCCAATGCCGCCACCCAGCGGGTGTTGACGCCGTTCCGCATCCGGCAACTGACGGCGCACCTCGCCCCCGGCGCGCGGATTGATCGCGACAAGCTGGCCGAGCTGTTGCAGGCCAATGGCTATGTCCGCACGGATACCGTTGCCGATGCAGGGGAATTCGCCGTACGTGGCGGGTTGGTCGATCTGTTTCCGTCTGGAATGCCGCACGGGCTGCGGCTCGACTTTTTCGGCGACGAGATTGAAACCGTCCGCACCTTTGATCCGTCAGACCAGCGGACCACCGGGCGGGCGGATGAAGGCTTCACGCTCCTCCCCGCCTCTGAAGCCTTGCTCGATGAAGAAGGCATCAAGCGCTTCCGGACACGTTATCGCGATCTGTTTGGTGCGACCGCCACGGGCGATCCGCTCTACCAAGCCGTCTCCGAGGGGCGAAGGCTCGCGGGCATGGACCATTGGCTGCCGCTCATTGAAGACAAGCTGACCACGCTGTTCGAGCATCTGGGCGAGTCGCCGCTGATCGTCCGAGAGCTTGGCGTCGATGGCGCGATTGAAGGCAGGTTTGAGGCGATTGGCGACTATTATGCCAATCGCGAAAAGGCGCAATCGGCCGACCCTGGCAGCTATCGTCCGCTCACCCCTGATGCACTCTATTTGACGCACAAGCAGTGGGCCGCCGCGATCGTCAGCAAATCGATCCATCTCGCCACGCCGTTCCATGAGCCGCCGTCGGACACCGTCATCGATTTCGGCATTGATGGCCCGCGCGATTTCGCGCCGGAGCGGACCAATGGCGACAATGTCTATGACGCCCTGACAGCGCACGCCGCAGGGCTGGCGCACAATGACCGCGGCATGGTGCTCGCCTGCTATTCCAAGGGCTCCCGCGACCGTCTGACAGGTTTGCTGGCGGATCATGGGCTGCCCGGCGCCGTGTTGCTCGACAGCTGGCAGGAAGCGCAGGGCTTTGTCGGCGCCCCGCGCAAGCGCAAGGACGAAATCCGCGTCGCGCTGGTCGTTGTGCCGCTCGATCACGGCTTTACCGCGCCCAACATCGCCGTGTTGTCCGAACAGGATGTGCTGGGCGACCGGCTTGTCCGGCGGGCCAAGCGCAAGAAATCCGCCGATGCCTTCATGGCGGAACTGGCGACGCTCTCACCCGGTGACCTTGTCGTCCATACCGAACACGGCATTGGCCGTTATGAGGGTCTGACCCAGATCCCCGTGTCGCAGGCGCCGCATGACTGTGTGGCCCTGTCTTATGCGGGCGGTGACAAGCTCTATGTGCCTGTCGAGAACATCGACGTCCTCTCGCGCTATGGCAGCGACAGCGACGGTGTGGCGCTGGACCGTCTGGGCGGCGAGGCCTGGCAGCGCCGCAAGGCGAAGATGCGCGAACGCATCCGCGAGATTGCGGGCGAACTCATAGCCACTGCCGCGCTACGTGCCTTGCGCGCGGGCGACGTGGCCGAGCCGGATTCGCAGCATTATGCCGAATTCGTCAACCGCTTCCCCTATCAGGAAACCGACGATCAGGAGCGCGCGATCGCCGAGGTGATCGAGGATCTGGCGGCGGGCAAGCCGATGGACCGACTGGTCGTGGGGGATGTCGGCTTCGGCAAGACCGAAGTCGCGCTCCGGGCCGCCTTCATCGCCGCGATGGCTGGGATGCAGGTCGCGCTTATCTGCCCAACCACCCTCCTTGCCCGGCAGCATTTTCAGAATTTCGTTGAGCGTTTCCAAGGCTTCCCGCTCAACATCGGCCGTCTATCCCGCCTTGTCGGCTCGGTCGAAGCCAAGGCGACGCGGGAAGGTTTGGAAGACGGCACCATCGATATCGTCATCGGCACGCACGCCTTGCTGTCCAAGGGCATCGCCTTCAAGCGGCTTGGCCTCGTCATTGTGGACGAAGAGCAGCGCTTCGGTGTGATCCATAAGGAAAAGCTAAAAGCGCTGAAGGCTGACGTCCACGTCCTGACGCTGACGGCGACCCCCATTCCACGCACGCTGCAAATGGCGATGTCCGGCCTGCGCGAGCTGTCCGTCATCCAGACGCCGCCGGTCGACCGGCTTGCGGTGCGCACCTATGTGATGCCGTGGGACAAGATCGTGCTGCGCGAGGCGCTGCTGCGCGAGCATTATCGCGGCGGACAGAGCTTCTTTGTCACACCGCGCATTGCGGACCTGCCGGACATCGAGGAGTTCCTGCGCGCCGAAGTGCCGGAAATCAAATATGTCGTCGCCCATGGCCAGATGGCGCCGGGCGATGTCGAAGAACGCATGTCAGCCTTTTACGACAAGCGCTATGATGTGCTCGTTTCCACCACGATCATCGAAAGCGGGCTCGACATTCCGAGCGCGAATACGATGATCATCCACCGTGCTGACCGCTTCGGCCTGGCCCAGCTTTACCAGCTGCGCGGGCGGGTTGGCCGATCCAAGACGCGTGCCTATGCCTATTTAACGACAGCACCGAGCCGGTTGATGACCGATACAGCAGAAAAGCGGCTGAAGGTGTTGTCTGACCTCGACAGTCTGGGTGCGGGCTTCCAATTGGCGAGCCACGATCTCGATATTCGCGGTGCGGGCAATCTCCTAGGCGATGAACAGTCTGGCCATATCCGTGAGGTCGGCTTTGAACTTTACCAGTCGATGCTGGAGGAAGCGATCCTCGACGCTAAGGCGGGTGGGCTTGCCAATGTCAGCGTGCGCGACCTTTCACCGCAGATTACCGTCGATGCGCCGGTACTCATCCCCGACACCTATGTGCCCGATTTGGACCTGCGCATGGGCCTGTATCGCCGCCTCAACGAGCTTGAGACGGTGCAGGAGATTGAAGCCTTTGGTGCGGAAATGATCGACCGGTTCGGCAAGCTGCCGGAGCCGACCGAGAACCTGCTAACCCTCATTCAGATCAAGCTGAATGCAAAGACCGCGCATATCGCCAAGATCGACGTCGGTCCGCGCGGGGCGCTGGTCGCCTTCTGGAACGACACCTTCCCGAAGGTCGACGGCCTGCTCGCTTATGTCGCCAGGCTTGGCGATACGGCCAAGTTGCGGCCCGACATGCGCCTCAGCATCACCCGCGCCTGGGCAGACCCGAAAGTGCGTTTGCATGGCATTCTGCAACTGTCGCGGGGATTGGCAAAGGTGGCGGGCTAGACCTTCCGTTCGTGTCGAGCGCAGTCGAGACATGTCCCTCGACTGCGCTCGGGACAAACGGCATTGGTCAGTTCAGCTGAACCGCCCCTTCAGCAAAGGCTTGGCCAGCAATAACCCCGCGATAAAGCCGCCAATATGCGCCGCAATAGCAACGCTATAGCCGGACCCCGCACTGGCGATGCCGATCAGCCACTGCACACCAACCCAGCCCGCGAGCAACCACAGAGCGCGCATGGATTCCGCCGAGAACGGGCCCCAGCTCTTTGCCTCAGAGGTGCTGAACAGCATCGCATAAGCGCCGACGACGGCTGAGATCGCGCCACTTGCACCGATCATCGGCTGGTCTGATCCCACGAGATATTGGAGACCTGCGGACCCATAGGCGCCGACGACATAAAGCGTGACGAGGCGGCCACTGCCAAGGACGTGTTCAACCAGCTTGCCGCAATACCAGAAGGTCAAAAGGTTCATCAAAAGGTGCAGGAATCCGCCATGGACCAATGTTGCGGACAAGGGTGTGAGAAAGCGCGGAATGATGTCGAGTGCCGGGACATCCATCACGAAGCGCGCAGGCACAAAGCCCGCCACAAGGGCCGCATATTCCAACGGCCAAAACAGCATCTGCAAGCCCCAGGCAACGATGGTCAGCCCGGTGATGATGCGAAGTGCGGGACCGGCGGGGCCGTCCTGCATGTTAGATGAACTCGACCTTCGCGACCTGATAATATTTGTCGCCAGACGGGACCGTCACTTCCACTTCATCCTCAACGGTGCGCCCGATGAGCGCCTTGCCGAGGGGGGAGTTATACGAAATCCGGCCCGCCTTCGCGTCGGCTTCGACTTGCCCCACGATCTGGTAGCGAACTTCCTTGTCATCCTCATCCATCAAGGTGACTGTTGCGCCGAACATCACGCGGTTGCCGGACAGGGTCTTTGGGTCGATGATCTGGGCGCGGGCCAGCTGGTCTTCAATATGGGCAATGGTCGCCTCAACCTGTCCCTGCCGCTCCTTTGCCGCGTGATATTCCGCGTTTTCAGAGAGATCGCCGTGCGCACGCGCTTCTTCAATCGCGTCCACGATGAGGGGACGCTCCAATTTCAGGCGCTGCAGCTCATCACCAAGCTTGCGGTAGCCTTCGTCGAGCATCGGGACTTTTTCATGCGAAGCCATGTGGCTAACCTTCTCGTATCAGCGTCAAAACTTTTCCCCGGCGGCCCCTGTTACGGTGGCCACCCGCACTTCTTAATCTGAAGGGGAGTCTAACGTGCGTTGCCTGAATGATAGGCCTGCAACGGCCTGACTTCAAGCTTTCGGTCACGTAACGCCGCAATCGCCTGTGCAGTCGCCACCGAAGCGGCCGCTGTGGTGAAGTATGG
>Ga0222712_10003841_pt1 | contig 16085 bp, 12 predicted proteins | sample C33_657DmetaG_FD_165043 | JGI IMG/M metagenome (GOLD analysis project Ga0222712, IMG submission 165043) | Estuarine water microbial communities from San Francisco Bay, California, United States - C33_657D | ecosystem: Environmental > Aquatic > Marine > Unclassified | place: USA: California...
GTACAAGACCATCGAGTTTCGGTGCGCGAACGGGTCGACCAACGTGCTCAAGATCGAATCGTGGGCGCTGCTGTGCCGCTACCTGTTCGATTGGTGCGCCAACAAGAACAACAGCATACCGACCAACTGGACCGGTATGATGGCTATCCTGCCGCCGTGGCTGTCGTCGTGGTGCGTGCTGAGGCATCAGAAGCTGCACCATGGAGTGGGCGTGGTCGACGACCGTGTCGCATCGGCCCTGGACTTCGCTCCGAATGGCAACGTCGAGTAAATCACCAGCAACTAAACATCTTAATCACTGATACCTATGTGCAAACTATTCATCGCAGTCGGTAAGTTCTCCCGTGAGCAGGTGCTCCGAATGATCTCGGAGACCAATGGACTCTTCGCTGTCACTCAGCGTGACGGGTTTGGCTTCACAGCCTACGGCCCGAAAGGCGTGGCCTACGGTCGATACCTCAACCCCGAATCCTACTGCGGGTTCGGAGTCAAGATACCTCCGTTCATCAACGCCATCCAGATCGAGGCTGGCGAGATACCACAGGTGGTCACCGCTCTGGTGATTCACGGCCGCACCTCCACCAACAAGGTGGTCATCGAGAACTGTCACCCGTTCCACTCCAAGGGCATTCACCTCGCCCACAACGGTGTGTTGCGCTGGGTTGGTGACGGTCCCGGACCCAAGGCCAAGAACGGATGCGACACCGAGGAGTTCTTCCAGTGGTGGCTGCACCGCAAGACCATCAGCAAGTGGGCCGCAACCAACAAGCACTGGTCGGGCTACGGCGTGTTCGGCGTCATCGACACTGGTGCCAAGCGGTTGACCGTCGCCAAGTGTGGGTCGGGTAATCTCTACTGGTCCTGCGACGACAAGGACAACCACTTGTTCAGCACCAGTGGCCACGATGTCGCACACGTCGCTCGTGCTGCCGGCATATCACTCGTCACCAAATCGGTGTCGGTGATGCCCAAGACCGTGACCGAGTTCGCGATAGGTGGGCCTCGCGGTGTGCTGCTCAGCAACGAGCGGTGGTGCGGGTTCGCTGACTCGGTTCGAGACTCCGCATGGGATCGGTCCATGGGTGTCCGGCCATCTTATGACACTCGCTGGTCTAGGGTGCATAGCAGGCAGACTGACATGTGGGATGACAACCTTGCGCCCCGTGAGGCGGTCAACCCAAGCAAGGCGATCAGCGTTCCTCGCGACACCGAGCGAGAGGCGTTCCCCGACTTCGATCCTGACATCGAGGCCCAGATCGAGTCGCACCTGAACAACGACCTGCACAAGTGACACGATGGGCGACTTGAACATTCGAGTAGAGCGTTCGCTTCAAGAACTGCGCAAGCGGATCGAGCGGCTCAACGCGATGATGTATCACCGTCGCTGCACCAAGCCGCGACGCGATGTGATCACGGCCGAGCGCAACCGCTGCGTGATAGAACTGCACGAGCATCAGTGCTCAGCCAGCAGCTACGATCGCCGCCTCAGAGAGGCCATGGACGATCCGACTGGCCAAGACCTGGACGTCTTCCCGTTCAGCGAATGACCTAACACACCAGCCGGGGTGACACCCGGCTCTTTTGGTCTGCTTCCACATGGTGTGGCGGCAGATCCAAGGAACTCAACACACGATCACAATGAACAAAGATCAAGCCAAGCCCGACCAGCAACTGGTCGAGGCGATGCAGCGAATCAAGGTGCTGGCCACTCCAGCAAACACACTGCCATGGCAGCGGCGCGAAGCGCCCGACTTCGCGAAGCTGCTGACCATGATCAGCGCGATAGCAACCAACGCCATCACAAACGCTGGAGGTGCGCTGTGAAATGCAGCTGCCCAAACTGCGACTGGTCAGGCGACACTAGTGAACTTGACCCGGTTGGTATCGAGGTCTTCCAGAGAATCGAACCCGGAGACACTTTCCCAAACGGTGAGTGCCCTGAGTGCGAGGCGTTGGTGTCCATCGCTGAGCCGTTACGGGACGCCGCGCCCGATCTTCTCGCTGCCTGTGAGACTGTGGTCAACGACTGTGATTCTATCCTTAATGGAAATGACATGTCCGGCATGAGTGATCAGGAGTTGTTCTCCGCGATCAAGCAGACGCTCACTACCGCAATCGCCAAGGCCAAGGGAGGTGCGAAGTGAGCATCACCAATACCCACGCATTCAACGCCGCATTCGCAGCGGCACAGCTGGCAGCACGCATCGAATCGTCTGGGCAGGTCAGCATATCCGAGAAGATAGCGGCGGCGGCGATAGGCATAGCTGATGCCGAGGCTAAAGGTATCGACTGGGGCCAGGTTGGGTTTGATTCCGTGTGCGATTCTGTTGCACGCATGATCAAAGACAGGCTGATAACCTCTGACTATGGCCTTGAATACGTGCGTCAAGATGCAGGACGGATCACACGTGAGGCCGGAGGTGCCAAGTGAACCACTTCAACACCATCACCGAGGCCATCTCGGCGGTGAAGAATGGTATGCGTGTCTGCTGGAAGACTGGTGCCTACCAGTTGAAGCAGGACAAGAACGGCAAGTGGTTCGTCCACTGCATCATCAACGACGACTGGGCCTCACTCTTCTGGGCTGACGGCGTCACGTCGAGCTACAAGGCGGAGGAGTTCTTCGTCTTCTGACCCTGCCACACAGCCTCCAGCCCTCACGGGTTGGTGGTTGTAGGCAAGGCCAACAACGGACTTGCGTAACCTCAACTGGTGTATTACACCTACTCACAAGGAGTCACTATGTACCAACTGCTGGGCGTCAACACTGACGCCAAGACACCCAAGGGAACAGCCCTCGGCTACCTCACAGGAATCCTGTACCTCGCCCCGGGCAATCTGTCCGGGTTCGAGGTCTGCCCGTGGCGCAACGCTGGTTGCACCGAGGCGTGCCTCAACACGTCCGGTCGCGGCAAGCTCGCCAACGTCCAGCTGGCTCGCATCCGCAAGACCCGCTGGTTCTTCTCTCAGCGCGACGACTTCATGAACGCACTGAACTACGACATCAAGCAGCTGAAGCTCGATGCTGAGCGCGACGGACTCAAGCCCTGTGTTCGCCTCAATGGGACGAGCGACATCGCCTGGGAACTTGGTCAGCACAGCGTCATCAAGAAGCACCCACGCGTACAGTTCTACGACTACACCAAGTCGGCGTATCGCGTTGGCAAGATGCTCAAGGGCGACCTGCCGCCCAACTACAAGCTCACGTTCTCCTACAGCGGGAGCAACAACGAGGACTGCCTCGACATCCTTGCCCGTGGCGGAAACGTGGCCGTCATCTTCGATGGTGAGAGACCATCTCGCTGGAACAGCTGGCCTGTCATCGACGGCGACTTGCACGACCTGAGGTTCACCGATCCTCGAGGCCATGTCGTCGGCCTCAAGCCCAAGGGTGAAGCCAAGAAGGACACCACTGGGTTCGTGGTCAGGCCGCAGATTGAGCAGATGGTTGCAGCATAATCGACATAGACCCATCAGTCGCAGCTGATGGGTTCTGTCGGCAATGATGCCGAGTAGAAACAACTAAACACACAATACACATGAACAGCATCGACTTGAATTCTATCAACTGGCATCTAACAAACAAAGAGATCGCTCAGTCACTAGGAGTCACACCGACTCTGATATCGTACTACCGAAAGCAGACACACCTCCGCAAGTTCAAGCGCGAGAAGTACCGCATCGACTGGACCAAGGTTGACTGGACCAAGCCTGACCACCAGATCGCCAAAGAGAACAGTGTAACCTGCCCTCCCGTTTGCACAGCACGCCGCCGCTTTGCTCCTGAGCACCTCAGGCATGCGAGCCCAAGCCCTCAAGGGCTCAAGCGTTACCAGCGCAAGCTGGACCTCGAGCGTGCTGCCAAAGAGGCGGCTGCAATGCGCAACGCTGCGGTGATCTACACTGCTGACCTGATATCGCAGTCGATCAAGGAAGACCAAGAACGCGCTCGCCGTGACATGGCCAACCTCACTACGCCATACATGACGCCAGCACTGGTCACGTCAGGCTCCACTTCTGTGCTCAAGCCTGACGCCCCGAAGACTGCTCAGCCCTCATGGGTGAAGCGCAAGCTGATCGCGATCCGCGACTGGCTGTTCAACCTGTGCGTGTCGGTCGAGAAGGAAGCGAACAAGTAACACGACACCGAAATGATTTCAGACGACGACTTGTTCAAGCTCACTAAAGGTAAGCTCGACTACAACGCACAGATCATCATGTCCACCATCGATAAGATGGAATCGGAGATCAAGGAGTTGAAGGCAGCTACAACGATCCAGTCCATGGACAAGATGAACCTGCACCTCAAGGCAATCGTCGACTCCTCAGTTGGATGTCGATCACGCCTTCAGTTCATGCGTGGAGTCTGGTCCTACTACAAGGATCTCAAGCCAAGGGTTTCAAGGACATTCGATGAAGGGCTTGCTTAAGCTCTTCGGGATACTGGTGATGTGGATAGCTGAGATCTACATCGTTATCACAATACTGAGAATCATAATACAATGACTTCAGAAACTGCGTATCAGGGTCATGTGATAGACATGACTCCGTCACAGCTTGAACAGATTGCTGTGACATATCACAACAACGACTTCCCGGGTCGACGCCCAGCAACAATCCACTTCTCAAAGCTGTGGATACACAAGTGGTTGTCATGGATGAAAGGATGCCATCACAACCGAATCACATCGGAGAACCTGCAGACCTACTGCACCCGGCTCTTCGAGAACTACAAGCCGCGCACCGCTCAGGAGTATTGGAACTCTGTCAGTCGGTTCCTGCGGTGGCTTGAGACTACTGGTCGAGTGGCCACGAGTCCTCACCACGCAGTGCGCAAGCCGACCGTCCGCGATGAGCGGAGCGTGAACGCAATCACCCACGAGGAGTACCTCAAGCTGCGCCACACGGCAGCCGGGCACTGGATGGACTGGGTCATCCTGCTTGGGTGGAACACGGGCATGTCCATCGCAGACTGCATGATGCTGCGGTGGGGTGACGTCGACATGGACAAGTGCTTCATCCGCATCAGGCGCGTGAAGACCGGGACCGAGGCGATCATACCATTCAGCCCAACAGACGAGCTTGGCAGGGCGTTGCAGGCCCTGCGTGCTGAGTCCCCCAACGCCAGCCCAACCGACTTCGTGTCGGATCAGGCAGGCAGCAGGGTCAACATGGACCGACACGTCATTGCCAGTAGTGGCAGCGACGCATTCAGGTACATCGCGGACAAGGCTGGCATCGATCGCAGCAAGCGGTTCCACAGCCTCCGCCACTCATTCGTCTCGATGCTGGCCAACAGCGGCATGAGTACCATCCTGGCAACCAAGGTCTCGGGTCACCTCGATCCGAGGGTCTTCTCCCAGTACGTTCACGTCGACACCAACGCCATCAGGCAAGGTGTGTCCGAGGCTCGCGTCAAGGCGGGCGTTATGCAGGAGATCACGGTGGTCACCAATGGCCAGCGCATCTCCCAATCCAGCGCGTTCACATTCAAGCCTGAGCGCATCTACATCGTGAAGAAGGGGCGGATCAACCTACCGGATGGAGAGCCGGTGAAGTTCGTGAAGACCCTTGAAAACGCTGAAGGAAAGCGAGCAGTCACCATCCCATGCGACGAACGCGGCGAGCCCACCTGTGGGTTCAGACTGGTCGTTGACATCAGGGACGTGAGCGTCTTTAGTTAGCACGCGCTTCGTGCGCTATCACTAACCAAAAGGAATAACATGGCATCGTACAACAAGGTCGTCCTCATGGGCAACGTCACCCGTGATCCCGAAGTCAGGGTCACCCCCAAGGGCACCTCTATCGCAAAGATCGGACTGGCAGTCTCCCGCAAGTTCTCCACTGAGAGTGGTGAGAAGAAGGAGGAAACCACGTTCGTCGACGTTGACTTCATCGGAAAGGTTTCCGACGTGGTCAGTAAGTACGTCAAGAAGGGTGACCCCATCCTGATCGACGGACGCCTCAAGCTCGACCAGTGGGAGGACAAGAAGACCGGTGAGAAGCGGAGCAAGCTCGGCATCTTCGGTGAGAACCTCCAGCTGTTGTCTCGGCCGTCCACCCCTCCGACTGGTGGCGGTTCCAATGTCGATCGCTACAATCAGCAACAGCTTCCTGTCACTGCCCGACAGGCTGCCGCTGGCGTCACCAACGACGGGCCTGTCAGCGCGGACGACGATGTTCCGTTCTGATACCGTGATTGACATCGACCACATGGTGTACTACACCTAGTGCGTAATGGTTGATTGATTCGACTCTGCGATGACAAGCAGTGGCAGTCGGGAAAGACCGGCACCCGCAGTGCGCCCGAGGGGGAAGGGTCTTCTAGCCTCCTCACACTGTGACAACAACGGGCTAATTTTGCTGGGGTAAGCGGGGATCGCGGCGGCGGTGGTTCGCTGGTAACATGGTGTCCCTGCTCCGTAACCGCGTAAAACGGAGCGCCCCAGTGGTTTTCGTGGCGGGGTGTAGCAGCGGTAGCTAGGCTGCCTCATAAGCAGACGGTCGGTGGTTCGAGTCCACCCCCCGCTACCAATTTTGATCCATGGTGTAGAGAAAGCCGACGGGCATAAGACACGCTGGGCCTAGGGTCCAGAGGTTCGGGTACTTTGGCTGATAGACGGTGGGGTGTTTGCAAGACTACTCACTGGAACCAAGAGTTGAAATCCAGCCGTTCAATCCGATGGGTCATCCATTTACAGTCAGTCGCAGATGAAAGACTCGATCTCCGAAATGCTTCGCGCATTCCCTCCCCAGATCATCCGGCTCTTAGCGCGGGAGGGTAAGGGTCGAGGGGCCAAACGCCTCACGCATCACGACATCGCCAGGCGTAGCGGACTCTCCTATGAGAAGGTGCGTGACCTGTCGCTGATGAAGTCGTGGGACAAGGTCTCCATCGGAGACGCTGACGCATTCATGCGAGGCTGTGGCGTCACACTCCGCAACCTCTGGCGTCACCGCTACTTCCTCCGCAGGTCTCTCGACCCGCGGAAGACTGTCAGCCCCCTGTCATTCACATCGAGGCGGGGCGCAGCGCAAAAGCCCCCGCCGCCCGAGCTTTTGGTCGCAGCAGCCTTGAGCCGGACACGCTCTTCGGCTTCGAGATCTTCAGCTTCTTCGGCTTGAGCTTCGACATCTTGGTCTTGATCGTCCGCAGCGCCTTGGGTGTTGCGGAGCGACGGATCTTCCTGAACTTGGAGTTCATTCGATCGATTGCAGTCTTCGGCTTTCCGCCAACCCGCTCGTACTCACCGCGGCTTCCCGATTCAGGCACCAGGCTGGCAAGCGCCTTGTTGGCGTCTTCAGCCTTCTGATAGGCAGCACGCTGGCTATCGCTCATGCGAGAGAGCAACCCCTCACGTTCGTCGTCGGTCAGCTTTCGGCCGAACGTCTTCCGATCAACAGATCGGCCGGCGATCGCAGACTTCACAGCACCGTACGGATCGGTGCCTCCGGTCTTCTTCTTCTCTGCAGCGGCCTGCTCAAGCAGGCTTCTGGCCTCCTCGAGATTGCCGCTGGCGGCAGCAGCCTCAGCCTTCTTGACGAGGTTGCTGAACTTGGTGGGAGTTCCACCCTGCCCACCCTTGTCGGAGAGCTCCAGCGGGCCAGCAGCGACGCGGGCAGCACGTCCCGCATCAGCCGATGCATCTGCAGCACGCACACCGGGCAGTCGATTGAGCACCGCATCGCTTCCGGGAACCGTTTGGCGCAGCGTGTTGACCAGCGTTCCGGTCCAGTCGCCAGTCTTCATGCCGCTCTCGATGGCGGATGAGAACGTCTTGGCCAGCTGCACGCTCTGCGAGAAGCTGGCGATGTCGGTCGGGGAGTTCCGGTAGGTTTGGCCACCCACCAGATTGGCTATCGACTCGCCAGCGTAGGGGACCATCAAGCCAATCGACGCCGCGGCCAGCTTCGCGATGCTTCCGGGTGTGGTGTCTCGAAGCACATCGCCAACGCGAGTCACTGCGTACGGCCGGCCCTTCACAAATTCGTAGAAGAGCCCGCGGATCTCGTTGTTCCATGCACCAGAGATGGCAAGCACAGTCAGAAGAAGCGCCATCGAGACCGCTGAGTAAGCAGCGAAATTGATGTAGCCACGCTTCGGATCAACAGCCGCCAGGTTTCCAAGCGTGCTGAAGTACCGGTTCACCCAGCTTGAGAACGTGAACAGGAAGTTGTAGATGCGACCCAACACCGTGCGACCCTGAATCGCCTCAGGCCGCATGCCCTCCATCGCGGCATTGGTCATGCCGAGAAGCTCGCGTGATATGTCGCGGTTGAATCCCTCGTCAGCAATCGGCGGGACGTCGTCGATGCTAGTGCCGGCAACCTTGGCAGCCTGCACCCGCAGCCAGTAGTCGTGCAGCACGCGCTCCAAGCCACCAAGCCCAGAGAACGCCTGACGCATGTTGACCAGAGTCTCGCGCTGCCAACCGGCCGCCTCGGCCTCAGCCTCGCTGATCAGGTTCTTCGGGTCGGACCAGTTGTCCCATCCAGCAGCGCCAGACGCCGCACGCTTCTCCATGATTGAGGTGCCGGAGCGCATCACAAGGTTCATGGAGTCCTGAATGGACATGAGGTTGATCAGGTTTGCCACTCGATCAACCGAGGCCGGGATGTTTTGGATCGCCAGCGCAACGTGAGGCAGGAACCACTTCGAGAACACACTCTCGAGCATTTGCGACGTAGATCCCTTGGAGTCAGCAAACCCTTCAACAGGAGATCCATACCCTCCGAGTTGGCGGATGATCCGAGCACGCTCAAACACGCCCAATCGCGGAGCGGCGAATCCCTCGAAATTGGATCGAGCCTGCATCCTCTGAAACTCCTCGGTGCGCTCAGCGAACTTGCGCATCAGGAACATGGACTTGGACTTGTTGGCCTTGAGCCATCCAGACACAGCCTTGTTCTCAGAAGACAGCGCGGCAGCGGTATCCCAAGCGCCTCTGACAATCTGAAATAGACTCTGTTTGACCAGGCTCTTCGGCTTGTACCCCTGAAGATAGATGCTCGGAGTGAACTGGCCGGCGGTCACGGCCTGAGTGAAGTTCATGATCGCCGATGTCAGCTGGGCAACCAGCATCACTCGGCGAACCTGAAGCATGTCCTCGATTACGGTGGTCTGAAGACGTCCAACAGCGGGCTTCTCCAAGCTCTGCTGAAGAACGTCGGTCGCGTTGCTGATCATGTTGACCAGATCAATCAACTGGCCTTGATTGAGGTACGCCTTTCCAGACAACACGTTGCTCTTCGGCTCTGTCCACTCGCGCTTGATGTACCCGGCAGAACCCTTCCGGCTTTTGATCTCATCGTTGATTCTAGCAAGCTCAGCGGTGAACGCAGCCTGAGCATCGCGCATGAGCTCCAACTGGCGCATGCGAATCGGCATCATGGCCGAGTGCGCGATCACGCCCTTGGCACTGTCGCTCGACAGCGTGAAGTTGTAGAAGTTGGACGGAGCAACCATATCACCACGAGGCTTGGTGAAGTTGTTTGATCCGCTAATGACTGCGTTGTATGAGACAGGAGAGAGAGCCTCCTTCCTCAGGAGCGCAGTCTCTTCGTCTCGGTCAGCGCCCTTGATCTGGGTTAGGTATGAGTTAACGAACTCATCGATCTCACTAATCAGCTGGCGTGAGATATCATCCTTGCGCAAAGCCTCGTCTCCGATTGCCGGAGTCATTGCGTCGATGTCGTCCACCAAATCATCAAGCGTTCCAGGAAGCTGACCGGTCGATGCGTACCGATCCGCGAGGGCTTGATAGATCTTCAGGTACGGAGAGTTCCTCTTGTAGAGAGGGCTCATTTCCATGACGTGCTTGAGCGCAAAATTGACGAGCCACTTCCGCTGCTGCAACAGGGCAATCTTATTGGCGTAAGCAGTGGAGAGGTTCTTGCCCTCGTTATTCCACTGCTTTGCCATGTCGAGAACGCGCCCGGGGAGCTCGCTTCGATCAAGGATCATCGGGGTGGTGAATGCCCCGCCAGCATAAGCGTACCTGAATCGGAATCGTTTCTCGCCATTCACCATGACCGACTCCTGCACAAGCGTCGGGTAGTACATGGCGATGCCGCCGTTCTCAGAACCTCGAGCAGCCTTGTAGATCGCGTCAGCGAATCGGGCCTGAAGCTCAGCAGCCTTCACATCCTCCTTGGTGATGACGTGTCCGAATGCAGTGGTGTCACCAACCTTGAGGTTGCGACCGGTGCGCTCCTGATTGCTGCCGAGGAACTCGTTAAGAACCTCCTTGTCCCAAGTACGTGGATCGATGCCGGGGTGGCTCTTGATAGCGTTGTCGACGGCAAGGTTGATCGCGTACTCACCGTACCGCGGATTCATGCGGGCAGCCTCGATGCCGGACGCAACAGACATTGAAACCTTGAGCAGCGTTCGGAGCTCTTTGCCGACAGTTCCAGGCATCAAAGACAAGACGTACGAACGATCGATCAACGGTGTTAGAAGCGAAATGCGGGCACGCAGCCGGTTGATAATGTCGAAGCTGTTGATCGCAAGAGCAGCATCACCCATCGGGTTAGAGAACAGCGTCAGCTTGGCTCGCATCCACTTCAGCTTGTATCGATCGAGAGGGCTCAGCGGCTTCTTAAGCTCGGCCTCAATCGCGGCCAGCGCACTCATCACAACAGCGTTGTTGTTCGCGTTGACAGCCGGGTCGGCGCTGTACTCAACAGTGTACAACTGAGAACCGATCTTGTAGGTGATCTTGCGATCACTCTTCGAGCCCTCAGCGCCACCGTAGTCACCTGAATTGCTGGACAGAATGTTCAGGTTACGAATCGCCTCTTCGTGCTGAGATGTAAACTCTGGCGATGCGGTGAGTTCGTCATAGATGCTGAGTTCATCAACAGCACGCAGGATGTTGCGCTCCATCCGGTTGATGGCGTTATCCAGCAGTCGAGCCTCTTCGATTGCCTGAGATTGCTTCGCAAGCACCCGGCGATAGAGCCGCGCGAAAGCGCGAGGGTTTACCTTGCGCTTCTTGTTGCCAGTCATACCAGCAACAGCCGTCTCGAATCCATCGATCGAGGCCTTCACCCCGGCGATGTTGGAGTTGATCTTCTTGATCATCTTCAACGCGGGGATCAACCGGCGCATGGACTGAAGCGGTGTCTTGCCGGATGAACCAACAGTGAAGAGCGTGTTGATCGTCTCCGGCAGAACCTTTCCATCCAACATCTTGCGAGTAGCGATGATGTTGACGATGTCGTCGTTGGACTGAGCGTTGTTGAGCTCAGCATCCGTGACGCCTTCAGCAATCGCGGAGATCGCCTTACGCATCTGGTCGGACTCCTTGTGGGTCCGCCGGACGATCTCGGCAGCTTGTTCAACAGCAGCCCGCTGCGAAACGGTCAGTTTTCCACCAGTCAGAACCGACTCGCGCACATAGTCCTTGTAGTCTTCAACAAGGTTGTCCACCACACCGGTTGTTGCAGCAACTGTAGCGTTGGCGGATGCGAGTTTATTCCTCAGGCCGACGATCGATTTGCTGTACTTCTGGCGCAGCGTCTCAAGACGATCGAGAACCTTGGCACGCTCGTTATCAACGTCTCGAGCCAACTGATCAACGGCGTGAGCCGCTTGATGCTTGGCCTCAACTTCCTCATCGGTTGACGTTGGCATCGACGAAAGCGACATCGGCGATGTGGACACGAGTCGCTGATCGATAAGCCATTGAAGGCTTCGCTGGACAGTCTTGCCCGAATTGACGATCCGCTGAACCAGAGTATCTGGAATCATCTGAGCCTGAGTCGCTGCCAAGTTCTCAATCGCAGCGATGTTCGCGGCATTGAGTCCAGGAACCGATGTTAGGTCGCTCAACTGCTGCCGGTTTTCTACCTGCGGTGCAGCCATGAGCTCGCCAACACCCTGATCACCCTCGCTGATGGCGACGTTAGGCGCGAACTGCTCGGTGCTCAGGTTGACGATCTGATCGAGCAGGGTCTTCTGCTCACCCTTGAACCCGAACAGGCGGCCAATCAGGTTGAGGAACTTGGTCCACAGCGACTGACCGTCCTTGTCGACCACACCGTTCAGCGCATCACGAAACTCCTGACTGGACATAGACTCGCCAACGAACTCAGCGAGGTTGTTGAAGTTGGAGCCGTGCTCCTGCAGACCGTAGAAGCTGTTCGCTCCAAGAGCGTTGACGGCAGCGTCACGCAACCGGCGAACCTCGTTACGGAAGCTCACGTTGGTCCGCAGCGCGTACACCGTGGCCGCATGGACCGCCTCGTGCATGACCAAGTAGTCGTGCGACGCAGCAGACTGACGGATGTAGATCGTGTCGGACTGAGGGTTGGAGTCGTAGAACGCGGCCTGTCCGGGGCGCGGAGCGACGCGATCGAACTCGGCGTCGGACAGCACAACCACACGGGCACGGAGATTGGCCTTGAGCAGCTTCTCAGCGATGCCACGCATCCAGCTGCTGGCAGTGTTACCAGCAAGCACGGTGTCGATGGCGTCGGCCAGTGTGGTCTCACCCTGCTGGAGAGACTGGTTGCCGGTGTTCTGGGCGGCGGCGTTGGCCAGGAGAGCTTCACCTTCAACGATTGCCGCCTCAACGCCATCGATACCCTTCTCATCGTAGATGTCTTGAAGGTTTCCAGATGCAGTGAGACCGACGCTGCCGAGAGTTTCCGCGATTTTTTCAGGTGTTGTACCCTCTCTTCTGAGTGCTTCAGTGACGCTTGCTGGCGCGTTATAAATCAGTGACTTGAAGCCGCTGATAACAGCGTTAGTGAACTCAGCTGGAGTCAGCTGCCGACCACGCACAGCGGCCTCGGCCTTCTGGATTGCAGGAACAACAGCATCAGCAAGCGCCTCGACGTTCCTAAAGATGGACGCAATCGACGCAGCACTCTCCTTCTGGACAGGCTGAGCAAACTGCTCGATCGGAGAGCTCTCATCGCCATCCTCATTGACGGACGAGCTCATCGCGGTTGTTTTCTTCTCGATGAGCGACTTCTTGCGGGAGTTGCGAACCGCGATGACCAGGTTCTTTTTGGGTGAGAATCCGACAGGCGATTCACTGTCGATGTTCTTCAGCACCCACTTCTTCAGCCCGCGATCGTAGTTCGCCAATACATCGTCTAGCTCGAGGTTGACGACGCTTTGCTGGCCATCGATGAAGTCGAAAGCGGTTTGCAGGTTGAAGGCGGCCTCCATGGCCACTGACGCACGAGTTCCAACACGCTCACGAAGCGCATCCAAAGCCTCCTCGTCACCATCTTTCTCGTTAAGGGCACCCCTCATGAGCTCAGAGAACCTGGGCCACATTGGGTTGTTCACACCCTCTTCCAAGATAGCTGCCACCTTCTCGTCGTCGGTCTGGGTGATACTCGACGGACGCCCCACCTTCTTCTTCTCGGCAATCTGGACAGCCTCGCGCTTCTCGAGCATGTCCAACTTCTCAACCGGGTACACTCCACTGAGCTCGATGTCCCCAATCTTCTGAGTGTTCGGAGCCTTCTTGGACAACTGCGTGATGCGAACCTGAGGAACACCGTCTTTGATGGAATCGATTTTACCAAGTACCTCGTTCTTGCCGGCAACAGCCCTCCATCGAACGGTGTCTCCAACGGCGATCGGAGATCCATCCTTGTAGACAACAGGCTTCAGCGGCGCGTTGCCTTGAGGACTCGGCTGCGGCGCTTTGCGTTGTGTTCCGGCAGCGACTTGAACCGTACCGGGTTGTCCTCCTGCATTTTGCGGAGCACCTTGAGGTTGGTTGCCGCGAGATACTTCCACTGGGCCTTGGACTTGATTGGCATTGGTTACTCCTCCTTGTTTCGGGGTTGTTTGCGGACTTGCTGGCCCACTAGGCGTTTGGGTTTTGGCGGGCTGGACCGGGGCCACAGCCGCCGCTGAAGGCGCTTGGATTTTTGTACCATCGGAAGCAATGACCGGGGCTGCAACTGGGACACCACCCACAGGAGCAGCCCCGGTTCCCACCGGTAGCGAGGATTCAGTCGGCAGGGAAGTCGGGGTAGCGGCCGCGGGCGCTGGGGCAGGCGCGGGTCGCTGAGTGCTCATCGTGAACGAGTCGACAGGAGACGTCTCGCTGGTGGTGTCGACGTTCTCACGGAGTCCAGCATTGGTGCTCGACTCAGGGATTGCGCCAGCCTTCCGGCGTTGACGGTTCAAAATGAACGCATCGATCGGACTCTGAGTGAACGAAACATCCTGAGCCTCAGCAGCGCCAGCATCGGTTCTGACGGCTCGAGGAGACGCGAACGCAGCGATCGCATCCTGAAGCGCAACGGCGCGTCGGGCGCGGTCTTGAGCCTCGGCCTGAGAGATCTCCCGGGCGCGAGACATCTGGTCCACCTTGCTCTCGAGATCCTTGGAGAACTCATCCCGAAACTTGGACAACGAGTCAGACAGTTCAGACAGGGGCGCAAGTTCGCGAGGTGCGACACGGGCATTGATGCCGCTCATCAGCCGGTTGTTGATCTGCTTGATCAACGCGGGTGCCTGATTGAACAGCGTGTCGATCATGTCCTGATCAACATCCTGACCAGAGAAGTAGGACGATAGCACCTGACTGATGCCGGTGTACTGCTTGGCCACCGTCTCGGGCAGGCTCAGAGGCTCATTCGGCTGAGACAGCACGAACTGATCAACCGGGCTGGTCTGAGACTCTAGGTCCATCCCAGAGTAGGCGGTGCTGTCTCCGGTCTTAACGGTCGCAGCACGTCTCGGTTCAGGCAGGTCGTAGACCTCTCCAGATTGTCCGGTGAGCCCAGCTTCGACTCGAGCTCGGCGGTTGGCGCTGTTGTTTCTGGTGATGCGATCGAAAGGCGTGACCGCACCGGTCGTGTCCACAACATCAGCCAAGCCGGACTCCGTGTCCTCAATTCGAGCGGCGCGTCGAACAGGCGCAGTGGTCGGAGCAATCGATTCCGCGGCGGTGACCGCATCGAGAGCCTGCTGGGTGCGGTCGCGTTGCTCCTTGGACAGGTTCTTCTTGCTCAGCGAAGCGGCCAGTCGAGCGCCATTGAATCCAGCGTCGATCAAACCGAATCCGATAGCCTCGGTGGCCAGCTGTTCCATCGACGGAGCTTGGTAATCCTGAACACCAAGAGCGGCTCTACCAACTTCACCGGCACGCTCCTCGAGCATCTCGCCGAAGACACCGTCCCACTTGGTGGTTTTGCCGATCGCGTCGATGAAGTCATTACCCTCAAACATCCCAGGGTACTTCTTGGCAACACGGCTCGCCACTGCCTGCTTGAGTCCAGAGGTCCAGTCGATCGCCTTTCCGAGACCGGCCTTGCGGGCACCAGCACCAAGCATGTCAGTGAGGAACCCGCCAGATCGCTCACTGAGAACCTCGACGAACTGGTCTCCAAGCGCCTTGTAGGCGGCAGTGAGGAATGGGTCGGCCTGCTTGGTCTCGGTGAAGTATGTTCCACCTGGAGTTTCCTCGAGATCGAATCCCGGGGTCATCCGCTCAGCGGTTCCCGACACGATACGAGTAGCGCCGGAAGGAATGGTCTGAGCAGCAGCGCCGGCCACACCTCGAACGATTCGACCACTGACCTTATCAGCAGCCCAGTCGGCAGCCTTGCGGGTGGCCGTGTAGGCGGTCTCCTTGCCAAGCGCCTTGACGGCAGTTGCAGCAGCCTTGACTGCGGCCTTCTCACCAGCGGTAGCAACACCACCGGTCAGGGCCAGTTCGCCAGCGAAGCCGGGAGCCTCACCGAGAACTCGGCCAACACCGTACGCAATCCGCTCCAGCGTTCCGCGACCCTCGGCCTCGGCAGCAGCCTTGTCCTCCTCGGCCTTGTACTCACGCAGACGCTGCATCTGCTCGTCAGAGGCGGTGCCTTCCCGTGCAGCAAGAGCCGCGCTCAGGACGCCGACAGACTTCACCGCCTCTTTGCCGCCGCTGTAGAACGGAATACCACCAGCCTCGAACCCGCGGCCGAAACCGCTGGTGAACGAGTCCCACACACCCTGCTTCTCTGCAGTGGGCATCGCCTGACCTTGTGCAGCCGACTGGGAACCGAAGTAGTTGTCTTCGATGTACCGATCGATCTGTTCATCGGACCAGTCGTCGCCAAAC
>Ga0222712_10003843_pt1 | contig 16082 bp, 21 predicted proteins | sample C33_657DmetaG_FD_165043 | JGI IMG/M metagenome (GOLD analysis project Ga0222712, IMG submission 165043) | Estuarine water microbial communities from San Francisco Bay, California, United States - C33_657D | ecosystem: Environmental > Aquatic > Marine > Unclassified | place: USA: California...
CGTCGAAAAGGGGAGCCACACTGGACAAGCCATCAGAAATGATGGCTTTTTCTTTGTCTATCAATGAGTTAGGGATATTTCAATTAATGCCTAGGGTTGAATTAACCCATTTTAATGTGTATTTATACACTCATCTGTATTTGTCTGTTTTTTCTTTGTAAATTTGGGTATGAAAGTTCAAGAAGTTAAATACATATCTGACTATACCATTAACATCAAATTTGATGATGGTATTTTTGGAACCATTCAATTAAACGATTTAGTTCAAAAGGGAATTTTCAAAGTACTTCAAGATAAAAATCAATTCGCTAAGGTTTATACAAATGGTTATTCAATTGCTTGGTCTAATGAACTTGAAATTGATGCTACTAAAATTTATTCCGATTTAACTGGTAAAAATTTTGGAGAAATTCTCAGTCCAAAATTGACGCATGCCACAAATTAGTTATTTTCTTGGGGTCATCATTCGTATGTTCTATAGAGATCACAACCCTCCTCATTTTCATGCAGAGTATGCTGATTTTGAAGGCATCATTGATATTGAAAAAAATGAAATCATTGGCGGAGAACTACCTCCTAGAGTTTTAGGAATAGTAACAGAGCGGACTGCGCTACATCAAATTGAATTAATGGATAATTGGGAAAGAGCAAGGCAACAAGAAAGCCTTAAGAATATTGCTCCTTTAGTTTAAAAATAAATTTCCAAGTGCTGCAACTTTGGTGCGTTAGGGGAGCATAAAATCAGAAGTCCCGTCACGAGCAATCATGATGGGACTTTTTTATTGGCTAACAGTTGGTTAGGTTTTTAGCGCCAGCGTATAAATACGCTGATTTTTATTCATTTTCCTTCAGATATTTATTTTCAATAAAGTAGTTGAAATATTTTATTAAAGTTCCATTTTAAGTTAACTTTGTAAACGAAGATTTTAATGAATCAATTAAGAAAGCTGGTTTTTTATAGAAATCATTTTCATGACTTTTTTGATAAGCAAACAGAGAAAGCTAAAGAAAAAATTGATTATGTTTTATTCTTAATCGCGCATATAGAAAAAGTGCCAGAGAAGTTTTTAAAACATATAGAAGGACAAAAAGGATTATATGAAATAAGAGTTGAACATGGCAATAATATTTTTAGAATATTCTGTTGTTTTGATAAAGGGAAAATAGTTATTTTATTTAATGGTTATCAAAAGAAATCAAATAAAACATCATCACAAGAAATAGAATTGGCTAATAAACTAATGAAAGAATATTTTAGTACAACTAAATAAATATATAATGGCAAAGAAAGAAAGTAGTATTACAAATTTTAATGAGCATTTAACCGAAAGGTACGGTGCAAGAGGATCCGAGAAGAGAACTGAATTTGAAATTAAAGCAAAAGCATTTCTTATTGGAGAGTTAATAAAAGAAGAAAGAAAAAATGCTAAAATGACGCAGGAACAATTGGCAGATAAGATTGGCGCCAAAAAAAGTTTTATCTCTAGAATTGAAAATGGTAAAACAGATATTCAACTTTCAACTTTATACAGGCTGCTTGAATTTGGATTAGGTAAGACTGTGGAAGTTTCTGTTAACTAAACCTACCTAAACTTGAGGTCGCAATTTGCGACTTCAATTTGCAATATTGGCTGTCAGTGAGTTAGAGGAGTTGCAACTAAGACAATAATACCTCAGCTGGGATATTTAATTCTTGATGAAACAACTTAGCTAACTCCAGGGTCAATGGCTTCTTTTTGTTGAGTAAAGAAGAAACGTATCCTTTACTACCCATTTTACCTACAAGGTCCTTATTCTTTAATCCTAACTCATTCATTTTAACTTTAATGGCATCAATAGGATCTGGAAGTGGAATAGGATAGTTGGCATCTTCATATTGTTTAATTAATAGAAGTGCTACTTGTAGCTTTTCACCTTGCGGGGTATTTGATTTAACCTTATTCTCAAACTGAGCATCTACCCAATCAAGGCTCTGCTCATATTGCTTTTTAGTTTTAATTATTTTTAATTCCATATTCTTACTTTTTATATTGTATAGTTGTTACATCAATTTTATCATAGTCGCTATGTGTTCCAAACCAATTGATCTGAATTGTTTTAAACTCAAATACCATTCTTACTACTAGTCTATATTTATTACCCATGATATTAAATACAACTCTATCATCACTAACCAAACTTACATTTCCATATACTTTTTTAAGTTCATTAAAACTTTTAAATTCCGATATAACTAATTCATGATACCATTCAAATAAAGCAATCCTTGCCATAGGATATTTCTTGGCATATTCAAGTAGCGTTCTTCGGGTGATAATATTAAACACAAAGTAAAGATAATAAGTTTACTAATAGAAAACTTTCTAAATTGCCTATATTTAATAATATGTACATATATTTGTACATAAATATGTAATTATGTTATCAACTACACTTTCAGATTTTCGTAAAGAAACCAAGCAATACCTTGATAAGGTTACCAATGAGCATGAAACCTTAATTATTAATAGAGGTAAAGACATTGGTGTTGTAATTATTTCTTTAGAGGAGTACAATTCCTTAAATGCAACATTACACGAGATGCCCTCTAAAAAAAATATGGAAGTTTTAGATGCGTCTATTAAGCAATTTAAGGAGGGCAAAATGAGGGAGCGTAAATTAATAGAAGATTAAACTAAAACTGCTGCATCACTTGTACTCTATTCATGTTATTATACTTTTATGTAGATCTTCTTTTTATGCAGGATATAGCCTACCAGCCAGCAAGTGAGCATTACCCATACTCCAAAAAGAAATGATCCTGTGTAATCTCCAGTTATTCTAAATACATGATCGTAAATCCAGCTAAGTACACTTGTGGGTTGAGCCTTACCCGCAACTGGCCAATATGCACCATTCGGTATCCAGTACATCATAATGACAAGCACCTCAGATAGGATATAAATAAATAGCGTGTTCTTTCCAAAAACCTCAAAGAAAGGTGTCCATTTCTTTTGACCAAGATGATCAATAACAAAAATGATAATGGGTAAAATAAGAAGATCAAGACCTATGGTTTGAAATACATAGCTAATGGTCCAAAGCTTTTTATTGATTGGTACGAAAAGATCGCTCCATTGTGCAGCAAGTAATAATATCGCACCTGCAATCATTAATTTTGCAATTGTTTCATAACCATTTCCTTTTTGACTGATGAAGCGTGCCGTTAGATAACCGGCTAGTACATTTACAACAGAAGGAATAGTACTTAAGATTCCTTCTGGATCAAATGGTTGTCCTTCTCCTTGATAAAGATGTTGTGCACCCAGTATCATCATATCTATTTTATGTCCAATATTCCCTTGCAAAGTAAAATCTCCAAATGCCCATTGAACCAACGTAAAAAAGATAAGTGATATACCAATATACCATACTGCTCCTTGGGCTTTGAAATAATGAATCACCAATGCAGCAATTGCATAGCAGAGTGCTATTCGTTGAAGCACTCCAAGTATTCTAGTATTACTCAAAGGTCTGAATACATATTCTCCGGTTTCGGTGATATTGAAAAATGGAAACCAATACATTATATATCCAATTAGAAATATAGTAATAGATCGTTTGAATATTTTTCTAAGCACGGCACTACTGCCCATGGCTTCGTATTTTTGCATACTAAAGTAAATGGCATTACCAGTCACGAACAAGAATGTTGGGAACACTAAATCGGTAAGTGAAAAACCATGCCATGAAGCATGTACAAGTGGCGACCAAGCTGTATCAAAGCTTCCAAGTGAATTTACAACTATCATAACTGCCACAGCTAATCCTCTAAAAACATCAAGACTAAGGTATCTTTGTTGTTGCATATATTTAATTTTAGATTATATAAGATACAAAATTCTTTTAAATATTTAGCTACAGCAGACTACTGTTATTTCTTGTGTGGGCTTTTTCTTTGTTTATCAATGACTTAGGGTTTTCTTGTCGGCGAATAAATACGCTGTTTTCTATTCATTTTCCTTTCTAAAAATGAATTATTTTTTTAATTTTGCTCTAAATCAAACGGACACAAAATGAACGCACCTTTCAGCAAGTATCTCTATATTGGTTTTTTACTATTAGGCTCATACCAAGCCATTTTCTCTAAAGACTATGTTCAAGCAGCAGCATCTTTAGGTATAGGATTGGCATTTGATCCATTCAATCCAGAGCAAAAATGGAATGAAAGACCTACATGGCAAAAAGGGGTGTTAATCATTCACCTTGCTTTAGTAGCAGCAATGTTCGGATTGGGCGTTGGCTTGAATGACAAGTAAATTTTCTTTGTCTATCAATGAGTTACACGTTTTCTAAGCTTCGCTTTACTTAATTGGAATATTTTACTTACATTATGAAAGTAAAATTCATAATCTATTGCAATTCTAAAGCAATAATGCTATTTACAATTCTTGTCATCACTATCATTTCTTACTCAATTATTTAATCATTGAAGTGGACTATAATCTATTTCTAAAAATCATTTTATGAAAAAAATATTTTTTATTGTATTCATGTCAGCTACCATTCTCGCATGTACTAACGCTGACAACAAAACAGGTTCAAGTACAACCACAACAACAGACACGCTTAATAAAGAACAAATCACAGCAACGATAAAAGGCATTGAAGAAGATTGGAATAAAGCTAATTTAGGGGCAGACCACAGTTATAAATTTAGCGAAGACATTTTAGCTGATGATTATCTTGGGCGCAATGATAAAGGAGTTATGCAAAATAAAGAAGAATATTTAAAAGATATAGCTGCTGCAACTTATACAGTTACTGATATTACAGCTGGCCCTATGTTTGTTACAGTCTATGCTCCAAATTTTGCAGTAGTAGTTGGATCGCAACAAATGAAAGGAAAAGATAAAAAAGGCGTTGATTTTTCTGGTACTTTTAATTGGACAGATACCTTTATGGAAAGAAATGGTAAGTGGCAATTAATAGGATCTGCTATGATGTCTACAGATGATAAAAAATAATTAACTGAAGATATTTTTGAAGGGTTTGCAATTTTTATATTGCAGACCCTTTTTATTTTCTTATTTTTAATTTATGAATTCAGTTCATAAATGATATGGTTAAAGTAAAAATTTGTTGCATTAGTAGTATTGAAGAAGCTAGACTAGCTGTTGCCTATGGAGCTGCAGCAATAGGCTTGGTGGGAAGAATGCCCAGTGGTCCTGGCATTATCACAGATGACCTTATTCATAGTATAGCCAGAACCGTACTTCCTCCCATTGATAGTTTTTTATTAACCAGTGAAACAACAGCCGAAGCAATTATTGAACACCACTATAAAGTAAACACCACTACTATTCAAATGGTTGATGCCTTAAGTGGCCGTGAATATCATAAAATAAGAGAAGCCATACCTCAAGTTAAACTAGTACAAGTAATTCATGTATTGGATGAAAAGGCTGTTCAAGAAGCTATTGAAATATCGGAATTTGTAGATGCTATTTTATTGGATAGCGGTAATCCTAATTTGTCCACCAAGGTATTGGGAGGAACAGGTAAAACACATAATTGGGATTTAAGTAAAAAAATTAGAGAAAACAGTAGCATTCCTACCTATTTAGCAGGAGGCATTAATAAAGATAATATTAGAAAGGCCATTGATCATGTGCAACCATTTGGCATTGACTTATGCAGTAGTGTAAGAACTAATGGACAATTAGATGAGCGTAAATTAGAAGAATTATTTAAAGCTTTGCTATAGGTTTTTTACAATGCTAGTTTCATCATAATATCGGTCTGCTCATCATTTCCAAGTTTGAAAATATGAGTGTCAAATGGAACAAAGCCATTCTTTTTATAAAATTGAATGGCTTTGTTATTTTTCTCCCAAACCCCCAGCCATACATAGTTTACCTTCATTTCTTTCGCTATAGAGTTGGCCTTCTCGTAAAGTGCTTGACCCAGTTTTTTACCATGAAATGCTTGAAGCACATATATTCTTTCAATTTCAAGTGCCTCATTGTCTTTTAATTCTGTTTGAGAAGCGCCAAAATTTATCTTTAAATAACCCACTACATTATTCTCTATTTCTGCGAAATAAAAAGATGAATGAGGGTTATTTAATTCCGAACTTAGTTTTTCATTTGAAAAGCTTTCTTCCAAGTATTTATCTAAATCCTCTTTTATATTATGTTCTGTAAAAGTTTCAGCAAAAGTGGTTTTGCCAATTTTTTGTAATTGGGGTAGGTCGCTAATGCTAATAGCTCTTATGTTACAAACGCTCATCTTTTATTTCAACTTCATATTAATAGGATCCCAATGAATTATCTTTTTGGTAAAATAGCTTTCGTTACAAGATAATGCGGGCGCTGCTGCTCTAAATCCAAAGGTAGCATCTTCCACCACTGGCTTTCCTGTTCTTACTGAATCAAAGAAATTGGTAAAATGGTCTAAATGATCGTCATAGCCCATGGGCGCTTTGAATACAATATCTTCTTTTGTTTTTCTTTTTCTTTGATCCATTGTCCATTTTGCATCATAGTCTTTTTTCATTTCTTCTTGCATACTATTCGAGAATGTAAATAAAGAATCATATCCACCAAAACCAGGTGCCTCAGGCATTAAGCTATGTTTTACAGTTATATTATTGCCGTTTACTTCTATCAAACCTTCTGAGCCAATAAGTCTAATCACTTCTTGGCCACCTGTACCACTAATGAAATTCACTTGTAAGGTCATTAAGAAAGCAGCATGCTCTTTTGTTTTTGGATATTGTAATACACCCGACATAACATCTGGTAAATTTCTTCCGTCCTTCCAATAACTAAACTGCCCTGTACTATAAATATTTTCTGGTCCTTTTGAATTGGTTATAAAATGTGAACCACTTAATAAATGTATAAATAAATCTCCAGCAACACCTGTACCTACTTCTTTAAAGGCTCTCCACCAGAAAAATTTCTTCGCATCAAATGCCATTTTTTCTGTGGCTTCAATAAACATATCCCAATTGGTAGTCATTGCATCGGCATCCTTTGGTATAGTGTATTCCCAAGCACCAATGGAGCTTTGTCTATCATACACTGCATTGACCATATTCAATTCTCCAATTTCTCCTGCAGCCAATAATTCTTTTGCTTTTGCATAACCAATACTACTTACTCTTTGGCTTCCTACTTGCAATACCTTACCCGATTTTTTGGCAGCTTCTATAATAGGGTACCCTTCGCTAATTTTATACACCATTGGTTTTTCACAATACACATGCTTGCCTTTCGCTAAGGCATCTAAAGTAATACGGGCATGCCATACATCGGTAGTGCAAATTAATACGGCGTCAATATCTTTTTTATCTAGTAAGTCTTTATAATTATTGGTGGTATACAATTCTTTGCCATATTGCTCTTTCGCATTTTCTAATCTGCCATTGTATAAATCACAAACACCTGCTAATTCAACACCAGGTACTTTAAGTGCTGTTCTTAAATCGAAATGGCCTTGCACTCCATATCCAATAACCCCAATGCGTATTTTATCGTTCGATGAAATTTTACGTTCATAAGTTAATATACGCTCTTCCGCATTGGCCGTTGCTGCCATGGAAGAAAAAGGAGAAGCCGCTGCTAATAAACTAGTCGCGCCAATTTGTTGTAAAAATTTTCTTCTTGAATTTGCACTGTCGTTTTTCATATATAATATTTTAATATTTATTTACTTAAAGCCTCAAAGGCATAGAAGCATTAGCAATATAAACAATAAATTAACTTAATCAAAAGGACTTATTTAAACTACCTGCCAGCAATATCAATATGCCAGCCTATTTTTAGAAGAATATAATATTATTCAATTAATATTCCCTTTATTTAGTAATTTAGGTACTTAAAATTTGTATATGAAAAATATTTATTTGATTTGTTTTTTGCTATTGGCAAGTGCCGAAATGGTCACTGCACAAACTACTACAACTACAACAGTGTCTCCAGTTGCTCCACCACCACCACCTAGGTCGAGAAGAAATATGGATCAACCCGATCCTAATGCCCCTGCCACTAAATATGATTACCGTGATGCGTTTGCACCATTTTTTTATACAAAAAACGGGAATGAATACCGAGCAGCTTCAGGAGAGCCTGGACCAAAGTACTGGCAAAACCGTGCCGATTACCAGTTAGATGTTAAGTTGAACGAAGCAACGAATGAAATTGCGGGCACTGAAATTTTAACTTATACCAATAACAGTCCATTAAAATTAAATTTTATATGGATGCAGTTAGATCAAAACTTATTTAAAAAAGATTCTAGAGGTTCTGCCATTGTTCCTTTAAGTGGAAGTAGAAATGGAGGAGGCGGACAAGAATTTGACGCAGGCTATAAAATAAAATCTGTTAAAATACTAACTGGTGCTAAGAATGAAAAAGCAACGCCCGTTGAATATTTAATAGAAGACACACGCATGCAAATGTTTTTACCTAAAGATCTGGCAGCCAATGGGGGTAATATAAAGATACAAATTGAATACTCTTTTATCTCTCCCGATTATGGATCGGATAGGATGGGTATTTATAAAGCAAAGAATGGTAAAGTATTTACAGTAGCGCAGTGGTTTCCAAGAGTGGCTGTATTTGATGATATTGTCGGATGGAATACGAATCCGTATACTGGTCCTGGTGAATTTTATTTAGAATATGGCGATTTAGATATTTCTATTACTACACCTAGTTCAATGATTGTAGTGAGCTCTGGTGAATTATTAAATGCTTCTGAAGTATATACTGCTGAACAATTAAAAAGATGGACTGCAGCAGCGGCTTCTGACAAAACAGTAATTATTCGTTCTGCAGAAGAAGTTACAGATCCTAATTCAAGACCTAAAAATAAAGCGGAATTAAAATGGCATTTTAAAATTAAAAATGCAAGAGATGCTGCATGGGCGGCCTCTTCTTCTTTTATAATTGATGCAGCTAAAATAAATTTACCTTCTGGTAAAAAAGGCTTATCCATTTCTGCTTATCCTTCAGAAAGCAATGGAGATAAAGCTTGGGGTAGGTCTACAGAATATGTAAAAAGTACTATTGAGTATTATTCTAATAAATGGTATGAGTATCCTTATCCTGCAGCAACAGCCGTGGCGGGTACGCCAGGTGGTATGGAGTATCCAGGCATTGTGTTTTGCGGTGCAAGGGCTAGTCAAGGGGGTTTATGGGGTGTGAATGATCATGAATTTGGTCACACTTGGTTTCCAATGATAGTGGGTTCTAATGAAAGACTATATGGATGGATGGATGAAGGCTTTAATACTTTTATTAATAGTTTATCTTCTGCTAATTTTAATAACGGAGAATATAAAAGTAAAAACCCGCAAGATAAAAATAGAATAGGCGCCATGTATACCACACCAGGCCAAGAACCTATTTTAACTTATGTAGATAATTACAAAGAAAGAAATAACGGAACATTATCTTATAGCAAACCTGGAGAAGGCTTAACATTATTAAGAGATGTTATTTTAGGAGAAGATCGTTTTGATCGCGCTTTAAGAGCCTATATAAATAGATGGGCTTTCAAACATCCTACACCCGATGATTTCTTTCATACTATAGAAAATGTAGGAGGCGAGAGTTTACAATGGTTTTGGAGAGGCTGGTTTGCAAATAACTGGCGTTTAGATGTTGCAGTGAGAAGCGTTAAGTATAACGATAGCACTAATTTTGCAAAAGGCGCAATTATTACATTAGACAATCTTGAAAAAATGGCCATGCCTGTTATACTAGAAGTAAAAACAGTAAGTGGTAAAACAGAGCGTATTAAATTACCGGTAGAAATATGGCAGCGTAATGTGGCTTGGAGTTTTAGATATCCTTGTACAGAGGAAATTGAATCGGTTAGCTATGATCCAGATAAAGTATTACCCGATTATAATCCTACTAACAATATTTGGAAACGAAATAAGTAATTCAGAAAATAAAAATCCCAACAATTTATCTTGTTGGGATTTTTTTATTATTTGAATTGAAATAATAGTGGAATTAAAAAAGTGATTAAACCAGCCCATAATGCATATACAGGTAGATAGCCTGCAATAGATTCTTCTATTTCTTCAATGGAACCGTTTTTAAAACTGGTTAAAAATAATTTATAGGACACTAATACCAAATTAATAAATATTAATAGGTTGCCTCCTAAAACGGCTATTCTATTAGCTGAAAAACCAAATTCATTAATGCGGTAAACAATTGCAGAAAGTGCTATAGCATTCACTATAATAGTTAATGCAGATAAGCCAAATAATATCACAAGGCTAAATTTATTTTTAGCAGCCTTTCCTGCTTCTGCAATACTAAAAAGAATTAATGCCATCACACCCATTAATAATACATTGAATAATAAAAGTAAGTTACGGTCCTGATAGGGGTACTTTTTAGTGTACACCATGGCCGATAAATAAATAAACAAATTAATAAATACTAAAGGCGTAAATATTTTGGCAATAATAGGAGAGACCTTATTAATTAATTGAGCATTAGTTTGAATTAAATAAGTAGCTACGATAGGAATAGCGGCTATACCCCAAATCATAATATTTTGAAAATAAAAAATTTCAATATTTATAGCTATTAAATCAAATAAGTTTACAGTGATAGCAGAGAATATAATAGTTGATAACAATAAAATACCCGACATTACTACCAGGTCGCCATTATAACGCAAGAAGCTAATTCTACTTTGACTACTTTTTATATTCTCTCCCAAAAAAGAATACCCAAACATTGTCCATAAAAATATGGGCATATGTATAAAGGCAAGCATTATGCTACTACTTTCTTTATTGGTGGGAAGTAGATTAATATAAACAGCCGCTATTATAAAAGCCAATAGAGGAAATAAATATTGTTTGAATGCTAATTTTTTTTTCCAAATAAAATAAGCACTTAGTAAAGGAAATACAATAAATGAAATATTTCTAGATAAAAACCTTTCTTTATCAATGCCTATTAAATTAGGTATATTGGCAATAAGCCCAGCAACTAAAGCAATTAGTATAACTACCCTAAGTTCATTTTTCGAGCCCCAAGAAGACTTTGTTTCCTCATAATTCAGCCTTTCATTCCAGAAAGCAAGACTTGCATTGTCTTGATGACCCGGAAATATTTGGTTAAATTCTTTTTTAAAACTTGATTTGTCATCTCTGTACAATTTTTCAAGTTGCTTAGGGTTATCTATATTATTAAGTATGTCGTTTTTCATTTTATTATTTTGGGGGTAGTATTCATCAGTGTTATTAGTATATAGTATTAATTTAATGATTAATTGTCAGACACATTATATGTTCGCTTAATCAACTGCAATTTAATTCATTTAATTTATATTTACTTCATGAATACTATTATACATACAGAGCGGCTAAAGCTTAGAGCATGGGAAACCAAGGACTTGCTTGACTGTATTGAGATGAATTTAGATAAGGAGGTAATGAAATATTTTCTTGCTGTTTTAACCAAGGAACAAACCATTGAATTTTATGAACGTGTGCAAAAGCATTTTTTAGAAAATGGATTTGGGCTCTATGTAGTTGAAAATACTAGCACGAAGGAATTTCTAGGATATACCGGATTTATGATAGCCAATTTTGAAGATAGTTTTACCCCCTGTGTAGAAATTGGTTGGAGATTTAAAAAGCAATATTGGGGTAAGGGTTATGCAACGGAAGCTGCTAAGGCCTGCATTGAATATGGATTTGATACATTAGGGTTTGATAAAATTTATTCATTCACAGCTATACCCAACATAAAGTCTGAAAATGTTATGAAAAGAATAGGTATGATTAAGACTGGCACATTCAGTCATCCAAAAATAGATAAAGAGCATATACTTAATTTGCATGTGATTTATGAAGTAGTGAATAGCTTATAAATTGTTTTAATAATAAGAGCTTTGAATAAAAATTAACTAAAAAATATGGGAAATAATTATTTAAAAGGGGTGCATCATATTGCTATTATTTGTTCCAACTATGAAAAGTCGAAAGACTTTTATACTAATACTTTAGGATTAACTATAGTAAGAGAGGTATATAGAGAACAGAGGCAATCTTATAAATTAGACCTTGCCTTAAATGATGAATATATTATAGAGTTATTTTCTTTCCCCAGCCCACCCGTTAGGCCTTCTAGGCCGGAGTCTTGTGGTTTAAGACATTTAGCTTTTTCAGTTGATAATATTCAAGAATCGGTTGCTGCCTTAACAGCCAAGGGAGTTGAATTAGAGCCCATTAGAATAGATGAATACACCCAAAAAAAGTTTACCTTCTTTTCAGACCCCGATGGCCTTCCTATTGAGTTATATGAATTAGCCTAGGCTAATTTGAACTTAATTCCTATCTTTAGGAAATTAAAAAATAATAAAAATTAAAAAAATGAAAAAATTATTATCAGTTATTTTTCTATCTACAATGCTATTTGCTTGTAATGATCAAGCTGCCAATAACAATGATGCTGCTAAAAAAGAGCAATTAGAAAATGATAATGTAAAATTTTATGACAATGTATGGGATGTTGTCATAAACAAAGGCAATGTAAATTTTTTAGATACAGCTTATGCTGCTGATGTAGTTTTGCATACTGTTCCAGAAATTAAAGGTAAGGATAGTGTAAAAGCATACTATGCTAACTATGTTACAGGGTTCAGTAATAGACAGTTTATTGTAAAAGAAATTTTTGCTAAAGGTAATAGAGTTGTTAAATACTGGCAGTTTAAAGGTACACATACAGGTACTTTCTTTGGAATTCCTGCAACTGGTAAAACAGTGGATGTAATTGGATGTACTATTGCTACAGTTGTAGATGGTAAAATTACAGAAGAGCAAGACTTCTTCGATAATTATGAATTCTTAAGACAAATTGGACTTGTAAAATAATTGTATTTTGTTATTATACTAAAAAGGCCCTCGATGCATCGGGGGCCTTTTTTATGTGTAGCTATTCAAGACTACTTATTAATTAAATTTTTATATAAACTGTTGACTGTATTTTTCATAAAAGCGTTAAAGCCATTATCATAAACTGGGTTACAACCATTGCTAATGACTACTATACCAAACTTTTCATTCGGTTCAAAAAACATAGTGCTAAATAATCCATAAGCAGAGCCTGTATGGCCCGTTAAGGTTTTACCTTCTATTAATTTATCTGTTTTTAAAATAGCCAATCCATAGTTTTCATCAGAGGATAAAGGTGTTTGCATTAGTCTTGAGCTTCTTTTACTTATAATTCTTTTCCCATTTGCCTTCCCTAAATTCATATGCATTATCATATACTTCGCTAAATCGGTAGCAGAAATTTTCATGCCCCCTGTTGGAGAAAAAATAGGCGTGGTCTTTCCCATTTCATAATGCGCAATCTCTTCCGATCTTGGTGCATAAGCGTTGGGTGAGTTTATAAATTTTGTAGTTTCTTTATTAAAGTCATAAATAGTTGCAAAACGATTTTTATCTAAAGAGTCTACACAATAGCCTCCGTAGATATTTAAAGGGTCTAAGACATGATGTTTTACATATTGGTCAAATCTTTCTCCTGAATATTTTTCAATAATGGCTCCAGTCATATTATAATTTAAATTACAATACATATAAGCTGTACCCGGTTCATAATTATTATAGCATTTTGCATAATTGGGATTAGTAACAGGATTAATAGAATCTAATGAAAAATAACCCTGGCTATCGTTGATAGAAGAGCGGTGGGATAATAACATTTTTAAGGTAATTACTTTGTCTGGAAATTTTGGATTCCTTAAAGTAAAACCTAATAAATTACTGGCATCATCTTCTAATGAAAGTTTCTTAGCTTCTACTAATTGCATAATAGAAGTAGCAGAAAATGATTTTGAAATAGAGGCTATTCTGAAAATGCAGTCGTCGGTAAGAGGCGTATTAGTTTCAATATTTTTTAATCCAAAGGATTGAGTGTAAATAATTTTATTATTTTTAACCACCGCTACCGATACACCTACAACATTAGTTTGACTCATTATTGTACGAATACTTTCTTCAACAGCTGCTTCCTGTGCCCTGGCTAAAATGGGCGTTAAAAAATAGATAAAACAGGCTGTAATAATTAAAATGACCTTCTTTTTTCTCATAGGAATAAAATTTATGAATTAAGTTTGCCACTACTAAGATACAATCAAACTTACAAAAGTTTAACAAGCAAAAATATGATTAAAAGTATAGCTATAGACATGGACAATGTCATTGCCGATATTGAGACCCATTTAGTGAACTGGTATGAGAAAGAGTATAAGGTTACAGTTGACAGAACTGCATTATTGGGTGTTTCTGAAGATGAAGCCTTCCCTGATAAAACAGCTGCTAGACGCTTTATTCATACCCCTGGTTTTTTTAGAACAGTACCTTTAATGCCTGGCGCTTTGGAGGCTATTCAAATTTTAAGAAAAAAGTATGAAATATATATAGTTTCTGCTGCCACTGAGTTTCCACTATCACTTGCTGAAAAACATGCATGGCTGGCTGAATTCTTTCCTTTTATTAGCTGGAAGAATATGATTTTTTGTGGAAGCAAGGCAGTGATTAAAACCGATTATATGATTGACGATCATTGCAAGAACTTAGATTACTGCATAGGCAAGCCTATTTTATTTCATGCATCACATAATGTAAATATCAAACATCATTTTAGAGTTAATAATTGGCAAGAAGTGTTAGCTTACTTTGAAAAAGAAGAACAAAACGCTTAATTACATAATTCAATATTAGACACAAACTAATAATTATTATATGAAAAAATGGATGCTTTATCTAAGCTTTCTTTTATTAATAGTTTTTGAATGCCTAAGAGTGTATTTGATTATGCCTATGCCTGGCAGCCAAACATTTAATTCTATTGATGTAGCTTATTTCTTGGGAAGCAATAAGAATAGTATTCGCATTATTTTATATTTAATTATTCTAATCCCTTTTATAAAAATTATAAAAGGAAATTCAAATAAAGAAAAAATAGGGTTGAGCTTATTAACCACTTTATATATTGCTATTTTTTATGTTTTCACATTTATGATGGAAGCAGATAAAATGTTTTTACAACCCACCCATACTTATTTTTATAAAATTGCGGAGAATAAAATACCTATTGACAAGCTAGTCATAGGTATTGCTGAAAATGGTCTGCAGAAGGCCTATCCTATTCAATTAATTGGTTATCATCATCAAGTAAGAGATAGTATCGGTCAAACCCCCGTTATGGTTACCTATTGCACGGTATGTAGAACAGGACGCGTATATAGCCCAATGGTGGATGGAAAACTAGAAGCTTTTAGACTAGTGGGTATGGATCATTTCAATGCCATGTTTGAAGATGCCACAACTAAAAGTTGGTGGAGACAATCAAACGGAGAATGCATTGCGGGGCCTTTAAAAGGCTACCAATTAAAAGAAATAAAATCAGAGCAATTAAGTTTACAAGCTTGGTTTAGAAAGCACCCCAATGCAGAAGTACTGCAACCTGATGAAAAATTTGCAGCCACATTTGCTAAAATGGATACTTATGATAAAGGAAAATCGAAAAGTGAATTAACTAAAAGAGATACAGCTTCTTGGCAGTTTAAGTCTTGGGTGCTAGGTATAGATATAGGTGAGACTGCTAAAACCTATGACTGGAACTATTTAGAAAAAAATAAAATTATTCAAGATTCACTACCATCTTTGCCCCTTTTAATTCTTTTAGAAAACGATAGTGCTTCTTTTCATGCATACAACCGTACTGTAAATAATATGACTTTAGATTTTCGTAAATCAAACGATTCTATTATTGATACCTATACTCAGTCTCTTTGGAATGTGGACGGCTTATGTATTAATGGTAAATTGAAAGGCTTGTCTTTAAGTCATATAGCAAGTTATCAAGAGTATCTGCATTCTTGGGAGTACTTTCATCCTAAGAGTATTCGCTATTCAACAAGTAAATAGGCCATTTCATAACTAAGCTGCTTGATTAGTTGTACCTTCGTTACATTATTAAAATAGTGTATTTTGAAGTTTATAGATTTAGGACTGGATCAACGTATTTTGGATGGAATTGACGCGA
>Ga0222712_10003844_pt1 | contig 16078 bp, 41 predicted proteins | sample C33_657DmetaG_FD_165043 | JGI IMG/M metagenome (GOLD analysis project Ga0222712, IMG submission 165043) | Estuarine water microbial communities from San Francisco Bay, California, United States - C33_657D | ecosystem: Environmental > Aquatic > Marine > Unclassified | place: USA: California...
GGGGTGCCCCCGTAGGGGGGGGGGGGTCACCAGCGACCTTCGGTGTCGCTGATCCATCCGTCACGCATGGCACGGCGGCGGTCGAAGTCGTCGGCGGTCATCATGTCGTCGAAGTCCATGTCGAAGATCTCGCCAGGGGCATCCTGGATCTCGGTGAAGAAGGTGTCGAAGTCAGTCATGGGTCGTTTCGTTTGATGTGGTTAGTCTACAGGGTCAGGCGCTCAGCGGCACTCGGTTTGGGACACTTCGCACATCGTCACAGCGAGGCGGTCGGCATGTGCTTTGGTGATCTGCAGACCAGCGGACAGGGCGTTGCCACCAATCCAGAGGGCGAGGGCGAGAGTGCCGAGGGGGAAGATCAGGCGGGTCATGGGTCGTTTCGTTTCGATGCCCTTAGTATAGGGGGCAGGGGGTGGGGGGTGCCCCCTTAGTGGTCAGTGCCTCAGTTGGCACAGGTGGTCAGTTTGCGAGCGTAGAGGGGGGCAGTGCAGGAACGGACCTGATAGGGCAGGGCGACCGTCTGACCCTCGCGCTCCCATACCATGTGCTTTCTTCCATTGCGTCGCATCGTCCAACCGTGAGACTTAGCGAGTTTGGTGAGTTGCTTGCTGGTCATGGTATCAGCGATCGAACTGGGCGAGAGAAGTGGGGGCGATGTGAGAGGGTGACCCACAGGAGCGGTAGAAGTCTACCATACGCTCTGCCTCTGCCAGACTGGTGAACCACTGTGAGCGCCACTCGCAAGCGTTGTAGGGGGTCTGGTAACGGACTTCGATTCGCATGGGGTTGTTTGCTGTTGAGACTAGTATAGAGGGTCAGGCGGCGACCAGCGGACCTTGGTGGACAGTCTGCAGATTGACCTCAACCACATCGAACTCGGTTTCGAGTTGGGCGGCGTGGGCGTTGGCGTCTACCTCGTTAAGGTAGAGGCAGCAGACATCCACTCCCTGCTCGTAGAGGTCGTGGGCGGTGACAACGTAGACTTTCATGGGTTGTTTGCTGTTGAGACTAGTATAGGGTCAAAGGGCGACGTGGTTCTGCAGGCAGTGACGGTTTACCCACTGTCCTAGGGAGCGGTCCTGCCACATCATCAGCGACAGGATGGCACGGCGGGAGATACCATCGAAGCGGTAGACCTTGCTGCCACCACGAAAGCGGACGCGAACGGAAGCGGTGATGGGGTCAACGGTGATCTTGTTGACGGCATCGCTGCCAATGGTGTTGATGCGAAACATGGGTCGTTTGCTGTTGACTTGCTTAGTATAGAGCCAGGGGCGAGGGTAGGGGGGGCAGCGTGTGCCACCCCCTTGACTGTCCTAGTAATCAGAGAAGATCGCCACCTGAGCGTATTTTACTTCACAAGCGGTGAAATCGTAGCGGAGGGCAGTATCCCACGTCGCTTGCCAATCGATAACCAGAGCAGAGGGAACTTCATACAACTCGCTGTAGAATTCCTCAGCGAAGTCTGCCTCCGATTGATACCAACCACGGAAGCGAGAATCGCAATCTTCGATACAGGAGCACTCACCATTTTCACCGATGAGAGCATCTACAGCATCGTATCCGATCGCTTCACCACAACGCACATACTCTTCATAGTATGCAACAAAATCATTCTCGTTGTAGGTATCAATGAACTCCAGCATGTCATCCAGAGCATAGTTCTCATCGATCAACTCATCGATCTTCTCAACAGTGTTAGCAGCGAGCATCTCACGGTAGGAAGCGGTCAGGGTCACGGTCATTTGCTTTGTTTGGTTGATGTGTGTAGTATGGCAGGGATTGGGGGTGAAGTCAACCCCCAGTGGACAGTGCCTCAACTGTCACATGCCGTTGAGCATGTCGTAGATCGCATCGATGTAGTCTGCCTCAGTGGCAAAGGTGCGACCATGGATCGTGCGAGGGTAGTCTGCCTTAGGGGCAGGGGCGTTGCTCGGTTCCTTGCCCTGAGCGTAGATCTGAGCGACGTAGGGGTTGTTGGTTTGTTTCATGCTGCTATCCTACAGGGTCAGACGACCAACTGCGAGGGGGTGGGTGCCACTTTGGGAACTGTCACAGCCGCGGCCACCCATGACCCTATCACCACTGTTACCATGGCAAACAACATGATAGCTAACGAGCGTTGAAAATCTTTGTCAATCATTATCATCAACCTTCCAACAGTTCGGGGTAATGATCAGAAACCTCAGTAATTAACTCTTCTTCAGTGTAATCCTCAAAGCACTGAACTAGCATGTCGTAAGCATACATCTCCAGCGTTTTCATGTCCATGTTCTCTAGGACTTGCTGAGCGTAAGCATCAATCAATTCTGCTTTATTCATGTCAGTAACGGATGACGTGGTTGATGTAGTTGAGACCCCACTCGTGGGCATCATCGGGATTCTTCAAAGTTTGCTTCACAGAGTACTTGTAACCCTGCTCAGTTTCCCTCTGAAATACCCACACATTCCACCTGCCAGACTTTGCCTGCTCTACGAAAAACGGGCGGGTCTCGTGAGTGAGAATCATGTCTCCTTTGCTTTGACTCTGTTAGTATGGCATGGCAACCGACCCTGTGGGGACATCAGGGGACAGTTCAGAAAGTGGCACAGCAGGGCTAGCAGGCCGCGGCCGATGCCTTAGAATATTGGCACAACCAAAGGAGGAGCGGGGTAGCTCTGCAGACGACAAAGATCGACACCGAGGCAGCCTTGAAATAATTATTTCAATTGGCTACAAAAAAGGGGCATTGCTGCCCCTATGTGTTAGATATCGTATCCCTCTTCGATTACATCATCCAGCGAGTAATCATCGACGATCAAACTATCACCATCCAGGAAAATGTCTGCCATCTCTTGCTCAACAATCTCTTGATACATTTCGGCGGTCGTCATCGTGAATTCCTCCATGTGTGTTTGCTTTATATAGTAAAGGTCAGGCAAGAATCATGCCATCTTCAAACTCGATGTCACCGTTTGCAGTACTAACGAACCACTGCCAATTCTTCTGAAACACACGCTCACCAGTGCCATGCACAGTAAGGATAGCATTCAGGCGAGATTTGGTGGTGTTAGTACGCCAACCACCATCAAACAGACGGATGAAAGTATCACCAACCTGGGCAATACAATTGCCATGAAGGAATACAAAACTCACACCATCTTTGTTGGCAACGTGAGTATTATCACGGGTGAAATCTTTCTCCTGGGTGATAGCATCATTCATCAGGGTTTCGATCTTTCGCATGTGCTTTGTTTGGTTGACTCTGTTAGTATGGCAGGCATCGGGGGCAATTGCAACCCCCTGTGTGCCAGTTTAGAAAGTGTCACACATCATAGCACAGGTGACCTTTCTTCATGCTATACCAGAATTCTGCATCGGATTTGTTATCAAATTGCTCTGCAACTCGCAGGCAGAAATCATAACACTCTGCCATGCTGTTGTTAAGATACATCAGCTGGTCGTGGTTACGAATGATGTCAGTGTTGAAGTAGTTTGTCAAACGAATTCCTCAGCAACAAAGACAATATAACCCCTTTCGGGAATATTGTCAAGGGTTTGGTCCATTAGTATCACTAATATTACCGAAAGGGAATGATAAGTGATACTGATTTGACATATTCTCCCTCTACTAGTAAGATATTATTGTATATCTCAAAAATATACAATAGTTTTCCACAGTTTATTAATACTTTCCAGTATTAATAAGGGTTTTTTATTATTATCTTGTGGAAAACTATAATATTTTTGTGGAAAAACTGTGGAAAACTATTATAATATACTGAAATATAGTATATTATACCACAGAAATACTCAGAAATCCACAAAATAACTTATAACTTTATGATTATAACTCATAAAGAATCGAAAAAACTCAAAAAACTGCAAAATCTCCATTTTTGTGCTTTTTAAAACTTTGAGATTTCTGAATTTTCTGAGTTTTCCCAGTTTTTATAATACCACAGATTTTGAAAAAAGTCAAATATTACAGTTTTTGAAGTTTCTGAGTTTTTCCTTGACTTTCGATACCTTGCGTGCTAAGACTACAACAACTCTGCACATTTCGTAGCATAGACGAGGGATACAGAACACACAGCTATATTTTTCAATACATTTATATTACTATACTTTTTCCACAGGTTTTTCCACAGGTTGTATAGTTATCTGTGGAAAACTCTAGTTATGGTCTATGGTGTGATGCTCCGCATACTATACTACATCCAACGAGAGAATAGAGTTTTTGCTGCTAGGAAGGGACAATACTTTGATTTACCATGATTTCTGATGTTAGCATCAATGATATGTTGTGGTGGTTTCTTTTTGATTAATTTAACCTTTTCGTTATCTATGAGTGTGATTGCTGCTAGTGGTTGTCCTCTTTCTACTTTAATTTTATTATAGTTAGGTTTAAGAATGAGTCCTAGTGATGTGTTTCTAGTGTATGTGCCTACAGGAAACATACCTGATGCGATATACCATGATGGTGTATCGTTGACTTCATGTAGAGGGACATCATGCATCCACAGTTGTGTGTTTGATTGTTTTTCTGTCCAGAAGAGATAGTATGTGGCAAGTTGTAGATATGGTTGTCTGTCTTGCTCTGGCATGAGCATTTCAGATATTTCTTGTGTTGTTGGTGGTGATGACCAGGATTTCGATTGGTGGTTGTAGGTGACAGTGAAATCAATTGGTGAGCGTAGCAGATAGGTATGCGTTTGTTGCACTTGCATAGCAGGGCAACTGGACATTGTTGATTTGTATTCTGTATGAGGTGGGTTGATTGTTTCAAGGTCATACATCAAATCAAACAGTGGATGCTGCTCAATGTTTTGATTTGGTAGGTAAGGATAGTAGTATATTGTGCTCATATGAGATAACAATTGATTTTTCTGTGATTTGGATGCAGTGGATGGGTTGTAGGTCATGTGGCTGCTTCCTGGTGAATTTATGCGATGATGGAGGTAGGAGGCACACCTTTGACAAAGATAGCATCAACAACATTCTGCAGACGCTTGACTGTGTGGGCGTTTCGGCGTCCGAAGGTGGGCACAGTCACGAAACCGTAGGATTTGTGGTAGGATGCCAGGTCACCCGCTTGCAACGTGCCCGCTTGGATTGCTTTGATGTCATCTTGGTGCATACGAATGACGCGACCCACAGTTTGTGCCATCTCTACGATGTTAAGATTACGCAGGAGAATACATTGTGTGAGACCAGGGCAGTTGATACCTTCAGACAGAATAGAGTAATGGAAGAGGACAAACTTTTTGCTGGGGTCTTTACCGTATTGGGTGAGGGTGTCAAAGAATACCTCACGATTGACTTTCTGTTTGTTGACATAGGCACCATACTTGCTGGTGATATGAAGCACCTCATAACCACGGGTGGTGAGGTCATCAATCAGCGTGGTAGTAGAGATCGCTGCCCACATGACTTTGGAGGAGGGAGCAGCAACCAGCACTTTCTGATTGTTATCGGTGTTGTCGAGAATAGTCAGAATAGCATCAGCATTGACCTGATGTGCGTTGTGCTTGGTATAATCAACAGTGAGGTTGAATTCTTCCATTTTAGGAGGAATGATACTACCGTTGTTGATGAGATGAGGGGCTGGGACATTAACAAGCACAGGACCGTAGATGTCGTGGTTATTCATACCACGGGAGTGAGGATTTTTGCTCTGACGCGGGGTAGCAGTGAAGAAAAATACTTTCTCAGCATGGAGGGAGGTAGCAGCAACACTAGTAAAGAAATGCCGACCAGTAGCATTGTGTGCTTCATCGAAATACGCGACATCAATCGTGATACCGCTCTCGATAACTTTCGGCAGAGAGTGATAGGTCGTGAAGATGAGCGTGTTTTTGTTGAGCGTTTGATTGATGAGAATATGCTGCTTGATTTCGTCTGCTTTCGTGGTCTTACTGTAGTGCGTTTCACCAGAGTGTACATGCAGGATTTGGGCATCAGTGATAAACTCAGTGAATTCTGCACACAGTTGACCTGCGAGCAGAATACGGGGTGCTACAATAACAATAGTTTGCGGCGTGGTAGCAGTCTCAAGACGACGCTTACAATCAAATATCATCGTAGGAGTCTTGCCACCACCAGTAGGACAATATACTTGACCCTTGATAGCATTCTGCAGAGCATCAAGAATCTGCTGTTGATGGTCGCGGAGTTGCATAACGATGTCGTTTGTATGAATGTATTATGGCACGAAAAAAGGGGTCTGTCAAGACCCCTTTGATAAGCATTGTTTATGTGTGTGATCAGTAAAGCCGATTGCGATCTTCAACGCCTACTTTCTGAGCTACAGCACCTTGATAGGGTAGAAACTCAAACTCAGGATCTTCTTGGAATTTTACATTCAACTTGATGAAAATACGATTGAATTGAGCTACTGCCTTACGCACTGCTTTGCGTGCTGTATCTGCATCTTCAGCAGGAATATTGTCGAGAAAACTAACAACAGGCTTTACATCACCATACTTGTCGAAATAATCTAGTTGCTCACTGATGAGACGAGACATGTAAGTGCTACGGGATCCTTTGCTGCTCCAGTTGATTACCATAGGAGTTTCTTCAGTGTCAAGGATTTCTGCTGCAAGAGAAGCAACAGACGTTTTATTAAACGATTCCATCGTGACAGATGCCATATGACTCTTGAGACAAGATTCACACGCATTTTTGACCTGCTTATAGTTAAAGGAATGTGGAATGTTGTTAAACCAATCCATACATTCTTTCAGCGAAGGAATCTCATCCTGACGGTTGATCCATGCACTCAAACGCTTCTTGAAATCTTGAATTGTAGCAGGCTTACATTGCAGGTGATCATTTGCACCAAGACCCACTTCATCGTAGGCATCTTCAATCGTAAAACCTTTTTTCAAACTCACAACGAGATACACCCATTGCTTTTGCTTGAGAGATACAATCACAGATTGACGAGTGTAACCATCAATCAAACGGCCATCGTCAAGAATGATAGGAGGCACTTCAGTAACACTCAAACCACGAGAGAGTAGACTAGATTCAATGCCAGACGCATTGGTTTTATCTGTGCCCAATTCACGAGCAAGATTAACAGTTTGTCCCTTTTCGTTGATGTAAACGATAGAATCTACATCTCTTACTTCTAGTTGCACTACATCTACAGTGCGAAACTTAGGAAGCTTTAATTCAGAATACCATTCAACTTTGGGAGTAAACTTTGTTTTAAGGGGATAAAATTTGGTCATGATAAAAATTGCAAATTGCATTTGGTGTTGACTTGCAATAGCATTGTCAACGAAGTTATTATACCAGTTTTGAGGGGATCTGGCAACCCCATTGGTCAATCAATAGTCATAGGCATCATAATCTTTAAACTTGGTGACTTTTTTATTCTTTGGAGTACGTTTGGCGTTTTTTACCTCGTAACCGAAAGTTTCAAAATCATCTTCCTCAAAGTTGCGGAAGTTGTCAGTAGAAGATTTAGAGAACTTCTTAAAAGTTTTGCCCATTGTGTGTGTCAGTAGTGGAATGACTTAATTATTTAGAAATCAGACATTATCCCATGGAGTAACTCCTTGGTTAGGAGTTTCTACCAAAAGATCTGATTGAGGCACAAGTTGAAGAGTGCCATCATTAACGCTTTCATTGATCAGTTTTCCAACAGAACCGATGTCAATGTTGTCAAACTCCGCAAGAAACTTCGTTTCAAAATATTGTGCATCCTCAGTGGAATACTTGTAAGATTTGTCAGTATTTGATTTGTAAGTAACTTCTACAGTATTTGCTTCCGTATCAACTACAACGCGATCGATAGCAGAACTAGGAAGAGAAGTGTAGGTGTTTACAGTCATGATTGGCGAAAATTGGGGTAATAGTATATATGGTAGGTGTCACCATTTTTGGTGTTAAACCATTCGTCAAACTCTTGAGCGATTGCTAGACAGGCATGAAAATCTTCGTTGTTATGGTGGTGAGCGATGCGATACTCTGCCCAGTCTAGTATATCCTCAACAGTTGATGAATCAGGCACGGGTCACAATCAGTTTTAACTGAAGATGATCGTATGACTGAAGCGTGGCACCTTCAGGTAGTTTACTCACAAGAGCAGCAGCATACTCAGAGGGGTATTTGTCACGCAGACGATAGAAACGATTTCGCTTGTCCTCATCCTCAAACTGAGGAGTATATTTGGTGACATATACATCACCCTCAAACGTAAAGTCGTCCCATGTCAAATCTGGGAGCATTTTAGCAATGTCGTCTTGTAGGAATTTCATTTGGCAAATACCTCTTGTGCGTATTCTTTAGTTAGGTTTTCAATCTGCTCTAGGTAATAACCAAGATTAGCATAGAATTCAATCTCATTGTCAGTTAAATCCTGCCAATTGAGTTGCTCAGTCACACCATCATGACGACAGTGTAGAGCACCATCACGAAAGAAATAAATGTCGTTGCCGAGAGCAAGATAATTCATTGCTGGTTTCTTGAGTTGCTTGTATATAGTAGCAGAAACGGGTGCCATTGTCAAGCGTCTGGAAGGGGCAGGGAAGCATCGTAGGGGAGCACAGGCATGTAGGAAGCGCAGGCACCCTTTACAGGCGCTCCTGGGCGCTTCTGGCGCTGCTCCTGGCGGTCAAAGAATAGGATGCACCGCTGAAACCTTTGCCATTCTTCATCACTGAAATTATCAGAAGCATAAGGAATGCCCACAACATCAGCACAGAATTTTTGTGTCTCTGGGTTAGCAGCAATCAACTGTGTGAGAAGAATCATGTCAATCATAATTAGCCTCTAGGATAGTCTCTTTCAGCAATTCGTTAATACGTTTCTCTGCTTGATAGTTACGGTAAATGTCCACCAGACAATAACCGAAAGAGAAACCTGCCATGATAGCAACAATAGTCATTTGGCAATACCTATACGATAACGGGATACAGAATCAGCAGCACATTCGTGACCACTGAGATAGAGTTTCAATTCAAGAATGAGAAGGTCAATCACCTTATCAGCGAGCATAGAGATAACCTCCAGACCAATCAGCGTTTTCAAACAACCACTCACGATCTTTGATGAGACGAAGATCGTAGCGCACACCTTTAGCAGGAGACTTCCAGGAAGCAGATTTATACACTTCGCCAGTCTTTTTATCTACAAAGCAATGCACAGAGCGACTGCCACCACCATCAGACATGACGATTTTGTGATACTTCTTGCCACTCTCGATTTGATAATCAATAGGGCAACGACCACTAGAAAGATCTTGAATGCAAGCAAGGTGATAATCAACCGACTCACCACGCTCTACACTACGCTTGTGACCACGAATAGCGGTGTCGATGTAATTCTGACGCAGAGCATCAGTTAGCATCCAACAATACTTAACAACATTGAGTTGCACAGTGTTGCGAGCATCTTGCTCGGCAACAAAATCAGCGAAGGTGGAAGTCATTTGCCTTGATTGGTTATGAGCATATCATACAGGAACGACCATGCCATGTCAAGACCTCATTGATTAGTGTTGTTTATGGTGCCGTCCAGATTGAATAAAGTTTTGCAATCTGGACATTGGTAAGCATGAGTCCTATCTGCTTCCCATGTTTGCAACGCAATCACACGAGAATAGAAGTATGGAGGAGAATAATTGTGGCGATACTCTTCAGGAATCTTTGCATCATGCCACAGAGTATTACATGCTGGACAATGAGATAATTTGTCCATCAGGTGAATTCCGCAATGTAATAGTCAACAGTGATTTCTAATTCCGCAGCTTTCTCCTCAAGATCTTCTACATAGTAGTCAATCAATTCTTTTTCGCGGGTGTTGTCGTTGTCAGTCATTTCTTTTTAGCAAAGATACAGTCAGGGTGGGCAGTAGGCAGTTGAGCACAAGCGCGATCGTATGCTTCAAACATGTTAGCATCGCGCTTGATTAGCACAACATTATAACCTAGGATAGCAATAGAAGCAAGGATAATGTAAATGGGTTTCATCAGCAGGCACCATTCATAGGATTAACATTCTTGACTTCAGTGTTAAAACCAGTCACTTCCCAACCCATACCAATACGCTCATCCATTTCACGTTGAAACTCACGCTTGGTGATGCACTTGTAAGACATAGCATCAACACCACGAAACTTGAGCACCTTAAACATGTGACGGGTGCTATCTTTCACAGGGTAGTAATCAACAGTCATGGAGGGTTTGCCGTCGATCTTGGAGAAAGTGGCGAGTTGCATGGGTGTCTCTCGATTACCTATGTAATATAGCAGGGATGGGTCAGAAGCGCAACCCCCTGACCCATCAGCATCGCTTATCAGCAGGCGAGAGCGCCATTAGGAATAGCTACCACCTCAGGCATTTTAGTACCCCACTGGTGGCGATCGTAGCACACCCATTCACCATTCAGAGTATAGATGTAAGCATACTCTTCACCCTCAGCAAGATACTCATACTTGTTAGCATCAAGACGAGGATTGCAGTTCTCACCACGAGCAGAATAATACTCTGGTTCGTTATTGTCATTCCAACAGGTGCTCATGTCGCCACCATCAATCAACTCTGCAACTTTATCACGAGTGTTGTAATGCGTGGTGAGAATACGACCCAACCATTCAGGATAACCATCCCAATGGTGATACACAGAGAGCACAGATTCGTCAGCGAGTTGAATACCGATGCGTGAGCGGGTTGCCATGATTAACGATAGATTGCTTTGAAAAAGAATACAATGCCACCAACTAAAAGAATGAAGGTGGCAAGAAGAGAAAGATTAACAATATCCATCAGAAAGTGACTTCGTTACCTTGCCAATCGAGGATCATACCAGAAGAGGGCACAACAGCAGCAAAAACAGTCTCTTTTTCAGTATCAACACCAGCGATAGAATCAAGAATGTTGAGAATCTGATCGCCAGTCTTACCTTTGCGGAGCAGGGAGATCATCAGGTTGGTAGTCATGTGCTTTTGATTGATTACTTAGGTAGTATAGGGTGAAATGGGCAGGGAGTCAAGGGGTTGAGTGATTAGCGTTGCTTATCGCTCTGTGGGACAGAATAAGTTTTAGTTACAGGATTATATTTTTGCACGCCGCCAAAAACTTTAACATTTTTGGGTGCAGGATTGTTATGATAGGGTTTTGCCATTAGAATTTAACGTTGACGCCCATAACTTTTGCTTTAGGATTACGCGCTAGGGCAGTTTCACGCGCATCTTGAGGATTAACCGCCTGCACTTCTTCAGTGAAGACTTTACCACCGACGTAGAGTTTAACTAGAAAAGTCATTTGCGAAGAGGAGAGTTGTAGTAACGACGGAAAGCAGTAACAACAATAAGCAGCGTCGAAGCAACACCAACCATACCAAGGAAGGTAACAGCATCGCCGTTGAAAGAGTAAGTGTCAGGAGTCATGATTAACCTTGAGTAGCGTAGGACAGCATAGAAACGAGTTTGTCGTGAAGTTTTTCTACATCACAACCAACTTGCTCGGAGACATCATCCCAATCATCATGGAATTGAATGAGGTCAATGATAGCAGAGATTTCGTCAGGAGTCAACATGATGGAATCAGTAGTGTGCTTCGGAAGTGTCAAGGAGTTCGCTATACTTAGCGATACCAGCATAGCATTTTGCAGTCATCTGCTCATCACCGTCAGCGATGTAACCTTTCAGAAACTCAAAGCAGTATTTGATACGCAACTCGGGTGCAATAGCAGCGAGTTGCTGTTGCTTACGCTCTTGATAGTTTGCATTGTAAGCAAACATCTCACGGTCAGCGAAGGAGGTGGTGTAGTAGGGATGCACTGGGCGTCTCTCGATTACCTATGTAATATAGCACCTCAGTCGCCAAGAGTCAAGCGTCCTTTCGATTTGCTTTTCTTATTGGTCTTGGGTGCCTTGGATAATTTCTCCTTATCTTTCTTTTGTTGTGCTCTGATATACTCTACTGCCTCAGCAGCAGAATCTACATCAGCAATCTGAAATCCATTGTGGATGATAACATATTTTTCACCATGCCAGGGCACAGCAGCATAACCGTCTTTCGTAATCATTCTAAGAAGTTAGTAACTTTAGCATTGAGTGTCTTCAACCGTGACTGACACAGGTTGTAGTATTCCTCATCAATCTCAAATCCAATATAGTTACGCTTCTCACCAATCGCAACGGCGGCAGTAGTGCCGCTACCCATGAATGGATCAATGACCAGATCACCAGGATTGCTCCAGGTTTGAATATGACCCAGTGCTAATTCTTCTGGCATTGTAGCTGGATGTTTGTATGCTTCCTTGCTTGACTGTCCAAATCCACCACTATTTTTGATGATCCAGATATTATTACGCACACCAAACTCACGAATAGCGTTACTCTTACGACCAGGATCATTCATGTCGCCATCTTTACGACGAGTCCTAGCGTTGCCCCACGAGGTAATACCTGCCCACTTATTCTTCTTATCTTGAATGAGGTTAATCGTCTTGGGTTTACCCTTGCTGAGAATAAAACAATACTCAAAGATCTGAGTGTATCTTACAGATTTAGGACCGCTTGCAAAAGCGGTGCCTGTCTTCTGGTAGATCATCGTATCGTGCAGTTTCAAACCACACTCATCCATAAAGTATAAACACTGACGGAAACTGCTGCCAGTTTCACTACCATTGATGGTAGCATCATTGACATTCCACATAATGACACCGCCAGGTTTCAACACGCGAGTGAGTGCCTGGGCAACATCTTTAAAGACATTGAAATCCCATTTGCTGCTGTCATTATATGTGCGAAGGTCATCGTATGGTGGCGATGTCACACACAGATCAACAGATTCTGCATCCATGGCATTCATACCATCGATGCAGTTTTGCATGTAGACGTTGTTGATTTCAAGCATTGATTTCTTCTTTGATGAACGACACCCAGACAGGATTAGGTTTCTTTTCTCCACTATACACTACAATGTCATCCCAGTCAATATCGGTTTTACACTGAAGACCACTGTAGTTGCTAGACTTGGATTTGCCAGTAACAGGATCATACTTTGCTTTGTTATAATCTTCCCACTTACGAGCACTATCACTGATAGTAATAGTTTGCTTGTGTGTAATACGATTACCAGACAATTGATAACGACAGATCAAAGTCAAATCACACTTAACATTCACACCTAAATTACCCAAACAAGCAACAGCGCCGTCAGCACCACCTGCTGCTTTAAATTCAATAGGAATAGGATGTTGCAACACTTCTCCTTTGTAAGAATTGCCAACGTATTGATAATCATTGCCAGCACCAGTGCCACCAATGATAGGAAGATTATAACGCTTGATAATCTTAGCAAAAGCATCTGCCATCCAATACTGAAGCAGTTTAGTAACCGCTTGAGTTTTTTGTTTAGGATCTGTTTCCCTACGCTTCAGATCTTCCTCAAAAGTAACACGACCATCGAGCAAATCATCATCACGCATAGGAGATTTGATGTAATCATCAATAATCATCTGCAGATAATCATAGATGGTTTCATCAATGATAGTGACGCATTGCTCAAAAGAAATGTCGGGATTCATGGCGAAATTTGATTACAGGGTCACTGTAGCACGAAAAAAGGGGTCTGTCAACCCCTGTCGGCAAGAAACTCCAGGCTAGCGACCCGCGCCTTCAATTCTCGTAGCTCTTCTTTAAGATAATCGTAATCATTCATCAGGTAACCACGTTGTAAAGATTCATCAATAAACTTATTACGATAGTAATTCAATTCATCATCAGTTTCTACAAATAGATTCTGCAATTCCTCATATTTTACCTTCAACTCTTCAAAGTTTTTACGCCAAGAATCACGCTCATCTCTCACCGCGTTGTATTCCATCTGCATCAATTCTTCATCAGAATATTGAGCACGATATTTTAAATCATGGACATTACTCTGCATTGTTTTCTGCCTCGTGTTGTTGAATGAATTGCTCTAATGCTTCGGTAACATATGCTTGCAATTCTTCTTGTGACATCTCATTGAAAAGAGAATATCGTGGGTCATTTGGATCCCATTCGATAGCAAGTGTGCCATCTTCATTTTCACTTACTTTGAGTGAATCCTCACTAGTATACGTCATTTGGTTCTTCCCAATCTTTGAGTTGCATAGTATAATTAATCAACGCATCAATTTGCGATTGAAGACGATTCTCCATCTCATACAATGCGTTGGTGGTTTCAACGTTTTCTTGCTCAAGGATTTTAACACGATTCTCAAGGAATTGCAAGTAGTCGTTAGTTTCCATCATTCCTCCATCGGATGACCAGTGCGCCAACGAGAAGTGTCAGGGGGATCACACTTTGCGTCCCAAGAACGCACAAGTAATTGAGTAAACAATTCCATTTTATCAGGATGCACAGCAGCAGGATTTTGATTAATTTGTTTTTTGAGAGCAACTAACTCCTTCCATTCTTCTTCTGTCAATTGAGCATTTTGAGAATTGGAATAGGTCATTAATTCTTTGGCGATTACCATAGTATATTATCTTGGTTTCCTGATAAATGGAGATTTCTTAATATTCTCTTTTTCTTTATGTAACAAATTGTTACAATTATATAATTCCCATCATTTTTAGGTATCTACGATATGCAGCGTATCTACCTAATTTAGGCTGGTCTTTAACTCCCAGTTGATGACAGATTTCACAATAACACAAAAACTCATACCATGGCGTAGTTGGGTCTAGCACATGATATGGATATTCTTCTTGTTTCATGGGGTTACAAATAAATTGAATGCTATAGAAATCCTATCAGTTTTTTCAAAATTTGTAAAGACATAATGAAATAGATGCCCAGGCATTATATACATTCTTCCTTTTATTAGAGGCACATTTAATTCTAATTCATTGGGTTTGTTATAATACAAATTGCCATATTGCGATCCGTCATTTCTAATGATTGCCAATTGAGATTTTTCGTCATCACATTGTATATAATAGACTCCTATTATATCTGCTCTTTTATGATTATGTAAAACATTATATGAATTTGGTGGGCTAATGTTTACCCACCATTGGAAATGGCATAATTTAACATCATAATGTTTAGATTTTAAATAGTCATTAGAAAAATGTAAGAATGTGTCTTCTAACTTGTATATTTCTGAATAAATTTCTTTATCGCATGGTTCTACATCAGTAAAGACAGGAGAATGATATCCATTAATATTAGAGACATTTTTTGTTGGAAAATTGTCTTTAATTTGATAACATTCATCCTTTAGTTTTGATAAAGATACGTCTGGTTCACAAGAAACAAGAAAACTCGTAAATATAGTGTCTCCTATAACATTCTTATACATTATAACTTACCGCCTACAACTCCTTCATGTTTTTTAGTTTCAGGGAATCCTTCTTGCAATCCTTTGAGATAGAAACGAGTTGCATCAATACACAACTCTTTACTCATCGAAGTGACAAGACCTCGCCCATCTTTATGGAAACTTTTCCATGTTTTCCAGCGTGATTGCTCTACACGAAATGCATCATCAATCCAATCTACTTCTGCAATTTCAGGATGCTCGTTTTGGTCGCTCATTCAAATTCTCCAGTGCGGTTTTTGATTGTGCCTGTGCGATATACGCCCTCAATTCGGGTGTCTCTGTCCATTCCCAGATTGTGCCATCCTTCTGGGTATAGGATTTCGGAATTGTTTGGAGTTTCATAGATTTCTACCTCAACTTTAATTTCTCGGTCATTCCAGTGTCTCATCACCCCCGCCACAATAAAGACGTTAGTGATGAGATATGTAGCAAAGATAAAGGTGCGAATGATAGCAACCTTATCTGCTTCGTTATCGCAATCGCTTGCTTTTTGCCCCAGTGACTTCGCCCACCAGCGCCATATCATTCGTAGTTGCGTCATACTGTGTTACTTTGTATCGTGTGATATGTTTGATGTAATGGTCATAACATTGAAACCAGCAGGTTTTCTTGTCATTACCATCTTTGTATTCTAGGCGAATGGGAAATCCAGTGTGGGGAAACTTAGAGTCATCGCTGCTATATTCAAGCGAGCATGTCTCGGAAGTCGTCTCTTGCTTTTGCTTTGTCGATGTTGTGGCGGAGCGTGTCTTCGTAGGTTGGG
>Ga0222712_10003845_pt1 | contig 16075 bp, 26 predicted proteins | sample C33_657DmetaG_FD_165043 | JGI IMG/M metagenome (GOLD analysis project Ga0222712, IMG submission 165043) | Estuarine water microbial communities from San Francisco Bay, California, United States - C33_657D | ecosystem: Environmental > Aquatic > Marine > Unclassified | place: USA: California...
TCATTTGCGTTTGTTAATGTGATAAACATTATATTCCAATCATATCGGTTAAGTATTTAAAAACAATTGCAAAATTAACTGCAAAAACAATTCCATCCATGTAATACATCCATTTAGGACTATCGGTATAATCTTTAGTTGTTAATAAATAACCAAAGAATAGTGTTGCAAAAACATTAATTATCATTGTTGTTTCCTATTTGCCTTAGACATTACATATTTTTCGTGATAAGGTTTCCAATCATTCAAGTAATGGTCATGTTTAATCCAACGATGTATACCTTTCTTTGCTTCTACTAAAAAGCCCCATTCACGTTGTTGCTTCCCCATGAAAAATAATGTTGTTACTGGTTCCTCACCATCAAGTTCAAGCCAATGATACTCATTTGCATTACGTTTAATAATAGAGCCAGGACCACGCCATGTTTGAAATTCTGTAATCATTTTGCCTTCATTATTAAAAACAGGGGTGTGCTCCCAGTAGCCGCCCTTAAGAACAATAGTCATATAGGGCCAGGGATGGTCATGCATAATAGGATCATCACTACGAACTATCTTGTGTAATGTAACATTGAAGGGAAACCAACTACGGTCTTTAAGAAACAAATAATAGCGGTGCATATAATCTAGTCCTGTCCTACGATCAGGAATCAAACGATATCGACCTAACTTATTCATTACTTTGTGAAATAAACTCATTACTATCTCCTATCTGATTGACTATTATAACATACAACTGAATTAAACGCAAGTCTAAAGGCAGAAAAAGGGTGACGAATCACCCTTTATTCACATCTCAAATTTGAGATTAAACAAGGCCCATTGCCAAGGCCTTGTAACCAGCGGCTACAACTTCACGACTAGGTGTACCCAAACGGTACTTAGTGTAAGTACCACCAAGTTTGTTTGTACGCTTGTTAGCATAGATTGCCAAACCGCCACGCAAGCGCAAATCGCTTACTGTTGCAGTTGGATTAGCAAAACCAAAACGTTGGGTAATTTGCTTTGCAGTCAATTCTGCGCCTTGCTCAAATGCCTGAATAAGGCGTGCTTGTTTAGTTAATGTCATTTTATTTTCCTTTAAAAAATCGCTGTTTTCACAACGTGTTACTATTGTATAACAATTAGTAGTTATATACAATATCTTTTGGTCACCTAGTTTAACTTAGATGTCCAAAAACTTTAACTCAAACACATCGGCTTGAGGATCAGCACCCTTGTAACCTCGAGGATTACATACCACGCGGGTAGTGCCAATATTATAATCAAATGGGTCATGCATATGCCCATGCGTCCATAACACAATTTGTGGATGGTCTAAAATGAATTCACTTAATTCACTATGATAACCACCATTCATTACAAAATGAACATTATGTTTATATCTGTCATGCGTACTCATTGCACTAGGTGCATGATGTCCTACAAATACAACTTTCTTATCTTTCATATCAACTAACACCTGTTTCAAATAACTTAATGTTTGTTGATGACGGTGTACTGTATGTGCAGGCCGTAACTTAGTATATCCATGTTCATCATTACGAATTACCCGATAATCATTAATCATATCACTTAACGCATGTAATGTTAATGGATCACCTTTATTACAATCAGTCCACAATGTAGCACCAATAAAGGACACTTCATTGATAACTTTGATATCTTGTTCAAGGAAGTAAACATTTGGATAAACAGCACATGCTTCACGCAGGTGATCTAAACTTTGTTTCCATCGTCCGTGATAGAATTCGTGATTACCTGCAATATAAACAACATGAGGGAACTCATTGCTTACTCTACTGAGGAAAGCACGAAACCTTTGTGCGGCTTTTTGCCTTACGCCCAATTCTGTATAAGATTCATATGGGCTAATCACAGTTGGGGGATGATTATGTAAATCTTCTGCTAACATAATATCGCCGGATAGAATAAGGACCTCAGCACCACCGGTATTCTTGAGGTCAATATCTTCAAATTCTAAATGAAGGTCACTGCAGGTTGCAATTATCATTTTATTAATTCTGTTATGTGTTTACATGTTCCACGATACATAAAGCCGGGACAAGTGCATGTGGTAGCCTCTGTATCAATAGAGTAAACATTACCTTTACTACCGGACACTTTAATGATTGTACTCTTTTCTTTTATTGCCTTAAAAGGATTTGGCTTTGCTGTTACAAACTTACGACCACGCTTGTCTATTGTGATCGGGTTTTTGAAGTAATGAGGAGTAGTAGAACCAACCTTGATGTACGCAACCATTTTGGATCCGTCAAGTAAGTAAGTATGATTAGCATTGTTGCTATCATTCCAAACTGTTGTTTCTACTACTGCTTCCATATTAAGCTACCTCTGTTTCTTCTTGTGCAATACGATCTTCTTCGTCCTTAATTGCGGACTCTAATGTAACAAAGGCTCCGTCGTGGTCACAAACAAACCAAACAGCTTTGCCATCAATGTTGCGCAGGATATAATCATATTCCTGATGTTCGCACTTATTAAAATAATCATTGATATCATTGTAATAACGAGCCTCGGAACCTACTTCACCGCGGTCACGACCATAGAATGTAGTCATGTCTTTATACAAATGAGAATATTCAACCAATGTCATGTCTTCCATATCATAGTGACTGAAGGGATGTTTTGTGCCGATTGTTGGACGCAAACTAGACAGATCACCGAGGTCAATCAAATCACGCATGATAAAGGGATTAGAATAATACTCCAGCAACATTTTACCGTTGTGAGCCAAGTAACCATCCCAGTGACAATACACTTGACCAATAGTACCATCAGCGAATTCTAATGCAATTGTAGAGCGAGTAGCCATTTTGTAAGTCCTTTGTTTAACTGTTTAAGATTCTATTATAGCACAAATGCCATTTATTGTCAAATTTTACACCAAGTCAACTTGGACTTGTTTGCCCCTAAGTGTGTGACCGATGCCTGTTGGGATTGGTTGATTTGTGCGCTTGGCCTCATAACGCAAATATGACAATTTAATCAACGAATCCCAGCAAGTTGCACGGGCGTTAACGGTAGCAAACATTTCCGTCATTTGCTGGACTGTCATATACATACCGATATCATTTTCGGATCCGTCACCCTTGAAAATTACACGGAATTTTTGTGAATTCTTGAATCCGTCGATGATAGTTTTTGTACGCATTTTCTAGTCCTTTTCTTTACTGTCTAAGATTCTATTATATACCCAAACCCATTTATTGTCAAATTTTTACATTGACCAGTAAGTCTCTGTTGCAGGATTACAACAGTGTGGGGTGTCAGCATCAATCTGAATTTTCTTGCCGGACATCAAATTAGTGACCGTTTTCTTGGGGAAAACATAGTATGGATTAAGAACCTTAAAAGCTTCCAAAGTCTTACTGGTTTGTGCTAGTGGATTAGTTTCAATGAATTTCATCATTGACAAGAAACCCATGCCCAAAAACTCTGCATCTTTTTGGATAACTTTGATTGCTGTAACTTCTTTCATTTCGTGTCCTTTAGTTGACTGTCTAAGATTCTATTATATACCCAAATCCATTTATTGTCAAATTTTAACGTTTGTCGCAATACTCAAAAAGTATCCATTTTGCACGGTTCAGGGCTTGACGGGCGTCTTCGGCTCGCATATAGTCAATGTCACCGTACTCGGTATTAATCATTTCTTGGGCATCGGACATGAGACTAGCGGCCATCATTGCAGGACCTGAATGACGAAAAGTAATACTTTGTTCTACAGCCTCACGCATTTGAGCCTCGGTGCATCCATACATACGAATGTCACGTTTTTGGCTTTCGTTCATGGTAATCATCTCGCCCACTGTGTCGTAACGTAAACCCATTGCTAACTCCTTTTGACTGAATAAGACTCTATTATATACCCAAAACCATTTATTGTCAAATTTGGTATGTGCAATAACCACGAATTTTGCTTTGTTTATTGGTAAAGCTTTCATTGAATTTTACTTCATAACCCTTGGCTTTAAGAGCCGTCAACAATGTTGACAGGTCACAGTCTTCCTCAAGGAAAGCATTAGTACCATTTTGATAGCTGTAGGGAGTAATCTTGTCGGCGATACCAAGACTAACCAAACGTGCTTTGGGGAAACGTGCCCAAGCGTGTCCTGGGTCACCGAATACTTTGATAGAAATTTTCTTAGTCATTTACTGTCCTTTAGTTAACTGTCTAAGATTCTATTGTATACCCAAAATCATTTATTGTCAAATTTAGGTCATGTTGCGTTTTTGCAACACTTTATCAGCTAGGCCATATGCTACGGCCTCGTTTGCACTCATAAAAAAGTCACGTTCCATATCCTTTGCAAGTTCCTCGAATGATTTCCCTGCACTATTGTGGTCAACATAGATTTGTGTTAGAGATTTTTTCATAGCCAAAATCTCTTTAACTTGAATTTCCATATCAGTAGCTTGACCACGTGCGCCACCACTTGGTTGATGAATCATATGTCGTGCGTTAGGAAGAATCATTCGTTTACCTTTTGCACCAGCCTGACCTAGCAAACTACCCATTGAACAAGCCTGACCCATTACAATAGTTTGTACATCGGGTTTGATGAATTGCATACAATCATAGATTGCCATACCAGCTGTTACTGAGCCACCTGGACTGTTGACATATAGACTGATATCCTTATCTGAATCTTCACTTTCTAAATATAGTAGTTGAGCAACGATTAGATTTGCCATTTGGTCATGTACCTCACCTTCAAGCAAAATAACACGGTCACGCAATAGACGACTGTAAATGTCATAACTACGTTCACCTTTACTTGTTTGTTCTAATACCATTGGGACTAAGCTCATATTGTTTCCTTCTTAAAAAATATTTTGCGATAAATACATAATAGTGCTATAATTAGCACTTCATTAACTCTTTGAGATATTATACATGAGATATATTGAATTTACAAGAACTTTGGTTGAAGCGAAAGCCCCGAAAGTAGTGAATGCTCCCGAAGCAGGACCCGTAACCAAAGCTGAAGTTGAGCAAGTATTACGTAAAGCTGGATATGAGGACTTTAAAATAAACGGAAATGACTTAGCAGTTGTAACCCAGATTCCGGATGGAGCCGCAAAAGTAAAATTTAGGGAATCATTATTACAAAATATATTAGTAATATTAAAAAAGAATTTTACTAATGCAGACCCTGAACATTCATTTGCTATTAGAAGCAATAGTAGTATAGGTGGTGTTGTATTTGGTGATGGCAGCCCAGTACAGGTTATTGTTAAAGATGCAGGCATACAAGGTAATAAAAGTGCAGGAGTAGGAAACGAAACCGAAATTGCCTCATATCTTGCAAGTATGATTGAAAAGTTTGGAATGATCAATGTAACATTTAAAGATGGTCGTGGTAAAAAATTAACAATTAAAAATGTTGACCAAGTATATCCTACAGGATCTGACGTTGCTGAACGTAAGAAAGCTGATATTGTATTAGCAAGTAGTAAAAATAGATTACCTGTATCAATCAAAAAATTAAATGCTGAATCATGGGAATCAGCGGATAGTTTGTTTGGTGCTAAAGCAAGAGAGATTATTGACAAGTTAGTTAAAGAAAAAGTAGTTAAACTTATTCCACAACCAGATGGAAAAAGTACTTATTTAAGTAAAGAGATTGTGGTTGAGCCAACAGAAGAAGAAGCAATGAATGCTATTTTTGGTAGTGATATTAGTCCTGCAGGTGGCATTGTTATACAAGACTTTGAACCTAAACATTATAACCAAGTAGAAAACAACATCAGTATTGAATGTCATGCTGTTATTACACGTAAAGAAGATATCCCTACAAGTCACATGATGGTTTGGTTATTGCGTAATTCCGGTGGACGAATGAGTACTGCCTTAGGCATTCGTGGTATCAGACCGATGGCGTCTGTGTTAAATCGTGCTATCGGTAAGAAGGGCACAAAAGATGTTATTCTTGTTGACGTTAACGGTAACGTAGTAGATAATCCAAATATTAAGTAATTAACATTTAGCAAAAGTTTGATGTTTAAGCCAACGCTTTTGTCCATGACCTACTTTTAATGATATCCCGTGTTTAGCTAATCTTTCTCTATGGGCATAGAAGCTAGGACCATGACTCATTAATCTTTCTTTACCTTCACGCTCACGTTTAGCTCCGTCAATATCCCATTGATATTGATGTACCATTTCATGTGCTAACGTAGTGATTAACCATTGTTTACAGAACCACTTGTCCATTAGACGGATTTTGCAATAGGTTTTGCGATATTTGACTATATCATAACTAGCGTAGCACATACCCCAGTATTTCCTACAGCGGGCCGTAACCTCAAATTCAGGCATGTTCAACTTATTGTTAAAGCATGCCTGATTGATTAGTTTATATAGTTCAACTACTTCAGCTTTGTTAGTTCGGTAGCTTAGACGTTTTTGGTAACCGATACTTGGTAGCGGTTCACGCATTAGTTTGGAAAGTTCGGATCTTTTTGTCATAGTGTATTTATTGTAACAGAGCTATGCAATGTAGCAATATATTAGGAAAAATAACCGATTTATTATCCTAGAGTAAATATATGTTTAGGAGATAGAAATGATAGACTTTATCAAGCGTTTATTTGGCTTTTCAGCTAAACCAGTCGAGGCTGCACCGGCCAATGTAACTGCACCGTACAAAGTACCGGAACCGGCAGCTACTACACCAATTCCATTGGTTGTAGAATCAACTGCACCAGCTAAAGCTACACCAAAGCCAAAAGCACCCGCTAAGCCACGAGCACCAGCAAAGCCGAAAGCGGCTACAACTGCTAAAACACCAGCAATGCCAAAAGCGGCTGCACCAGCAAAGCCAAAAATTAAAGTAGCAAAATAACTACTAGTTGATTAATGAAAATAGGGTTTGATGTAATCAGTGATTTGAATCTTACCCCAGATGAAAATTTCAACTGGGAAGGTAAAGCAACAAGTCTCTATTGTATTATAGCAGGTAATATCAGTAATGATTTACGTACTATTCATCAAACCCTATTACATTTATCACGCTTTTATCAAGGTATCTTCTATACCGCAGGTTCATTAGAATATGAAAAATCATCTAGTATATCAGTTCGTACTACTGAACTTTTTAAAATTAGCAAGACTATAAAAAATGTAATATACTTACATAATCATGTAGTTATCTTAGATGGAATAGCTATAGTAGGAACAAACGGATGGTATAAATCTAGTTTTGAGGATCTTCCAATAAATGCCGAAGAGCTGGATGTTGAAAGATATGAAGATATAGGTTATTTAGGTAGTACTATAGAAAAATTGCAATTACATTTAGATGTTAAAAAAATTGTAATTGTAAGTCATTCAGTTCCCGGTCAAGAATTATTCTTTGGTGAAGAACCTGATGATATACATACCGTACCTCCTTTAAAATTAGCTTTAATTAAAGACTCTGAAGGCAAAGTTACTAATTGGGTATATGGAAATTATGATAAAACTGTTGATATAGTGCATGGCAATATCAATTATATAAACAACAGTTATTATAAAAGAAAACCCTATTGGGCTAAAAGAGTAGAGATTTAGCTAGCTTCTGCTTCTACTTTAACTTGTAGAGGAAAGCCCTGACTTCTTGCAGAAACCGTTACTTCAATACCCTTTTGTTCAGCAATTTCATAAGGCAAAATTGCTACTACTGCACTACCTTGAGCATGAATGTTTTCAGTAATATTTGCAGCCGTATCATCGGTATAATTAAAATATTCAATTAAACTACCTACAACAAATTCCATACTTGTAACATCATCATTTAAATAAATGATTTTGAACAATGGAGGTTCTGTTAAGTTCAAGTTAGGTTTGATTTTGATTTTTGTTTCTGTTTTAGACATAGTTTTTTTGATAAGTTAAGTGTGCGACACCCGCCGCACACTATTTGTTAACGAACTTCTATTATATTATTTAGTGTAACTAATAGCAATAGTTTTCGGTTTCTTTTCTTCGGGAATAATTCTTTCCAGATTGATAGTTAAAATACCATCTTTCATTATTGCCCCTACTACTTCTACGTGGTCAGCAATAGTAAATTCACGTATAAATCCACGGTCACTAATACCTTTGTGTAAGTATTCCATTGCAGTATCTTCCACAGCTTTGTTTCCCGTAATAGTTAGTACACGATTATCTAGCTTGATACTGATTTCACCCTCAGCAAATCCAGCACAGGCTATTTCAATATTGAAGGTATCTTCTGTTAGCTTGACTACATTATACGGGGGATAGTTTGATTGTCCCTGTTGAGCATTCATTCTCATTAAATCGTCAAACATGTTATCGAAACCGATACCAAATTTGTGAATTGAAGGAATGTCTAAGGAACGAAGGGTTAAAGTTTTTGTCATTTTATTTCTCCTATTAAGCAAGTTATGACTGTTTTCAGACCCGACCATCGGCATCTGAATACGTATTTATTATAATAAAAATACGTAAAAAAATCTAATATTTAGGATAAATTAATACAACTTTTTAGGAAGACTTTGGTCACGTAAAAACTTATCCCAACGTCTTTTGGCCTGACTTTTAGCTAGTTTACGTTTCACTGTTGGCTTCACAAACTCTTGGCGATCACGTACCTCTTGCAAGGTCCCGTAATCCGTTATCATCTTTTTGAATTTGCGTAATGCTTTTTCAGCATTACCATCGTTAACTAAAACTTTGCGTCCTCTAATCATATTGCGGCTTTTGGTTGTAAAATTTGCTCCTGATTAATATTTATCTTTTTAATGTTATTTTCACGGTATTTCTTAGTGTTATACATATGAGGCATTAAAACCTTCTCAATTTCAGTATGTAAACCACGTGCACCAGTCTTTAATTTCATCGTATTTTCAGCTAATTGTGAAATAGCACCTTCTGTAAAATCCAATTCAATATCATCTAAACTAAGCAAATACTTATATTGGTCAATATAGTTGTTTTTAACTTCAGTTAATACTTGTATCATTTCTTCTTTAGTCAAATTCTCTACACTAACTGTAGTAGTAAAACGCCCAATGAATTCAGGTATCATCCCAAATCGTGTAAGATCGTCAGGGGTAACCATAGACAAATCACCCTCTTTACGTGCATCTTTGATATCAGCTCCAAAGCCAATACTAGTACCATTTAAACGATTGTTTACAATATCTTTCAAACCAACAAAAGCACCACCGGCAATGAATAATATATTCTTTGTGTTAATCTCTAACATATCACCACCGGGATGTTTACGGCCGCCCCCAGCTGGAATACGACAAGTAGTTCCTTCAACCATCTTTAATAATGCTTGTTGAACACCTTCACCTGATACATCACGTGTAATACTTGCACCCTCACTTTTACGGGCAATCTTGTCAATCTCATCAACAAATACAATACCACGCTCTGCTAGTTTAACATCACCACCGGCTGCGTTTAACAACATTGTAATCATTGATTCAACATCATCACCTACATAACCTGCTTCAGTCAAACTTGTAGCATCAGCAACAATAAAGGGAACTTCTAAATATTTGGCTACAGTTTTTGCTAATAGTGTTTTACCACTACCAGTTGGTCCGATTAATAATACGTTACCCTTTTGGATATCTAAATCTTTGGGAGGATTATTAATACGTTTATAGTGATTAGCGATTGCTACACTAAGAACCATTTTAGCATTAATTTGACCAATAATATGCTGGTCTAAGAATTCTTTAATAGTTTCAGGATCAAACCTAATATCGTCCTTTTCAATTTTTTCTTCTTCGGGGTTTTTATCATCATGCATTAATTGAGTACATAACTCAATACAATCACTACAGATGGCTACATCTTCCCCCACAATTAGTTTGTTTACTACGTCTTTATGATTACCGCAGAATGAGCAGTGGCTTAATTTTATTTCTGTTGACATATTAATACTTATCTTAATTATTTTTTACGCATACTTTTTTAGGTACAACTGACAACTCAATTTTAGATGAATTGTGCAGAGTGTTTGCCAATTTACTATTGTTTTGAATTTTCATCTCAATTTTACCTAATTCACCTGCTTTTGTATTAATACCAATATTATTTGTTTTTATATAATTAATATTATAGTAACCACCTACATTTTTATGTAATTGGTTAGGTTTAAAACATTCACTATATTGTGTTTTATTGTGCAAATCTTTAATTTCCATATTAATACTAACTTCATTCCAATCCATCATGGCATCTAATATTTTTTCAGTAATAATAAATTCATTAAAATAATATTTTTCAGATCCTATTCTTACTGTACCGGAATATTGTTGTGCAAATCCTTTTTCTGCTGACCAAAGTGATGGTTTTCCGTCTGCTACTATCTTTATAGCATCATGGAATGATGCAATATAATTTGGATTCCATATCAATGTGTATGGAATAGTTAATGTTAAATTCCTATAGGCATCTAACTTAACAACATAATCACTTTGTGATATATCATATGCCCGTCTAGGATAATCATTCAATACACTAGCAAGAATCCTATCACCATTTTGTTTATTTTCTAAGAATGATTTATATTGATTGTTATGTTTAGCACCGTCAAGGTTTTTGCTATCCTTACCCTTAGATAGGATCCTATCACTTAATCTAAGTAAAGATAACTTAACATCTATTACCAACTGAACCTTATTACCGATATTTTGTTGTGAGATAATTTTATATTCATCAACAAAGGCTGAACTATACGCTAGGATTTCATTCTTAACAAGTTTTTCGTTGTATGATTCACGTTCACTAGCAATCACTACACCAACTTGGTATTCAATTGCTTCTTTAAACGCATTGTTTTTTGCTTCTTCGTAGGTATGACCTATACCGGTAGTACGAATGTAATTATCAAATTTAGGAGTAGAGGCACATGCGGTAAGTATAAAACATACCGTTAGCAACAGTATACGCATAATTAATTACCGAATTTTTTACGCAATTGATTTGAAACTTTTTCGGATTCTTTGTCCCAACGAATTGTTACTGCAACTTCTTGTGGTCCAACTACTTCTTGTTTAATTACTTTAAACCCACGCAAAATACCCTGAGCATTAACACGAATGGTCTCATTTAATTGATAAGCAGTATCATTGCTGTTTTCACGTACCGAATGATTTGTATCCTTTTCAGCATCAGTGTCACTCATTGCAACAACTTCACCAGTTGTTGTTCGAGATTTCATTCGGTCACTTGCTTTTTCAATGTTCTTAGCAAGTGTATTTTGTACACGGGTGCTAGAAACATCTTCCTGAATAAAATGACGAACATTTGCACGGGCACGATCACCTGCACGAATTAATGCAGTTCGGCGATTATTCTCACTATTACCATTAGAACTAGCTGTACCAACTGATTCAATGCTTATAATATCACAATTTGATTTATCTAATGTATACCAAGCACAATCAGTTTCAATACGGATCGTATCTTGTTTAAATGATGTAGATAGTTTTTGATTACGAATCTGTTCAAATTCGCCTTCACCGCGTTTCATACTTGAACAGCCCACTAATGAAAGGGCAGTTACTAAAGCTAACAATTTAAAAGTCATTTCAATTCCCAATAAGTTTAAGATATGTATATAGTAACACAATATCCAATTATTGTCAATTATTTTTGGTTCTTTAGGAACAATTCTATCTGTTCTTTTTCAGAATCGGACAACAAATCAAGGTCGTATTCGCCCTTTTCTATTTTTTCAACCAAATATTTGATATATTTTTGGTTGTATAAATAGGTATCTGATTGGTCCTTTTGTACCTCAATCCATTTACGACCGTCATATTTATAAACACGGTTTGGTAATGAATCTACACGTACAAATACATCACCTTTATTAGCATCATCCGGGAATTTTATTCCAAAATTAGTACTAATTGTACGTTGACTATCAGCAGTTAACATAAAGATATCTGGACGCAAACTCTTTAATGCATCCTTTTGGTAATGTTTATCTTCAAACATTACATAACCACCTTCTAATTCAGTATATGGTTTTTCATCAGATTTAACCATCACTTTCGTAATAGTTTCTTCAACTGATTTTTCTTTAGTAGAAACCATTGGCTTAACGTCAAAACTAACAAATGGCTTACTTAAGTAAGGATGTTGTTCTAGTAAGGATTTTGGTTTTTCTTCTGGTTCTTCAAAAGGACCATCCTTAACATCACATGATTTATTTGGACAGAAAAGACCTATGCCAGGTGCATCCATCAACTCAGTCCCACACATATAACAATTAATAGGATGTTTAGGAGTTCCCGCCATTGCAGTAATCTGTTTAATTTGGTCATCAGTTAATGGTCCGTCATCCGGTTCATATTCAGGTTCTGTGACAGCGGGAGTCGATGGTGTTTCATTCCCTAGAGGGCTGTCACCCTCCTCATCTTTTTCTTTATCCCAATCTCTACTTGCATTGGCAGCTAACACTAATGCGATAGCTAATGGATCAAATACAATAACCAATAAGATAATAACCCAGCGTACCGCTGCCTCTAACATATTGTTATCAGCATTGTCACCATAAATCAATGCGGCAATATACTTGATAGGACCCACTTCAGCTTCTATCTTACGATTATCAGCCGCAATAGGTGCTCGTTCTTCATTTAGTTTAGCAATTTCTTTTTGAGCATCACCAATTTCTTTTTGTAGTTTAGTACGTTCACCTGCTTGTTGTCTACGAATTTGTACAGCACGTTCAGCACTATTCTCACTATCACCTCGACTTAAACGCTGGTCAACTTGATTGTCCATTTGAGTTAATGCTTTACGTGCCAACTCAATATTGTCTCGTTGTGTTTTAATCTTTTCATCGTAAAGAGATAGTTTGGCTTGACTATCACCAGTACTAATGCCATGTTCCATGTGTGCTTTACTTAAGAAGCCAAATATACCCATGCTAGTTAATAACGCTAACGCAATAACGGCAGGCACAAGATATAGTTTTAATAACCAACCTGCTCGGTGCCAATACTTACGTAACCAAACAGTGGTAATAATTTTTCCTACTTCTAGGATACCACCCATGATGATAACAGGAATAACCGCACCTGCAAAGATAGCGGTTAAGCCAATGATACTATACCAGGCAGCTACTGAACTTAATGATAGTGCTACTAATAGTGTGAGATTTGAAAATGATAAAAATTTAAGGCGCATCTAATATTTAGTCTAGTGTTACATCAAATAAGTGACTATAATAACTAAGAAATTCTTTTACAGGTAAAACAAGTTTTTGAGGAATACTAGGTCCATGGGTTACATGATATGTGACTAAATAATCCCCGCGATCCTCATCAGTTTTTTTTACCTGTATAACTTCAATCTTGTTACCATCTTCAAATACGTAAAATTGTCCTACTAAGGTATATGCGTTCATTTTGCATTATGGTACACATCAAACTGTGCCCACTGTCCTCGCCAGTTATCGTGTTCACTATCCATACCCTCATCATCAAGTTCGTTACCATCATATACTAATCGTGTAACAACACTTGTGCCTTGAATGTCCCAGTTAAAGACTTTAAGTTTCTTAGGTTCAAATACACCTTCAATAGTAGTTTGAATACAAGAGCCCTTGCCACCTTGTGTCCACATCAACCAGTAACCCTTACCTAGATGTTCTGGGTATAGTTCTTCTAATTCTTCAGCACAATCATAGCGGCTATCTTCTTCTCCGTGTGCATCACTAAAGAATGATTCAATGTCACCATCATAGATAGTCTCTCCTTCGCTATTCTCAATAGTCATATGAGTATCGTCTTGGTCAAAGCCCCAGAATGAGTGTTTGCCTTGATACTCATAATAAGGCAAATCAAATCGTGCCGCTTTGGGAGTCTCATTCTCATCGTAATCATAGTTCTCGTTAAGTGCATCACTCAAATCATCTTCGTGTTCTTCACTACTCCAATGGTCGTATTGTTGTTTCTTAATCTTATGTACGCCAATCTCACGTGTACGACCCCACACACGAATTGTGTATGTATCTTCGGGATAACTTTCTTTTAATGAATCATCATCTTTTGCAGTCAATGTTTCAAACTCTGCTTTGAGTTCTTCTAATGCTCGTTCCAATTCAGCCTCATCAACTGGTTCTTCATCTGTCGGCCGATCTTCCATCATAATCCAACTTTCATTGCAATCAGGACAATAGTAACCACTCTCTTTGATTTCAGGTAGTTCACTTTCTTTGTGCATTGCACCGCAACTAAAACAAGGAACTTCTTCCTCTTCTTCAGCGGCTTCTTTAGCCCAACGTGCTGTACGTTCAGCACTTTCTTTTTCTGCTATGACTCCGGCTTCTGTTAGTTCAGTGTCACTTTCACAGTAAGGACAAACTTTTCTAGGATCATCAATTTCATTTCCGTCTTTATCCATCCAAGACCATTCAGCATCATAACTCTGACCAGTCCACTTACACTTAGTACACTTGTGTGTAGGCTCTGGTGGAGGAGGGTCACTATGCCAACTATCCTCATCACCTAGTTCGTAGGTAACATCGTAACCGCCTTTGCGGTCAGTCCAACAATCATCATATTGAAATTCCCATTCAATCTCTACATCATTCTCATAGGCATCATTAATAACATCTTCGTAATCATATGTGCCATCGGCAATACCATCTAGTATTACTTTAATCTCATCTTCTTCCTTGTCAGGATAGATTTCACTGAGTAATGCTTCATCAATTTCAATAGCATATTGTCTATCGTGTTGATGCCATTCGTGTTTAACTATTGTTACCATTTTGTGCCTCCTTAGCGTTCTGGTAAATTTTCTTAACTATATCTACTACTGTATCTACTAGAGGACGAACCATCCATCCTCCCCAAATTATACCACTAATAAAATAAATCCAATCATTGAGTGTCATTCTTTAACTCCGAAATGTTCTTTAATCAAATCACCCTGAGTCTTACCACCTTCAGCAAGAATCCAATCAACTTGGTTAGCACATTCTCTGACAATCAACTCGGCATATTTTTCTAGCGCGGCTTCCCATATTTCTCGTCTCGCACCTAGTCCAAATATTTCAAGACCACTCTGTTTTTCAAATTCTCTGATTCTTGCTTTAAGTAGTGATTGGTTTCTAACCTTCACAAACTTTTCATAATCTTCTTGTGTTCCTTCACTGTACCCGCCATCACCTGCGTGAATGTCTGCTCCAGCTTTAATTTGTTCGTTCATTTGTCATCCCTAAAACGAACAAATCTGGGGAAACGTAAACTATAAGTTCCATCTTGATTCTGTGTAATCACATCACATAAGACTTCAGCAGTTCTACCAATGACCAAATTACGGTTAGTCCAATAGTCATCTCTATCAGTATCACTAAAGCCACTACCCACATTGACTGTAATTTCTTTCCCGTCGTCAACTCCATGACAAACAAGTGCTCCAAGTCTTCCCAAATTTCTACCAGTACCTTCTTCAACACCTACGACCTCCAAGTCTACAGTTAGTGTTGGCTTCCACTTCATCCAGTCAGTACTACGTTTACAGATATATGGAGCTTCTAATTCTTTAATCATAATGCCTTCGAACCCTGCGTTCACATTGTCTTTAGCATAACGTTCAAGTTGATCCTTACCTGCGGCTGTATCTAAGTCAACCATGATATGTGGCAAGAGTTCAACGTTAGGCATAGTGTCAACTACGTGGCGAATGTGTTCAAGTATAGCAATACGTTTACGTAGTTGAGCATTCCAATGTCCTTCACGGAAATCACTTAATGGAATAATATCAAAGATATTGAATACACTATCATCCGCTTGTACATCAGTCTTACGGCGTGCTTGTCGCATAAGTTCTTGGAATGTATTACCTATCACTTCACCATCTAACACGAATCCGTTAATCAATGCGTTCTGATGACCTCTAGCAATCTTAATCCAGTTACTACTAATTTGTTCTTCAATGTGTGTAAAGTTATCAAACACTTTACCATTACGGCTGTAGCAAACTGTAGTTACACCCTCACTTGCTCCGGGTATTACAAACATCAATACACGCACACCATCTAACTTAGGCTCTAAACGT
>Ga0222712_10003846_pt1 | contig 16075 bp, 25 predicted proteins | sample C33_657DmetaG_FD_165043 | JGI IMG/M metagenome (GOLD analysis project Ga0222712, IMG submission 165043) | Estuarine water microbial communities from San Francisco Bay, California, United States - C33_657D | ecosystem: Environmental > Aquatic > Marine > Unclassified | place: USA: California...
TAACCGCCGTGGTTTCCAGTTCCGGCGCGGGGGCTAATTCCGCTACTTGCTCTACGTCTGACATTTTTGAATCCTAAGATTCCCTGGTCATTGGGCCAGTACAAATATTATAGTCCTTGTCCAGGTGTGACGTAAAGAACACAAGAAGACGCCGCAGTTGCGGTGAAGAATGAGGTTGGCGGGAAGTTGAACACTTCCACAGCGCCAGCCACAATCGGTACGGCATTACCCGTGGTGGTGACCGCTGCGGAGTTTGTGCCTGCAATTGCAGCCGTTGCGCCGACGCCTAAGAAAGCCGTTACCGACCCCACATTGACCACTCGGTACTGGTTGGTGGGCGGTGTGACTGCTGTAAAAGTCGGCAGAATCTGCACGGCTGTTGGGGCGCTTGAATTAGCGGTAATCACAACGGTTGGTCCGTTTGGAAAAAATGCGGATTGTTCGTTAGCCATGTTTGTCTTTCAAGGTTGTTCAGCGGCTCGTGCCTCAACTTCATACGGATTCATTTTATAGCCATAGCGCAGCAGCCACCAGGTGTACTTAATGGCGTACAACACTTTGCCATCCCGCCGCATCTGCTCCAAGTGCGTCATTTCATGCCTGATCAAGGCGTTGTTCAGTTCATAGCCTGGGGCCATGTAAATGACGTTCCAAAAGCTAGTCCAACCCTGAAAGCCACAGACTTTCATGTAGAGCAGGATTGGGCCAGAGGCAGTGCGGATCATGGTGTGGCAGCAGCCTTGTACGCAGTCACCACAGCAGCCGTATGCGTTGCTTTGCAGATAGCCTTCACACGGGCATCCTCTGCGCTGTAGTCATCACCAGGGACGACAATGTGGCGCTGGAATGAGCCGCTGATCTGAGTGCCATTTTCCGTAACAGCAGTCTTGGTGCGTACTTGCACAGTGCCGTTTTCAATGACTTCAATCAAATCAACAGAGATAACTTTTTCTAACATGATGCTTTCCTTATTTGATAGAACGTGAAACTTCGGAATAGTAGGCTGGGCTTAACCCAGGTGCAGCCCCAGAGCCAATAAATGTAATTACAGAATTAGTCGTTGGTGTCACATTTGTACTACCTTGCAGCTTTAATGTTCCGCTATTTACTAACGTAGTGTTCCCATCACTAAAATACAAAATAACTTGTTGACCAACCAATCCATTTGTTAAACCAGTTACATTTTGCGCTGATGAATTTTCAACATTAATCCACGTTTCGTTTGTTACACTTATAGTTGCGCCAGCATTTGTTGATACTGCGTATTTAGCTAACGATAACGCACCATAGTCTATGGAGGCTTGTGTAACATAATTTACAGAGTAATTTCGTGTGATGGCTTGAGTAATCGCGCCAGTACCAATAATTCCATAGCCAGTGTTAAATGCAACAGAATCAAAAATATCCTTCATTATTCCGTATGTTGCCATTGGGCTTACAGTAATATTTCCTCCAAAAAACCCACCGTATACCAAAACGGGCTGCTGGCAATTTAAATTCATTCCAGAATTGGTTGAATTTATAGTTGCGTTAATAATAGTTATTGGGTAATAACTAGTAACTCCTGAAATTCCAGCTTGCGTTAAGAAAGGTACATTCGTTGTTCCTTCGTTATATGTATTAATAACTGTAAAAGGTTGGGTTACGGAATCTACTCTAATCATTGCTGTAGTAGCAGAGAAAAAACTGCAATCGTAAAAACTACATGACCCAGCGCCAAATTGAGCAAGATAAACACCTTGCGAAAACAAACAAGTTTTATAGGTAATCATAAACGCATTTGTATTTGCGTTGCGGATAACTGCAGCGGCTTGATTTGCGCCAGTTTGATTATGCCCAGTAGTTAAACGGCAATGAGTAAACGTAGTGTTATCTACTTGTATTGAACTACCCGTTGCGTAATGATGAATAAACCCTGTAGTAGGTGTGCATCCATAAAATTCGCAGTTGCGAATGTTTAGTTCAGTGACCGTAGCAACGCCGGGGAAAAGCCAAACACTATCAGAAAATCCACCGCCATCAAAAGCAATATTTGCTATTTGCAGGTAATAAACGCCGCTAAGAGTTACAAAACCAGAACTTGCGGAACGCGCTTTAATTGTAGCTACGGGAACGCCAAAAAAACCAGCCGACGCCGGGGGCGGTGAAGAGGGGTTATATGATTCACCTTCTAGCACTAGTCCAGCATTACTTGAACTAAAAGTAAATGGGTCAACTAAATACGTTCCCGCAGGAATAACGCCTTTAAAACCTTTAGTTGAGCAATCTGCTAAAAAAGTAGTCCAAGCGGACGTGTCATCTGCTACACCATCGCCTACCGCGCCGTAGTCCTTTAGATTAAGAACTGGTGCATCCACCATTGAGTAAGTTACTTTAGTTAAAGACATTTTGATTTCCTTTGGTTAAGTACCCGATTTGATAATTAAACAAAGAAAGTGGCGGTTATTAAGTAGGTGTGCGTATTCACAAGTGCTACGGCAAATCTCATTGAATCTCCATAGAGTTCAACAAACCCGTTAAAGGTGGCTTCGTTGGAAATATTTTTTCCCGGAATTGCAAAGGCATTTCCTGGAGATGCTAAAAACGGCAAACTAGATATTTGGAAGCCATCTGCGGCGGTTCCAATAGTATCTATTCTAAATTTCACTTGCATAAAAACAGCCCTACCTATCTTTGTATAGGTCTGGGAATTGATTGTTGTGGCTGTAAAAGTTCCCGTAAGGGCAGTAATTGTTACGGCGCAAGTTCCCTCTTCATAATCAGCCAACAACTCGCTTGTGCCTGTGCCTGATGTAACAGAAAAGTCAATGCCTTTGCCTGCCGTGCCAATGACTAAGTTGCCTGTGGACAGGGAAACATCACCAGACAGTGTTGGCGTGGCAGACAGCACCGTGTTGCCCGTACCTGTGCTGGTGGTCACGCCTGTACCTCCGTTGACAACTGGCAAGACACCTGTAATCCTGCTGGCGCTGATAACTGAATTTGCTACTTTTAACATGGCGATTCCTAGCTGTAAACAACTTCAATGATGGATGTATCTGGCGGTGCTTCGCTGAAGGTTACCGTACCGCTGGTTACGGTGTAAGTGTTACGGTTCTGGTACACACCGTTAATGTAGATGGCAGTGAAACCATCGTCTACCGCAAAGGCAGTTGTTGTCCCATCACCATTAAGATCGGTAACTGGTAAATTGCTGCCATTGGTTGAAATATTGTCAACCGTCCAAATCAACACGCCTGCGCTGGTGTACAAGGCAAACTTATATACGTCCCCACTGAGCCACACATTGGCCTCGCCACGGCTGTCTAGGACAATGGGGTTGGTGTTGGCACTGACGCCAGTAGAGTCGGTGTAGGTCGCTAGTGGCGTGGTTGAGCCAGCCTCGTAGGTGTACAGCAGCCCACCAACCAGAGGTGCGCCGTTGGCATCAAAGAATTGCAGCTTGGGCGTGGGGGATAGTGATGTGGTAGCCATATTACATACCTTGGTTTGGTGGCGGCATCATTTCAGGCGGCATCATTTGGCCCATCTGGTCTTGGCCCATCATCATTTGGTCTTGCGGCATCGAACTCATCAGGTCACCGCTGGTTATCATGCCTTGCACAGTACCCAGCACAATCTCTTGTATCTGGTCAGGCGTCATGGCAGCAGCCATTGCGGTCATGCGTTTGGTTTCTACATCGTAGGCTTTGACCTCCGAGTCAAACCGTTTGATCTCCAAAGTCTGCGCTTCCATTGACTCTTGGACGTTTTGCAGCATTTCCTGCATCTGCTGCATTTCCTGCCCCATAGCTTGCATCTGCATATTGGCAGCTTGCAAGGCCGGGTCTTCATCGTCGCTCAACAGTTTGGGGTCAATGGTCTTAGCCAGGCGTTTAGCCAACTCATCGGCCCCAGGCCAATCCATTGCTTTGACAAACAAGTCGCCTGCGATCTGCATGAGCGCAGGGTTGCCTTGCAGCAATTGGGCCATTTCTTCGCGTGTCTCTTGGCGTCTGGTGCTGTAGCTGGGGCCGGTGGTCACCACCACATCGTACTTGCCGACGTTGGGGTTGTAGATTTTGTCAATCTCAATACCTTCTTGATTGACAATCTTCTTGACCGGCATCTCTTGCGACGGGTCAATCTTCGCCATCTCAGTGTCGCCATCCTCACCAATGATTCGGGCGATACGTTGGGTGTCGTAGATTTTGGGGATCATGTCCACCAGTTGCCGGGTCACATAGCGAATGGCACGGGCTAGGTTGTCAACATAGTGGTAAGTACCAACGTCACCCTCGCGCTGACGCGCCAGAATAGCCTTGCCGCTGCGCTCGTTGCCGCCCATGCCCAGACTAGCGTTGTACTGTCCAGTGGCAGCTTTAATGTCCTCAGATGCCCCTGATTTGGCTTGCAAAAGGCCAGTAGAGGCCATCGGGGGCTGTGCGCGTTGGGGCAGTGGCAGAGTAGCGCCAGCACCATCAGTCACATCTGGGTTGACCTCCAGATACGGCCAGTTGGTCGTATTGGCAGTCTTCCACTGGGTTTCGTACCCTTCAAACTGCCCACCGTAGCCAATAAACGGAGCCTTGGGCGCCAGGGCCAGCATTTCGGCTTCTTGACTTACCCAGTAGTTGTACATCCGCTGGGCGTCCTTGGCGTTTCGCACCAGGCCAGAGACATAAATCTGCCCGTTGACCTCAAACTCATTGCCAACCACCCGCACAATTGGAATATATTTACCCGCCCAATCGCGCTTCTCCAGCACCTCGTAGCCGTTGCTCTTGACCCAGCAAACCTTTTCCCGCTGCGAAATCCGAGTTTTCAGCGGCTTGCCGTAGAGCATCTTCAGTTGCTTGTCATCAGGCGTGTTGTTGAACGCCGTGATGTTGTTGGGGTACAAGTTAAGCGTTTCGGCTTTGTACTCTCGATAGAAGTATTCTGCAATCCGCACTGTATCGTCGCGCAGCCATTGCTGTAGGTCTTGGTCGCCAATTCCAAGGGACTGCAAGCTGCTGATAGGCGCAGCGTTGGGGTATAGGCGCTCGTACTCGTCCTTGGGTACATCATCCGTGACAAAGCACCACCGGGCATCCGCACCGCATGGGTCTTGAATTGCAGGATCCATGTAGACCGAGAATGAGTTGCGAATCCGCCCAATCTTCAACTCTTGGTCAAAGCTGTTCTCGTCGCAGTATTCAGTTAGTACCCGAATGTAGCCTTCGCCATAGGTAACTTGATTCTCGCAGGCAGTCGCGTAGGCAATGTCAGCGTCACTGATGTACTCAATGTGCCGCACAATGCCGTTAAATATCTCCGCCATCTCAGGGTCAGCAACATCATCCGCAGGTATCACTTTGCCGCTGGGCTTGTTGTACCGCTGGTCATTGGTGACTTGCCGAACGTGCTGCGGCAACTTGTTAATAGTCAGGCAGGGACGGGCGTTGATGGTCTGCCCCTGGACGGCCCCACGAGTCGCCAGTACGTCAGCAGGCCATTGCCACTGGTTGTCTGGACTACCCGCCATAAACCGCAGGTCATCCAGTTCATTGTTGCGTGAGTCGCTAAAGGCATCTATTGCCATCGTCATGCGCGAACGCATGGTGGAGAGCATATCGCCGTACTCTTTGTCGTCGTCGCCCCCACCAACATCGGCAACCTTGCCAACCTTGTTAATGCCGGTGTAGTCAGCCATTATTTTTTCTTCTCCGCTTGCTTCTTAACAGAATAAGCTATCGCCACGGCCTGCTTCACCGGCTTGCCAGCCTTGACTTCGGCCCTGATGTTGGCCTTGAACGCCGCAGGCGTAGGTGACTTTTTGAGTGGCATTACTTCTTTTTCGCCGTCTTGGCTGAATTTATAAAGTCCTGCTTGCTAGGCGCTGCCTTGCTGCCGACTTTGTTCATCTTCTCGCCAGAGCCAGCCTTGATACGGTCTTGCTTGGCGTTAATGTTGGCATAGAGGCCAGGTTTGGTAGCCATTATTTCTTCCTCGCCATAGGTTTGTGAACGCCAGATTCCATCTTCTTTTCCATGGCGGCATAGGCTTTTTTGGTTGGAGCCATTTTCTTTTCAGCAGCCTCCATCTTTTTGGACTCGCCTTTGCCAAACGGATTCATTTTCTTTGTAGCCATGATTAGCACTTCCATCGTTTAAGGGCTGCTTTAGCGCGTTCGCCATCCTTGGCGTTGGCCGCTACTGCGCCCATTCTTGCACAAAATGAATCCTTGCGGCCCTGATCTGCCTTGGTCTTGGGGTTCGGGGCAGGAGCCTTCAAGTTAGAGCCAGTGGCTGCATTGTAGACAGCCCTGCCCTTGGCAGTCAAACCAGCGCCCTGGGACACCGGCAGCTTCTCGCCACGCCCAACTGATAGAGATACGCTTTTTTTAGTAGCCATCAACTTCCCATCCATCCAGTAGACACCGCCGAGTAATCCGAGTACCTGCGTGGCGCTGCTTCACGGTACTCCCGATGCGCCACAGGAAAAGCAAACGTCACACAGATCGCATCCGCAGCATCTGGACTAGCTAAACCTCGGGCTTTCATCTCTTTCTTGCTCTCCAAGAAGATCGTACCCCGTGAATCAGGCTTCATCAAGGGCGAAATAAGGTCTGTCTTCAAAAACCTATCGTGCGGAATACTAGCAGATTTCAACCAATCTTTCATATCCCCCCACATCTGCGCCCTCATATTTCCGTACATGATCGGGTTTTTGGCCTTGTTTCCAAAGTTCACCCCCTTAATCTTGTACCGCTGCTCCTTGAGCCTATCCACAATCCCCGCCCCCAGCCCACCCTCATCTATTACCACCATTGCAGGCTTGTACTCTTCCATCGCCTCAATGATATGCCCCACCACCGTCATGGTGTCATCGCCCCTGTACTTCTTAATCGCCACAATATCTCGCCCCTGCCGCACCGCAATCACCGTCGCATCCGCCCCAAACCGCGCAGGGTCCACACCAATGATGATAGGTGCGCTCGCATCCTTGTACTTCGGCCTTTTCATGGCCTCATCCACCACATCTGACGGTATAAACTGGTCATCTCCCGCCCGTGGGAACTCACCATACACCTCAACGTGCGACTGTGCGCTGTCCGGCCCGTACTCCGCAATGATTCGCTCATAAACCTGCTTGTCCGTCCCCTCCACCGTCCGCGCATCCACCACCTTAGTCGCCCAAAAGTCTCTTTTTGAGTTAAAGCACTCGTAAAAGTACCCCGTGTTGCGCCGTGGGTTCGAAAACGCCAGCCAGAAACGATTCGGCGTGTTTTCCGTAAAGAATCCACCCGTCACCGCCCAGATGCTGTCATCAATACCGCTGGCCTCGTCAAATATCACCAGCACACCATCAAAATTATGCACACCAGCATAGGCATCCGGGTTCTCAGCACTCCAAAGCCGACCCTCCACCGCCCAATAGCGCGTACCCTTCTTCAAATCACTCTCCACCAAGTCAGTCAACCACTTTGCAGGCGCTACTTTGGTTGCACTTACCTCAAACCAGTGCGAGTTCAACCCCATAGCCAGCCACTTGGTAATCTCAGCCCAGGTAATTGACCGTAACTGGTTCTCCGAGTTCGCCGAAATGATGGTTGTGCTGCCAATCCTTGTTGACACCATCCATATAGTCAGCCATGACACCAATGCCGACTTACCAATACCCCGGCCAGAAGATATAGCCTCTTGCAATACGCTGTACATTGCTTCTTCATTATTGCTAATATTTTTATTCTCAGCAATATGATTAGTAATATCTTGCAATACCTCCCTCTGCCATTTTCTTGGTCCAGAGAAATGCTCCAGTGGAGTATTCTTAACCCCCCAAGGAAATACATACTTAACAAACGCCAGTGGATTATCTTTTAATGCTGGACTCCATAGTATTGCCATTAACTCTTGTTCGTCTTCTGGTTTGTATATAGTTGTTTGCATGGTGATGGGTATGTTAGTAAAGTCGCAAGGATTGGATAATATATTAAAAAAAATAAATTGTTTACGAGTCCTCCGTAGCCGTGACCGTTGGCGCTCGGCCCTGCCCACCCCTACTCGTCGGCGTTTTGGCTCTGCACAGTTTGCACAGTGGATGCACTGATGCGCGGTGTAACGTCCACAACGTCCAATAGGCGTGCCTGGGCAGCGGCCAGCGCTCCACTGATGCTGATGCGGGTATCACTCACGCTAACGTCTAACCTATCGCCATAGACCTTTGGGGCGAGCTTGCTGGCTCTCCAGCGCATCGAATCAAGCACAACCCTAGCTGCATGGGAATCCATGGTTCCGGCGCTCACAGCCTCTTCTACGGCCTCCATGCGGTCAAAGAGAGTGTCAGCTTGGGCAGTCCGAGCGCGCGCGTACCTGACGGCAAACTGGCCGTCCGAAACGATCCACCGTTGAACCGTCCTGAAATTCGGCATTCCCTCATCACCACAGACTTGGCGCAAAGAACGGCCAGTCTGAATTTCAGTGATCACCTTTTCCTGTATCTCTGTAACTTCATCTGTCGCATATGCCATGTTAGTGCCTCCTAACTTAATTTACTGACCACCTAGTCAGCAATGCACCATTTTATCCACAATGGTCTTACACAAATACACACTCCTTAAGGAGTGTGTGTATGTTGTGTAAGGGTATACCCTTGTTTTGTCAGAATCTTACACAATGCACAGTGCATACATTGTGCAAGAAATGTAAGGGTAAACCCTAACACCCATACTGTACAAACGATCAGTGCCAAACATAGGGTTTGTCCTAAGTAGACTGTAATAAAATCAGTTACACTCTATCTCATGGCAAAGACGCCATGCGCTACCAGGAGAACGACAATGACTAAATTTCAAACCCGCGAAGTACAGAAAACCCTTCAACATGGTGCAATCTTAGGGCTCGACTATGTTGCGCGCAGCTTGTCAGCCTTGCATCGTTGTTCTATGTCAGACAAGGCAAAACGCGAGATAGCGGAGATAGCCATTCGCCATCGTGCGCACCTCAGCGCCGAATGGATTGTTTGACCCCACACTCTAAGCCCATGCCGTGGGCTTAGGGATGGCGTTAGACCATCACCAACCAACCAACCAACCTAGGATAACTATGAAGCACACCCAGATAGCAACGGCAGTCAAAATCAGCGTAACGTCCAAGCTGGACGGCATACGCTCATGGTCGTTGCAAGCGCTTGACACCTGCCCGGGCAGCATTGAAAGCCCGGGGGTGTTAGTCGATGCTTGCAAAGGCTGTTACGCCACACAAGGCAATTATCGATTTGCAAATGTAAAGGCACCACGCGAATTTAATCGCACCGATTGGGAGCGTATGGAATGGGTTGACGATATGGTTTATGAGTTGACCAATGATGAATACTTTCGCTGGTTTGATAGTGGTGATATGTATTCTTTGGCGCTCGCGGAAAAAATCTGCGAAGTGATGCGTCGGACACCATGGGTTAAACACTGGTTGCCAACCAGAATGCATAAATTCCCTAAATTCCAATTGGTACTGCGTGAGATGTCGCAGCTTGACAATGTAATGGTTCGCCCATCGTCCGATTCAATTATCGGCGTATTTATTCCCGGCCTACACGGTTCGGTTATCGTTCCCGATTCTCGAGTTAATCCTGAAATGGTCACATTGTGCAGAGCATATGAGCATGAGGGTAAATGTTCTGGTTGCCGTGCGTGTTATTCCAAAGATATCCCTGTAATAGCATATCCTGCCCATGGTAAGACCATGGCAAAGGTTATTCGGATTAAGGTTGCTACCGCCTAAGAATGCACTCTCTAAACCCATATTGTGGGTTTAGGGGTCTGCATTTTTAGACCATATTGGCATCTAAACCTTGTCGGGTATAGGTTTCTAGCTATCATTTTAGGAGTAAATCAAATGACAGATTATGACCTCGGATATGAACACGGCTTCAACTCACGTAAAGCCACTCCCGGTATCGAAAAGTATCCCCTGAATGCTAACTATGCTGCCGGGTTCGATGATGGTGATCACGCTCGGGTTTATGAACCCGTCTACAGTGAACCCGAATACATGGGCTCCAATGACATGGCGGACGGTTACCTATGAAAGCTTTCCTTTGGACTATCACGCAAGCCCTACTTGGCGCTGCCGTTTGGGGTGGCCCGTTCATTTACTATTTTTGGAGTATGAAACCATGATGCCTGATGACGATTACCTAGACGACGCCAGGGACGAAGCCCGATTGATGGCCGACGATGAACCCGACTCAGAGCCCGGCATATGCCCGGCCTGTAACGGCAGTGGAGAAGGCCAGCATGAGGGTACAACGTGCTACCAATGCAAAGGGGCAGGCGAATGCTAGACCACGACATTACCGAGAAAATCCACCACCTGATGCACCTGTACGCATGGTGCCACCAAGAGGCGATGGAATACCTGTACTACGAGCCATATGACCCTATAGACTGGCTTGATACCAGGTGGGAGGGTGAACCATGCTGATGGCCGCTATCTTTGCTGCCCTGCTGGCGCTGCTGCTGAACCTGTAACGATTCCTGAAACGATTAGCCCCTTTACTGGGGCTTTTTTACGCTCTCAATCTGGCGCTTCGCATCCTCGAAACCATGCCCCACGATAACCCGGTGGCCTATGCTCTCCAGGTACGCTATCCAATCCCTTTGTACTGGCGAAACGATACCGCCCGACTCGCGTTTCATTTCAATCCACAATGACCACTCAGGGACAAAAAGATCAGGCACCCCAGGGGTTACCCCTTCGGCCTTCAATTTGGCACCCTGTACGCCCGATCTAGCGCCCCCGTTGGGCACTGCAAAGACCCTCACGTCCGGGTAAGTGCGACGAAACCATGCCACTAGGCGCACCTGTTGGAGATGTTCGGATTCCATACTAAAAGGGGATTTCCCAGACCCACAACGCGCAGCCCCCAGGCTCGGATGCGAACTCAGGCGGTGGTGGCTCGCCAAACTCGGCGCATATCCCATCGGGGCGGTAATGGTCGCAGGTGTGGCAAACCCTCGGCGGTTCTGCTGCCAGGGTGGCTCGGTACTGGATGACGATTGGCGGCTCTGGGTGTCTCATATCCATGTCCTCTTTAATACAGTAAAGAAACGGCCTTCACGCTTAAATTCTATTTGTGCCGGTGGCTGGCCCTCGGTCATCTGCTGGGCCATCTGATGCAGTTCAGAAACCCCATAGTCCAGCGTCACGCCTGCTCTGTGGGCTATCTCGGCCAGTAGGCGCCTGCTTTTTTCCCCGGCGTACCCTTCATGGGTGACGGCCAGATACTCGGTCACTGGCGGGTCACTCAAGCCCCCGTAGTAACTTACTGCCAACATCTCCCGGCCACTGGCTCGGCTTATGTGTTTACGCCAAGTCCAGCTACTGACTTCCAAGTCAGTACCATCCTGCCCCATGATGTCATGGTTGTGCAGGCGCAGCGCGGGTCGCTCGGGTTCGGGAAATGCCTCACCGCAGGCTGGGCATACGCGCACCGACAAGGCGCATATCTCTTGGCAATGGTCGCAGACCTTCACCGGAGCTTCGCCCTGCTTGTCTCCCTTTTTTGGCGGTGGCTTGACTGCCGTGATTGGCCCATGCTGCTCCACGACCCCGGCAAAGTCTAAGACAAGGCAGTCAGTCTTACCCGGCGCGATCCGCAGGCCACGACCCGCCATTTGGACATACAGGCCGGGACTCATAGTAGGCCGCAGCATGGCTATCAGATCAATCCCAGGCGCGTCGAAGCCAGTGGTTAACACATTGGCATTGGTCAGGGCTCGGATGCGCCCCTGCTTAAAATCGGTCAGGATGCGGTCACGCTCGACGCTCGGCGTCTCGCCGGTCACGCATTCGGTATTGATGCCTTGCGCCTGCAATGCGGTGGCAATGTGCTGGGCATGGGCCACACCGGCGCAGAAAATTAACCAAGACTTGCGCTCAGACCCCAGGCGCACGATCTCAGCGGCCACCAGTCGGTTCTTGTCGGTGGTGTCCACCGCAGCTTGCAACTCGGATTCAATGTACTCGCCGCCACGTTTGTGTACACCATCCACTTCCAGTTTGGTGGCGGTCAGCTTGCTGCGTAAAGTTGATAGAAACCCCTTATGGATCAGTTCTTCGATGCTGGTGGGTTGAATCAAGGCGCTGAAAATAGCGGGGTCATCCGTGATGTAACCGTGTCCCAAGCGGTAAGGCGAGGCGGTCAGTCCAACGATCCGCAGGTTTGGGTTAATGACCGACAGGTCATTAAGCAATGTACGATAGCCCCCTTCATCCTTGTGGCTCACCAGATGAGCCTCATCAATGATGACAATATCGCAGTGGCCGATCTGCTCGGCCTTGGTTCGCACCGACTGGATGCCTGCAAAGGTAATGGGTTCCCCCAGTTCCTTACGCTTCAACCCGGCTGAGTAGATTCCCATCGGTGCATTCGGCCAGTGCTGGCGCAGTTTCTCGGCGTTCTGCCCGATTAATTCACGGCTGTGAGTTAGCATCAGAATGCGCGTTTCCGGCCAGGATTGCAGCGCATCCTTGCACAAGGCGGCAATGATGTGGGACTTGCCTGACCCGGTTGGCAGCACCAGGCAAGGGTTGCCGGTGTTGCCTGCCTCAAACCATGCGTACAGTTGGTCGATGGTGCGGGTTTGGTAGTCACGGAGCATTAGAGTCCCCCAAGGAGTCTGTAGGCTGCGGCTGCTTGGAGCGGGACTTGGGCGTTACCCAATCCTTTGAGACGGTGAACCCTATTGGGAATCCCATCAGCCACTCGACCCAATCCGGGTTCAGTTGTCCAGAATTTGGATGCACCACCATGCTCAGATTCAATTGTTTTCCAATCTTTGCCCTGCGTTGAATGGCTGGATTGCTCATGTTTCCCTTGTCCCTGCTGTCGCTGGCATTCGGTGTCGGCCACATTTGACGCCCAACAATCGTCTCCAGATTCGGGAATCTCTTGCTGTCCCATGCTGACTCTGGCGTTATCGTGGATGCCATTGCTGAGTTTGCTCGGGGTGTCGGCCACATTGCCACTGCTCCCGCTATATTCAACCCATGTTTTCCCGCGATCACGCTGGGGCTGTTGTGATTGGCTCCACCGCTGACCATGTTGCAAGTTGGCGTTAGCCAATAGGAACCATCTGTCTCTGTGATGCGGCGCTCCGACATCGGATGCGCGTATGCAGAGCCACCTTGTGTCATACCCCATCGCGGCCAAGTCTCCGAGTACGGTTCCCAATCCGTTACTAAGGATTGCTGATACGTTTTCCAAGAAGAGCTGCTTTGGTCGTACCAAGCCAGCGATCCGCAGGACTTCTCGGTAAAGACCTGATCTGGTTCTTTCATGTACGCCTGCTTGCTTTCCAGCAGTGCTAATGTCTTGGCAAGGGAATCCCGCATGAATGCAGTCCACGACTCCGGCGTACTCGGATGGATCAAACAGTTGAACGTCCCCTTCCCACACTCGCAAGCCGGGGAACCAGCCATCTGCTGCGCGCTCTCTGAGGACTTGGCAGGCATAGGAATCCCACTCAACAGCGACAACTGGGGTGTGTCCAAGGATGAGGTCTGCAAGGAGTCCTCCTCCGTGACCGGCAAAGAGGTGCATGGTTCTTGTTTCATATTTCACCCCACCACCCTTCCATCCCATTCCTTCCGCAACGCCATGACCTGCGGATCAGCAGCCACGCAAGCCGCAGCATTGGCAAGCAACTCCTTTGACCCATACACCCCCTCGCCCGGCTCACCATTTGCAATGCCCTGCCCGTCAATCTCATAGACTGCAACCCAGTCAGATGGCCCTTCCAGGCGTTTCCACGGCACAAGGTCGGGATGGATAACATGGCTCTCGCAACCGGTATGCTGGGCGTCTAGCGGCACAATGTCATCCCACTTGGCGCAGTGCCATGTGCTGTCAGACAATGGCGTGATGTGGGCGCACGTTCGGCAGTTGACTTGCTTTGTGGTCTTGCTGCCGTGGCAGAAGTCATGCCCTGCGCACATCTTGCATTCAAACCAAGTCGGGTCGGTGCTGATGGGTGGTGGCAGGCGGTCAGTCAGCGCCAGCCGCTGGCCTTTGTCGATTGCCTTGATGGCATGGTCTTTGTCGTATTCCAGCCGCTCTGTGTAAATTCGGTCGTCGTCCTTGCAGACTGCCACGTACAGCGCACGTTTCAACTCGGTGCCGTGCATATACACTTGGCATTGGGTGAAATGCTGGGGCTTAGACTTTGCCACGCCATTCTTCTCAAGGTCGTTGAAACTCTTAAGACTGTGGGTTTTGAACTCCAGTACGTGTTCAGTCTTAGGCGCACCAGGTACGCCTTTGCCGATACCGTCCAGGCTCCCAGATACGTGACTGCCAAAGTTAACCCGGCGCTGAGTTCCTGACACGCTCATGCCAATGGCGCGGAGATCGCTGATGATCTGCGCTTCCTCGTTCTGACCACGCCTGAACAGTCGCAGAATGCGGCCCTTAAATTGTTCCTGCACTGCCCAACGAAATGACAACCAAAGCCAGCGTTCGCAGTGATGGCCCAGCGTACTGCAACCCATGTGGGCACGGGGCTTCTCAGTCCGGGCTTCATGGGCTTGATCGATCAGGCTGGTGATGGTAATATCTGGTTCAGGGATTCTCATGGTGTTCCTGTTGGTTGTTGTTGCTCATATTGACCCCGGCTTCATCACCGGGGTCTTTTTTTTCTTACTTACGGGTAGCCCAAGGTGGCGCAGACTTCGCAGCAGGCATACCAGCAGCCGCAGACGGCCCAATTGGCTTGAACGGTGCAACCGCAGCCGGTGTCACGCCACCCAAAGCGCGGTAGCCTTTGATTTCGTTACCGGCGTACTCACCAGTCTTGACGACCAGCTTAATGCCCAGGTTGCCGCCGATCAGTTGGTCAGTGTCCTGCACCTTGGCAAGGCCAATGGCTCGCATGATCTCGCCAAGCTGCTGGCGTCCAATCTCCTCGGCCTTGGTGCTGGCGTTCTTGATGTTGAGATTGCCAAAGATAACCCGGCCTTGATGCGACGGGCCGGTGATGGTGTACTTGCAGGCAATGTACTTGCCGTCGCCAGCCTTGGTAGCCTTGATCTCAGCGCCGGTGATGCTGGCGTTGTACCAACCCTCTGGCAAAGGCTCAAAGTTGCTGGTGTTGCCAACGGGAAGGGTGTCGAGGGTAAATTCTTCGTCGAGAAAAGCCATGATTATTCCTTAGTGATTGAAAAAGTAGGGCGTCCAGGGGTGGACGTGATGGCACCAAGCAGAGGCCCGGTCACGGCGTCAGCAGCCGAATTCCAAGCCTTTGCATTGATCTCGGGCTTCCAGCGAAAGAGGCTGGAAAGATGTTCAGACAGACCAGCTTCGGCGGCCAGCATTTGCAACTTGTCGGCGTCGATCTTTTTATTGATGCGGCCCTCCATCTTGATCTTGTATCCATCAACCTGATGGTTGACAGTGCCGTCCAAGTCTTTGGGAAGGCCAAAGTCCTCGGCCATCTGGTCTTCCAAAGCACGTCGATCAGCCACCGCAACGGTTTCGAGTTTTTTGGCGTCAAGCCAGCGTTGGTAAAGTGTGTTCATGAGTTTTCCTGAGTTTTTTGAACGTATTTGGAAATGGATGACAACGAATAACCGGCCAAGCGAACGAAGTCGGCGAACTTGTCTAATTGAGCGTCATCCATCTGGTGGATTGCCATGTTTTTCATGTTCTCCACGTTAGCCATAAGTTCACCAGTCCACAAAGCAATGAGTCCGACTGAAGGCTGGCTCATGCTGCACCGCCAATCTTGTTGATGATCTCACCAAGGTCTGGCGCTTCCCATGTTCCCAACTTGCCTGACCGATCCTTCGCCAACCACAGGCCGTCAGAATCGCACATCAGGGCACGTTGAGTGCCGCCCTCGGCATCCTTCTCAACCCGCAACGCCAACACTTCATCAAAGAAGTAAGGCAGCGCCTGCCCGGTCTTGTTGCCGGGCATTGATGGGCTGTACAGCACCCGGCCCATTTCGTCTTGGGTCTTCTCCAGCTTGGCAGTCATCAGGACATGGCGTCCGGGAATGTCACGGAAGGCACGGATAATGTCGGCCATCTGTTCTTGCATGGCACCGTAAGCA
>Ga0222712_10003847_pt1 | contig 16071 bp, 35 predicted proteins | sample C33_657DmetaG_FD_165043 | JGI IMG/M metagenome (GOLD analysis project Ga0222712, IMG submission 165043) | Estuarine water microbial communities from San Francisco Bay, California, United States - C33_657D | ecosystem: Environmental > Aquatic > Marine > Unclassified | place: USA: California...
GTCAAACGCACGTCCGTTCCAGCGATTTGATCCCCCCTCCCGTAGCCACTGGGAGCCTAGACACGCGATGACCGCGCTCGATGGTCGTCTTTCTCGCGTGACACGCTGAGCATAAGGGCTGGAGGTTACGAGACGACCAGAACTTTATCGGGTCGCCTTGGTGCCGGTCGATGTGGTCTACCTCAGTCGCTGTCACAGGCCGAGACTCTCTCGCCATGCAGTGCCGGCAGAGTGGATCGGTGGAGAGTATCCGCTCTCTTAGCTTGCGCCATCGGCTCGACTGATACCAGTGTCGCCCTGCTTCGTCGCGTCTCTCTCTGGCTTGGAGTATCGGCACAACATGCACAGCGCATCGACCGTAGCGCGTGGCGTAGTCCAGACAGCCAGAGACGGCGCAGGAGCGAGGAGGAGCCGTCGGCATCAGACCTGCGGCTGTTGTTCCGGTGGTGCGCTCGACGCGGCTGATGTCCGGCTGATCGTGATGTCTCCGGCTTGGTATGCGCTGACGAGATCGAGGATGACTTCCTTCACCGTCATGCCATCAGCAGCGGCCTGAGCCTTGACGCCAATCCAGACGGCTGGGTCTATATCTCTGAGTAGATATGTCATGGCCTGATTATATACCAGATACTACCGGAGTCGGTTTCCACGCCAGCACGTAGAGATCAGCGGTCGCTTCGTTGGTCTCGACAATGATCGGCAGTAGTCCTGCCGCATCGAGTGCCGTGATCATCTCCTCGGCTGTGACGTTCGCGTAGTGCTCACCTGCGCGTAGCTTGCCGCCATCGACGGCGCTATGCGGTGCTCTGCCGGTGGTCGCCATCGTTGCGATCAGGAAGCCACCTGGCCTGAGCCATGTTCCCGCGCTCCTGATAATCGGAGCGACTGGCGTATGCTCAAGCACCTCGCAGCACACCACGGTATCGCAGCTTTCTGCCGGCAGTGCGCTCGCATCGGATGCATCGACGATCTGATCGACGCCATTGCCGACTGTGATATCTGTTGCCAGATACCGATCACATCCAGCAAACAGCGGGCGAACGCTGCCGTTGATGTTCCGCGATCCAATCTCGACCACATCGAGGAAGACGCCAAGTCGATCGGCTATCACTCGCTCAACGAAACGAAACGCTGCGTTATGCACGGCTCATCCTTTCATGATGTTGCATTGCGGTTCGCCTCCTTCAGCGCGTCTCGTTCCTGCTCGGCCAGCACCAGTCGCGCTTGCAAGGCGGCTTTCGTGTGGGACTCGATGCGGAGCTCGTCCTTCAGGCGCTCGAGGTCGTAACGCAGCGCCTCGATGTCAGGCAGGGCCGCAGGCTGCACACGATAGAACGCGGGGTCGGCGATCTCCCCCGCCGTATAAGTTGGCTCCGGCGACTGGAAAGACCCCTTACAGACATCCAGCTTCAATAGCGACGAGCACCACAGCCCCGGCGCCACCACGCTGTTCTCCCGACTCATCGGTCACCTCGACTCGCCCGCAAGGGTGTGATCGTCGCCGCACCATGAACCTCCGCGTGCGCGTCGAACGACTGATCCCAATCCACTAACCTGACGCGATGGTGTTCCAGCTTGCGAGCAAACCGCCAGGCATGCGCGTGGCCGAGTGCAAAGCCAGCGACTAGGCCGACGATGACGAGGAGCACGCCATCAGCGGTCATCAACTCACCCTCCTAACATCCGACTTCAGCCCCGCGGCTTTTGCCGGCCGTGACGCCCGCAGCAGCCGCAGGTTGTCGTTCTCCACCCGCTGGGACGCCTCCAGCGCCCGCTCCAGCACCTGCCGCTGCGCGTCGGCCTTGCGGGCCTCGTTGGCGAACGCGATCGCAGAGACTGCCGCGCCGATGATGTACGACGTGCAGAGGATGAGCACCGACCACGACAACACCATCCACGGATGAGAAATTAACCAGGTCATGCGATGGCCTCCACGGCGAGTTCGTCTGGCAGGTTGGCGCCGATCAATGCCGCGGCCAGATGTGGCGGCACCGAGTTCCCGACCAGACGGGTCTGGGTCTTCTTCGTGAACGTGACCGGCTGATCCCATTCGTCAATGCCGGATTCGATGTGGTAGTCCCGCGGGAACCCTTGCGCGATAAACAACTCCCGCGGCGTCAGCATCCGCATCCCGATGTCGGCGATCACATATTCCTCGCCGGCGATCGTCACGGTGACGAGCGCGAACCGATCCTTGGTGACGATGGTGTCGAGCGGCAGCTGGATCGGGCGACCCTCTTTTTCGTTCCCGTAGTATTTCACCAAGAAGGCGCGCACCTCGGCGATGTGGTTGCCGTTCGCCGTCACCGTCGGCATCGGATCGTCGATGCTGGCCCCATGCTGCGACGTGCCATAGAGCTTCGTCAAGTGCGACACCACCAGCGGCTTCTGGTCTTGGGTCGTGATCGTGTGCGCCGGCTCGAGCAGCATCTGGCCGGTGGCCTCGTGTCCTCCATTGTGCTTCGCCAGAAACGCCGCCACCAGCGCGTGCTTGACCCCACCACCGACCGCGGTGCCGAGCGGCTGGTGCAGGTCGAGGGAGCGCGGACGCTGCCCGTGGCGCTCCCCGTAGCCCGTCTGGATGAGCGTCGGCGCCACCAGCGCGAAGTGTCCGCCCTTGACGTTGGCGCACAGGGTCCGCATTGGTTCGTCCACGGCCAGGTTGCGCTGGTTGCTGGCGTTGGCGTGCTCGGTCAGGAACGGCGTAATGAGCGCGACTTCCCGATCGCTGGCCGGGATCGTCCGCATCGGCTCATGCACCGAGTAGCTGCGATCGTCGCTGCCCTGATGACGCACCGGGACGAGGAACGGCTGAGCGTGGCCGAGGACATACCGCTCGATGCCGCGGGCGATCCGTCGCAAGGTCGCCTCTGCTAGCGGGCGCTTCGGCGCACCGACGCCATGCTCCCGCGCCCATGCCTTGGCCTGTTCCTGCGTCAGGAAGATCGACGGGACGGGCAGGGTGAAGTCGATGCACTCGGCCGCCGTCCGATAGGGTCGCGCCGTCTTCGGCCCATGCGTCGGCACCGGCCACACAATCGGCCTGCCATCTCGACGGGCGATCACGAACAACCGCTTGCGGGATGTCGGCGCTCCGTAGTCGCTGGCTCGCCGTTCGCGCCATTCGACCTGGTAGCCGGCCTTGCGGAGCCGGCCGACCCAGCGCGTAAAGTTCCGGCCTTGCTTGAGCGGGTCAGGCCGGCCGTTCTTGCCGAGTGCGCCCCACTTCTGGAACTCCTCGACGTTCTCAACGAAGATCACCCGCGGGCGGACGGCCTCCGGTGCTTCGGCCCACTTGACCACGACCCATGCCAGCCCGCGGACCCGGCGGGCCTTGGACGGATCGCGGAACGGCTTGCCGCCGCTGGCCTTCGAGAAGAAGGTGCAGTCAGGTGAGAACCATGCGAACGCGCACGGCTTGCCGCCGGTCGCCTTGACGGGGTCGACCTCGAAGACATCGGTCGGGATATGCACCGTCTCGGGATGGTTTTTGGCGTGCATCGCCAGCGCCTGCTTGTCGTGGTTGATCGCCACGTCAGGCGAGCGACCGATCGCCATTTCAATCCCCGTGGACGTGCCGCCGCCGCCGGCGAAGAAGTCCGCGCAGACTTCACCTTGGTAGAGGCGCACGACCGGAGGACGCTGCACCACATCCATTACAACCTCCATCAGTACGTTCATACGTTCGCAACCTCCAATAGCACGTCGGCATGGCAAGCCACGGAGGGCACGCACCAGCACGCCAAGTGCTTACCCTTTAATTCCTCGATGGCTTCGGCGCGGAGCTTGGCCCGGTTCGGATGCGCCAGCCAGTCGCGGTAGTGCGCCACCGCTTCGGCGTAGGCCTCTTGATTCAGGCCTCGGCCCATGACCACGGTGAACGGGTTGCCCCATTTCGATGGACGGCCAACGTAGACCGTGTTGCCTGGCATCTGCCAGCCCTTGGAGCGCTTGCGCTGAACTCGCTGCGGTGTCACGGCGTTCATTCGTGACTGAATCGGATGTGCTCGATATTCAGTCGGCCCTGTTGCCATTTACGCTAATCTGGCTATCGCCAGCCTCCGCTTTGCCGCCGCGGCCAATCCGCGCCGGTATTGCCAAGTGCGTTCCCGCGGTCGCCGATGCGCCAGTCGAGAGACGCCGCCACGGCACAAGACGCAGGTCGTGCTACGGCCCGAGAGCCGAGCAGGTCGCTTGAGGCAGACCAGGCAGGTCATGCGCGCACCTCGGTGATGATGATGCCATCCTGCGCCAACAGCATCCTCTTCTTCAGTTTATACATCGGGGTCTGCACGCCCTTCACGTCCTCGACGACAGGCACCGAGACTCCAGGGAACCGATAGCGGAAGTCAGCCACGTAGGTGGCGACCTTGATCGAATTCACCAACAGTGGGAATCGAGGCTGTAGCTCCAGGTCATGGATCGTGCCGGCGCGCTCAAGCATCTTAAGATGACCGTAGCGCCGCGCCTCGGCTTGACTCGAAAATCGGATTCCGTCGACGATCGTCGGCTTGGCTCCATATTTGGATCGCATCACCACGGGCTGGTCTCGAACAGGCGTGGCTGCGAGACAGGTCGCGCCGGCACGAAGCGATACTCGCTGACCGTCACCTCGCCGACCTTTCGCTGGCGATTCTCGATCGTCATGCCCAGCGTGCGGCAATCGCTGACGCGGCTGCGCCAGGCGTAGGCGCCGCCGACCTGGGCGATCGCTAGGCCGTCGATCCACTGATCGGGCCGAGCGCGGAAGTACTCCTCGACGCGACCTCGGAAGGTGGTCAAGAGCGCCGCCCCTGCCGGTGCTCGGCGTCACTCGCTCGCCGTTGCGAGATGACCGGATTCGAAACCCAGCAGCCGCACCGCCGGCATGTCGGCTGGGACGGTTCACCGCTGGTATTCGGTACCTGCTCCCATGAGGTGTCCTTGCAGCGGATACAGGCGTAGCGCGGCAGGCCTGGATGGTCGTCAGGCAGGACATGCATCCGCAGCGGTGGGAATCCTGGCATCTGAAAGGTGCGCCACTCGCCCTCATCGGCTCGAGCTTTGACGGTCGCGGTCACAGCCGGCACGTCGAGCACACGGCTGCGTCGATGCGCGTCACAGCGTGCGAGAATCTCAGCCGGCAGCGGCGCGTTGCGGAAGGCGTGCGTCCGGCGCAGGTCAGCCATCGCGTCGTCCAGGTCGCCGGGATTCACGCCGGCCAGCGCGAGGTGGTATTGGTTCCACTGCGTGTTCGTCAGCTCTGCACCGAACCCCGTAAAGAAGTCCGACAGCGACGCGATCAGCTCGTCTTTGGTCATAGCGATCCCTCTGCCTTCATAGAGGCAATGATCTGCGCCGCGGTGCGCGGTTGAGGTTTGCCGTTCAACTTGGCCGGCGCCGCCGGTATACGGCCCTGCGCGGCGAGCCAGGCGTCGTAGTGCTGCAGCAGCCAGACGAAGTCACCAGGTGACTGATTCGGCCCGACCAAGCCTTCGGCGTAGCCAAGAAAGAACTCGACGCCGGCGCGATTCGCGGCATCCGTGCCGGCATTGAAACGCGGCGCAAGTTTCGCGTATTGGGCTGGACTGAGACAGATCAGGAACCGAGGGCCGCACGCGGCGTGACGAAGGTGATCGCGTGGCAGTGATCCCGGTTCTGAAGCTCCGATGCCTTGAACAGGTCGCGCCGCGGCTCTACCTGCTTCTGCTTTTGTATCTGCCTTTGCGTCTGTGTCTGCGTCTGCTTCTGCTTCTGCTATGTACGAGTTGACCATGGACAGGCTTGGGACAAATGGGACAACCGCGGGACATTCCGAGGCTTTGCCGTTACGCTTCAGCCCCTCACGGTATCTGGCTTTTCTGGCCGTTTCGTTCGCTTGCGATTCTTCCTTCGACGCCATCTCGCGGTATTTGCGGAAGTTCAGCAGCGACCAGCCGCCGTCAATTTCCTCGATACGGCGTCCCTGGTCGTCCTTGGTGCGGGAGTCGAGGTCAGGCGACAGGAACCGACCAATCGCCGCCCGACAGTCCTCGACAGGCACGCCGGCGATACGCGCTAGGCCGGGAATGCTCGCCTGCACTTCACCATTCTTGTCAGCGCAAGCCAGCATCGTGATCCAGACGATGCGCGTCCGGTCATCCTCCATCCAGATCGTGGAGGTGACGATCGAGTTAAACAACTTGGTGTAGGCCATCTCGGGACATTCTGGGACAACTCGGGACTAAATTACAACCACTTAATTCAGGGCCAGCCCCTGACATACCGCGCAACCGTGACTGTCACGCTTGAATCGAGCCGGCGGCGCCCCCCGATACCAGGCGTCAGGGTGATTTAGCCCTTAGCTCTGGGACTCTCTCAGCAAGCTGAAAGAACGCCACCGGCTCGAAACGATAGGCGGGTCGTGGCTCGGTCTTCCCTATTCCCATTCCATGAATGAGGTTTCGGCAAGCCACAACCCGCCAAGTTCTTTAAGCCACATGCGCCCAAGTTTCACGGCGCTTAATGTTCCCAACTGTTACGCGATGAATGCCGTAGTCAGCGGCGATACGACTATCACTTCGTCCGTCTAATCTGATGCGCTTGACATCATCGATCGCTAGTTTCGGCCTACCTATCCAGGTATTTATTGCACCGCGCCCCTTTTGCCACATATCAGTCATGTTCTCGGAGTGCGTCCCCAGCCATAGATGCGCGGGATTGACGCAGGTGCGAACGTCGCAGGTATGGCACACGCACAAACCTTTCGGCACTGGCCCGTGAGTTAGTTGCCAAGCAATTCGATGGGAGCCATACTTACGGCGACCTATTGGGAACTGTCCGTAGCCTCTCCGCGTGGCGCTGGCTTTCCATGTCCAGCAGGCAGATGGGCCACTAGATTGATCAACCTTCGACCAGAAGCGTTCTTGTATACTTAGTTTAGCCATTAGCGAGACTCCTTCGCATTGGTGAGAAGCGCGGTGAGGATTCCCGTCCTGCCGCGCTTCGTGCATCATACTACGAATCTATCTCGTGCTCTGGGAAACGAAAGCCCAGATCAGCCTCGGCCCATGTTCGCACCTCGGACGCATACATTGAGAACTCGTCCGTGCTCATCTCTCGCGTTGATTCCCTACGCATCAATCCGGTCACTGGGTCAGCGGGCAGCGGGCGGAACTTACTCACGAGCGCATCGTGCAGTTCGTCTTTATCCGCATAGCCTAGTTCCTTCGCCATCGTCGTCACGACCACGCCCCAGTAGTAGGCGTTAGCCTTCGCGCTTCGAGTGCGCTTGCGTTTCCTGACACTGATTTGCAGTTCTTCGCCGTCGCCAAACTCAGAGAGCAGCCGCAGGTAGGGTAACTTGTCGTAGCCTTCGAGCTTCGGCTTGCCATCCTTCTTCACCGCGTCAAACCATCGAGCTTTCATACCGCAGCGCCTTGCACGTCGGCATCGTCTTTCGGCTCATGCCTGGCGCAGACGGTCAGCGATGGCATCGGTATGTGACCTGGTATGAACTTCTCGCCGAGTAATGCACAGTGCGAGTAGTTATCAAAGTGCGAACAGTTAGCGCAGTTGCGCGGCAACCAGATCATCGCCCCGTTTACGCTTGCCATACATCTCCCGTCGTGACCTGCGTGACCGTCACGCCATTGAACCGACCACTCCGCCCGCGCACATCAGCATCACCTGATACCTTGAGCCGACCGCCGTGAATGCTCATTAACAATCCTTCAAACTTGCGCTTGATCACGAGTTATCAGTTTGTTTTTTTTGAATTGTGAATAATCGACTTGATGCTGAGGTCGGCCCCACTTCTGCGTGATCTTTACGCAATCAGGATGCTGATCTCGCAAAGACTCTGCCATCTTTAATCGACCGTCATGCTGATACAACTCATCAGTATTGCCGCCTTTCATTTTCATGGTCGGCATTTTCTTAACCAAGAAAGCATTAAACAATACCGTGCAGAATCCAGACTTGAGAAGATTCAACGATAAATCAGTATCTTCGTTATAGCGTCCCCGCCAACGATATTTGACAGCGTTATCAATCAAGATGCAAGAATACACGCGAGTATTCAGAATGAAAGGTGGCTGCAGGCTGCGACGATCAGCAAAGAACTCGTAATTCAAACCACCGAGCGCGACGTTGCTGTAGGAATCACAAAACTTTTCAACAGCCGTGAGTGGATTCTCATCCACAACTTTTTTCTTGAGATTATTGTGCAGACGGTAGAACCCATCCATGTTGTCATCTAATATCCAATGACGAGTAGCGCCCAGGCTCAGTGCATGTTCCCAGACCCAGTTACGGGCTGGAATAGACCCTTGCCCTAGATTGCTAAAAGGAAGCACTAGAATATTGTCATTCTTAATCACTGAGGCATACTGCTCGAATTCTTGTGGCTCAATAACCACGCGATACGGCATCCCTAGTTTTTCTAGTGCCTTTACTGTGAGCCGAGACGCCCATCGGCCTTTGGAAATGACATACACAGGATACTTACATAGCGGGACAATCACGGCTGGCGCATTTGCTTCGCTTTGCTTCAAATACTCCATCTGCGGATACCAGATAGACTTCAAGCGAGAAGGATGCTCACCTAAGAGCAACAGAAACGCCTTGCGATCTTCATCTGTTCTGAATTGCACATTGATTGTTGAATCAGGCTTGCAGTTCTCTTGATGAAATTCAGGCATTTCCTCTGACCACTGCTCAGTCCATGCACGCGGCATTTCGAACAACAATGGCTGTTCTTTGCTCATCATACTGACCCTTCCCAAATAGCCCACGACGTCGATTGGCCGTCTAGCATCGTCACGGCGCACTTGATCTTTAACTTGTCGTCGGCATTCCCGCTGATCGTCAACTTCTTACCATGCACGCCGATCAAATGGCACTCAGCGCACAGGCTCACCACGTTAGCCGTTGTGGTCAGCCCACCAAGAGATCGCGGCACAATGTGATGCCGCTGAATGTCCAGCCCACGATATTCTAGGCAGACTCGGCAGCGCAGGCCGTCACGAGCGTCCACGGCCTGGTAGACGAGCTTGTCAGCCTTGGCCTGAGCACGTTTGCTCGTGGCCTTCTCGCGCTTCGCTGAGCCTTTGGCTGGCTTGCGTAGGGCATCAGCAGGTAAGGCCGAGTTAGCCACGGGTCACGGCCTCGCATTTGTCGCACAGTTCGCCGCCGGCAGTGACCGTATACACGCCGTCTTCATCTTCACAGCGCCCGCACGATGGCTCACAATCAGAGCAGCAACCTGAGCGTAGGCAATCGCAATCCATCGAGCCACGGTCATCCGACTGAAACGTAGTGCCGGTGCCAGGATAGTCAGTCCAGCAGCGAGGGCAAGTGTGCGTGTGATTCGTCATCACTAGGCCATCATCGAGCCGACCACCGCCAACAGAGGCAGAAGCCAAGCGAACGGAACCTCGTCGTCAGTCATCGGCTTACTTTCCCATGCCATGCCGGTAGCCTGACGCGCATCGGTGCGCGGTCGAGCTTTAAACATCGCCCAGTCCGGCTGCTTGCCAGTCTTGCGCTCGTTGCGGAACACGACCACCGAGAGCTTGCCGCCGTTCGCTTGCAGCTCTGCAATCTGCTCGGGCTTAAGTTCGATGTTGCCAGTCATGAACTCGCCGCGGCTCGAAGTCTTCGTCCAGAACGCGCCGACCTTCTCGTCTTTCTGTTCGCTCATGCTTTCACCATTTTCCATTCCTTGATGGCGTTGACTGAATTGTTCACTTCGTCGAGAAACTCCAACGCCGACTTTTCGTAACCTGCGATGTCGAGGTCTTTGGCGAGCACACGAATATAGAAGACCTGAAGCTCTGGAGGGAATCGGTCATCGTAGCTCAGGAAGTCCACCCACTCCGCGCCCGCGATCCATGCGTTATGCGTGACCTGCGGAATGTATTCCTTCGGCAACACGCCTTCATTCAGATACCGCAGATGCGTCGAAGACTTCGGACACTTCAACTCGACGATGCCGTCGAAGTTATCGACGTGGCCGTCGAGCGAACAGCCCGCCAGGTGCGTGACATGGCTCAGAAAGCCCGTCCGAATGGCGACGTTGCCTGTGACCGCTTCGTAGGCTGCAAACGCCAGCGGCTCTAGTTCAATGCCACGCTGCATCGCCGAGCTGACGAAGCCGTCTTCCTGGGGCTGGCCGGTCAGGCGCTCACAGACCAGCTGCATCCGGTAATCACGACGAGCTGCCGCTTCGCCTGACTTGATCGTCGACAGCATGTCGGCGGCGCGAGAGCCGGTCAATCGACCAGCCCTCGCAGCAAACCACTCCGGCGATCGCTGTTCAGCGTCGATCACGTCGAAGGTCACACCGGCACCTTCTTCGCGCGCACCTTCATCGCGTCCCAGCGACCGGCGTCGCTCGTCGTGAGATGCGTCCGCAGGACAGCCGGGGACTGTTTCCACGCCGCTTGGAGGGCCGCGGTGCCTTCGTCAGCAGTGGCCTGCATGTCGACCAGCCAGTCCGCATAACCGGCCGGCTCGAGCGCGACCACTACGGCGGCGATCGGCTTCGCGCTGGCGGCGTTGCCGTCATCGTCGGCCGGCGCCACGCCAACCATCGCCGCTAGGCCGTATCGACGCGCATACGTGAGCGCCGATCCCGCGCCCTGAGGATCGTCCTTCGTCGGTCGCAGGTAGAGCGTCCCAGTCAGCCACTGCCCAGATACGTGCAGCAGCATCGTGGTCACGCCGTAACCACCATCGCCGCTGGATTCAGCCGACTGGGCCACGCTCAGGCCGTTGCCGGTCAGCGCCTCCCGACATGCATCCCAAACGGATGCCAGGTCAGCGTAGTCGTTCTTGAAATGCGGATTCTTTTTGTCCTTCTTCGCGCCCTCGATCTGGCTCTGCGCCTTCGCCAGCGCCGTAGCGAGTTCGTTGATCTGTTCTGAATAGGTCATCGCTTGCCTCGTCTCTTGTAATCGTAAATCGCACCAGCCGACCAGCACACGCCAGACCAGGCCAACAGAATCATTACTGCCCACAACGCCGCGACAGCTTCACCGCTCATCTTGTTTGTTTCCTTTCCTCATCTCGTTGCCATAAAACATGCATCGGAGCACAATAGGCGTGAAAAAACCAACCGTTCCACTCAAGTTCTGCGCCTGGTTGAATCGGCCTGACGCAATGACGGCACATCTCAACCTCGCTCATGTCTTCGTTTTCCGGGTCGTTAATCGGATCATCAATGCTCATTTGGAGCCTGTGGGACTGGTAATCGTATAGCACTCGTGCCAGTTCGCGCCTTCAAGCTGCCAGCCGTTGCCGTCCGCGTCGACGGCCTCGCTCGTGATCATGTATTCCTCGTTGTTCTCAGCCGTGACACGGTAATACACCGTGGCACCAGCAGGATGCAAGCTAGAGAGGCAGCAAGCCGCATGGACGGCGGCGTCAAGATTCGTATACAGGTGACCAGGTTCCATTTCTGTTATCCTCCGACGCCCTCAGGGCGTTTCGGCCTTCCGGCCTCATCAGGGAGGAACTACAGCACGAAACTTTCGAGCTGATAGTCAGGCAAGCAGACCGGCTCAATCGGCCCTCGCTCGGTCGCCGTCACCAAGAACCAGTGCGACCCGTCCTTGATGTCATAGTGGCTGATTGCCACGTAATCGCCTTCGCGGACGCCCACAGCGCCAACCTTCGCCACCGCCGTCTTGAACATCGTCCACTTGGACGACTGTGATCCCATGTAGTGCTGCACCTTGGCTGCGTTCATTGTCTCTGCCCTTTCGAAATCGCTTGGCCTCATTGCCAATCGATATATACAGTCTAGCGCTAAGCAGATACCCACGTAAAGCATAAAATGCAGTTAGATAGCAGAATCTTAAAGAAAAGGCGAAAATTGCCAAAATAGGCCATTTTTAGGGGAACTATATACATGACTACCTCGGCTCATAAAGTTGCCGGTGATTTGGAGCGGCTCAGTCTGTCCGCTCCGGGCACACCGGCACGCCCGTTCAAGATCGTTTCTTCTTTGCCTTCGGTGTTCGGTTCTCCAGAATCGTCCGCCGTCGCTTGCGCTGAACGGCCGGGCCGCTCTTGGCTGTTGGCCGATAGGCCAGAACGATGTCAGTTATCGCGTCCAGTTGCTTGGGAGCTTTGGGTTTTTCCGTCATTTAAGCAACCTCTCTCGTGCTTGGTTGCGGCACTACTGCTCGCAAGTCCTCCACGGAATCGCCGGCCTGAACCCGAGTCAGCGCAGCATGCCAGCCGGTTTGGAAGCCATCAGCGTGCGACTGCAATCGTGCATGTGGCATCGCCGTCCCTTCCAGCCAGTCAATCCGTGCCTGCAATCGGCGTTGCTCGGCTACAGCGTCATCAGCGTTCAGAGACATCTTCATCTGAAGCCGAGCGTTCAAGTCGCGTAGGGCGTCAATTTCTGTCATTGAATCAGCCCCTTGTAGGTCAGGCGCTTGCCTGCGGTTGCGACGACGAACGAATCGAGCCGGTCAATCGTCCGATTCTTGACGTTGCCCTCGTTCAGCCGGAAGGCGAACTCGTCAACGTAGCGGCCAAGGTGCTTTTTGCTGGTCGAGTGGTAGACACCGATGATGCCGCGCTTGAGGACCGCGAACACGCTTTCGATGCTGTTCGTCGTGATGTTGCCGCGCCGGTATTCGCCGCGCCCGTGGTTGATGGCATCGTGGCGGTAGAACAGGCCATCCATCTCCGCGTAGCCGGGCGCTTCGTCGGTGTGCAGCGTCGAGCCGGGTTCAATGTTCGAGTAGATGGCCTCCGTCACGGCGTCAATGGTCACTTCGGCCAGCACCATGCCGCGAGTCAGGCCGCCGCGTTCCTTCATGCCGAGAACGGCGGTCTTGCCGACGGTGCCACGCCCGGCGTGGAGCTTCTTGTTCTCGTGCTTGTTACCTTCGAGTCCACCTACGTAGGCTTCGTCAATCTCAATGATGCCGCGCAGTTTGCGAAGGTCTTTTCCGCACGCCTCGCGCAGCCGGTGGAGCAGGAACCACGCGGTCTTTTGCGTGACGCCGATTTCCTTGGCGAGCTGCAAGCTGCTGATGCCCTTGCGGGCCGTGACGAGCAGATACATGGCGTAGAGCCACTTGTGGAGCGGAACGTGCGACCGCTCGAAAATGGTGCCGGTGCGGACGGTGAAGTCCTCCGCGCAGGCGTTGCAGCGGTAGTAGCCGCCCTTCCGCGTCGTGATGCGGTCGCCCTTCTTGCAGACCGGGCAGGTGACGCCGTTTGGCCACAGGCGCGACTCCAGGTAGAGCCGCGCCGTCTCCTGATCCGGGAACAGCTTGAACAGTTGGAACGTGCTGATAGTGGTCTTTGCCATTTCAGAGAACCCCTGCTTTCAACTTACAGGACTCGCAGACAGCCCAAACAGCATTCGGCTTGGCGTAAAAAGCTCTGGCTTTCTTCGTGCTCACGTCGCGTCGGTTCACGTCGTAGCCTGTTAACTCGGCACCGCAATACGTCTGAGCCTTGGCCGAGAGATCGCGCTTGTCCCGATAGAACGAGTTGCCGCCGCGTGGCGGCAACGGCGTCCGAATGTGCTGAATCGTCTTCATTTCCTCAACCTCCAATAAGGAGATTATGCACCCAAACGACCAAGGGAGTCAAGTATATAGTTCCCATTTTTAGCTGCTCAATGAGGCAGGACGCAGGAGCAATGCGTAACGAGCCATTAGCGGCCACCTTCCTGAAGTCATAGCCAAATCACTTTCGTAGGGTCGCCTTTAGCGGCGAGATACTGCTCCACTCGAAGGGAGTGTCGCTTGCAATACGCCTTGCCGTTTAGGGTAACCACGGGTTTACCGGAGCAGCTCTTGACCTGAGGAAGACCAGAGAGCAACTTGCCCAAGCCGCGCGCCGAAACGGTTTGAGAACAGTTGTTGTTGGTGTTCATGTGCGTCATCTCCATGAATCAAATATTAACGCTAAGTAGATTACTTGTAAAGCGAAAAATGAAGCAAAACGCAAAAAATCTTAAAAATCGCAAAATACGCGGAAAATGGCCCGAAATCGCATGTTTTAGCGATAGGCTGATAGGTGGTATGATGCAGGAATGGAGACAGAGAAGACCAAAAACCCTGCGGCGGTCGAGCTAGGCCGACTCGGAGGTAAGGCGAGAGCCGCCGCCCTGACTGCCGCCCGTCGTGCTGAGATTTCCCGCTTGGCGGTGATGTCGCGCCAAGTTCACAAAGGATGGCCGAAAGGCAAGAAACGAACGGCATCAGGTTGCCAAATTGAAGGGTACGCCATGATCTTCAAGGCGGCAGGGTTACGCGGCCAGAGTCGGAGGATGTCGTGACGCAGGAGCAGCGATGGCTCCAAACCTGTCAGTCCTGCGCGCAGGCCACGCCCCGCGAGTGGAGCGCCAACGATGAGCGCATGTATCGCCTCGGCCTTGAATTGATCGCCGCCGTGCGTGCCGAGGAGCAGCAGCGGCTCGACCGGCTGCGGCAGTTATCGCCCGAAGCACCGAGGGCAGCAGGGTTGCGTAAAGACCATCGGAGGATTGAGGGATAGATAGCAAAATCTTAAAGAAAAGGCGAAAATGCGAGAAAATGGCCCAAAATAGCTATATTTTGACGCTCTATCTTTCCGGCCCGATGTCAGGATTGCCAGATTTTAACTATCCAGCCTTCCAAGCCGCTGCTGAGCGATTACGCGCTCAAGGCTCAACCGTCATCAGTCCGCACGAACTTCCGGCAGACTGCCCAGGCTGCGCGAATACAGAAATGGAGCACTCGTGGGCTGAGCATATGCGCGTCGATCTCGCCGCGCTGCTGACCTGCGACGTGATCGTGTTGCTCCCAGGATGGCAGCAATCACGAGGCGCTCATCTAGAAAAAACCGTGGCCGAGGCGATCGGCTTGATGGTCGTTGATTACGAGCTTATAGCGTCTTCGTGACTTCCACGCCGCCAGCCGTGTGCGGCTTCTTGCCTTTTGCCAGCAGCGTCTTCGCGTAAGCCGTAACGCCCCAGCCGTTGCGCCAGGTCTTGTTAACGGCCAGATGCGCCTCCGCATGCTGGCCGTCCATCGTCGCTCCCGCGCTCACTGTTGATTCACGCGCCAGAGACTGCGCTTGCTGCAACAGTGTCGGCTTCTCTGTCACAGCACCTTAACCGGATCTTTGGTGATCACTCGAAGAACGATATTGACGCACCCGACAATAATTGCCGCTGCTTCGGCGTCGATCGGCACGATGCCCGATACCGCCGCCGCGATGCTGAGTAGATTGACCCAAAACGTCCGCGACTTGATGATGTTCTTCTTCTCCACTGCTGCCTCCCTTAAATGCCGAGTGCTGCACGCCACTCGGCCCGGTGTTTATTGATCGAATCCGCCATCGACATACCCGCGAGATAATCGAACACAGTGCGCCCGAACCATCGACCGACCGCCGCATCAGGCACCCGGCCAGCCTCTGCGTAATCCGCCCACAGGATCGCGCCAATCTGATCGAACGTCTCATCGCCAGGATACGACGTGCTTGGAGGCTCAGCCGCCGCGATCGGCTTTACCCACGCACCCGGCCCTGGCAGATTGTGGAATACCTGCCACGTCGGATACGCCTCAGGACTACCCGCCGCGCCAATCACGTCAATCACCGTCACCGGCGTATTGCCGTTGGTCGGATCGTGTCCCGGCCCTTCGCCCTTGAAGTTCAGGACGTCGTCGCTGATGTCGTTAGGATTGCCGCGCTTGCCATTCAGGCCGAACCTCGGACTGATCGCATGGCATCGAGCCGCCAGCAGCCGGATAAATTCTTCCGTTCGTGCGCTGCCCGTGTGCGCGTGTTGCCACGCTTCAGGATATTCACGTTTACAGGCTTCAACTTCTGACAATAGATTCGGAATCATAAGCTACTCATCAATGACGGGATAGACGCGTCCGTGGCTCAGTAACAATTGACCAGCGATCAGTCGTAGTCTCATCTGCGTATAACTTAGCGGCAACTCATCGATCTGGAAACTAACAATCTGCGTCCAGACCGATCCGTGTTCCGTCTGCTCAGGCTGCTGACGCAGAAACGGGAAGCCAGGGCGACAATCTTCCTCTGGCGTCCACTCAGCGGCCATCACGCATCATCTTCGCCAACCGT
>Ga0222712_10003848_pt1 | contig 16068 bp, 17 predicted proteins | sample C33_657DmetaG_FD_165043 | JGI IMG/M metagenome (GOLD analysis project Ga0222712, IMG submission 165043) | Estuarine water microbial communities from San Francisco Bay, California, United States - C33_657D | ecosystem: Environmental > Aquatic > Marine > Unclassified | place: USA: California...
ATGTTCAGGCTAACCACGGCATCACTCCCTTGGGTCGTCCGTAAGCTTAACGCCGGCAGCGTCAGCCACTTCAGCCTCTGCCTGCGTAATGGGGTCAGACCCCATTAATAGGGTCTGACCCCATTATTGTCCTCCGTTTCCTGGGGTCGTTGCCATGAACTTTTCGATGAACATTGGCTGCGCGACGCCGGTCAGGCCGAGAGGCGCGCAATACGCCAGAGAACTGATGATCCAGGTCGCCTTGTTCGGGACAGTGCGATGGATGTAGGCGCTGAAAGGAAGCCATGCGATGCTTGTGAGGGCGACCATCAGCGCACCTGCCGTGCAGATGATCCCTAGTGCCGGCCAGTTTCCTGTTATGACGAACCATGCCAAAGCTATGAAAGGCGTCAAGTTGGTGGCCAGCATGGCGAACAACGTGAAGATCAGTGAGAGCAGGGCGCTGAAGAGGGGGGCGACAGGGGGTTCGTGATCGTCTACTCTGATGGCTACTATGGCGTCTGGGTCGACTCCTTCGAGGAAAGTTGCGATCGCGCTGTTAGCTTGCCATCGGTTGAAAAGTGCCTGCTTGGACTGCGAACTATCCGCGTTAGTTCCCTCGAAGATGCTTACGGAGACGTCATGCGCCTCCAGAAGAGAGAGCGGCCAGAGAAGCCGAACCGATGGGCGGAGGCCTACATGGTGCAGCATCATCCTTTCGTTGCCGTCCCTATCGGTACAGGATACCGAAATACATGCGCGTTTCTTGAGCGCCTGCTTGATGTAGGGTGCGGCACCCCATGCTCTGACCTGTCTCCCGGTCAACATTGACATGGGGCCAGGTGTTAAAAGCGGTTCTTCGTTTAGGCGTAGCATTTGTGGGGTGATTAATTGATTCCGAATATACTGCTTATGGCAACAAGGAGTGGACTCAGCTTAACATAAACGGGGCAGGGCGGGCCGGATATGTCCATCCCTGTGACGGGCTGGCGGTCTGAAACGATTTGCATCAAGCAGTACGTCTGCTCATATGTTTCATATGGCATACCTCCGCCTGATTCTCTGCGCCGTTTCGGCGTTCATGGTGGGCTGCGCTTCCGGTTCACAGGTCGCTTCCGCTCCGGCTTCCTATTATCAAGCCCCTGCGGCTGCTGTCACCTCGGCTAACCCCAATTACGTACCGGTGTTCGTGCCCGGTGTCATCACGGTTCCCCAGTCCGTGTATGGGAGCACCGCAATCACCGCATCCGAGCCCGTTGTCCTACCCACGCCGGTCTACGGCTCGGTCGCCGAGAACGGATCCTATTACGGTCAGCCCAACGTGAACGGAGTCCCCAAGACGGTGGCCGTAGGCGGCTATTATCGCAAGGACGGCACCTATGTCCGCGGCCATTACCGCAGCGCGCCAGGTTCTAACCCGCCTTCGACCCGCCGCCGGAAGTAGACGCCCCAGGAGCCTGCCATGATTCTCCATACTTCCACGCAGAAGCTTTACACGGACGACGGGCGTTTCATCAAGAAGATGCACTGCCCGCGAAGCCGCGAGCTGTTCAAGCTGATCTCCTTCGACGCATCAGGCTCCATCAACTGCTCGGGATGCGGCAAGGTCATCCATGATACCACCAAGATGGACGAAGAAATGGTGGTCAGGCTGATGGCCGTTGAGCCAGGCGCCTGCCTCATGGTCGATCAGTCCAACTGCACTCTCGTTCCCTGAGACGGATGGGGTGACGCCTTTGGGGGCGGGGTTATTCACCCATACCGCTTAAACCTGCGTTCGTAGTGGTAGCCTTGCGCCAACAGGGCCATGATCTCGTTCACATTCTCATGGATCGCGGAGACGGGCGAACGGAGGATGTGAGTCCTGATGTCTCCGTCGGTGAGCTCTTGTGGCGTGTCAGGAATCTCGGCCAGCTTAGATTTCCGGTCTTCGTCCGCGTAATCCTGACCGTCCCAGTCATCCCCCCCGCCTCCGGTGCTATGGGTCGTCACGTCTTCGACGCTTCTCAGCAGGCAGAAGAGCATGAAAAGCCGGGTAGAGTCCAGTGGCGGCCCCATGAGTTTTGCGAGAAGGGACTCGGTGGGTTCCGGGAGGGCAGGGGTGGCTTTCTCCTTGGATTCGGAAAGTTTGAGCAAGTTTTTCATCTCGCTCGCGGTCAGGGTGCGGCTTTGCGCGGACCGGAAGAGGCTATCGATGTCAGGCTTGGGGTTGTTTCGTCGATGGGCCTGGCGGATGGCTGCGTCCGCGATGGCCCTGGCGTTGTTGAAGCCGATACGGTTCGTCCACTGGTGGTTGATGGATTTCATCCAATCGCCGGAATCCCTTCGGGCAGGTTTGCCTAAGGTGTCCCAAGCCGATCTGAGCGACTCCAGGGATATCTGCTCGCCGAAGGTTTTGAAGTTCAACTGCGCCTCATTCAGCAGCTGATCGTCAGAGAATCCATCACCCCACGCGGCCATGATGATGCCGCGAGGGGAGGTCAGCGCGTGATTTCGGAGCGCGATGCGGTCTTTTCCGAGGGGCGAAAGACCGAACAAGTCCATAACTTCTGGCAGCCGTCTGCCACCCGGATAGTTGCCGGAAAAACTCCCGAAATTTTGCAGTAAGTATTCGGCAGATTCGTGCGCGATCCGTTTCTCTATCGAGCTCGCACGACTGAATAGGCTCGGGAATTCCCGTTCAGCGGTCGCGAGGTCGCCGCCGCAAAGAACGATCATGCAGGTCAGCCGGTAGGCCGGGAGCGGCTCGGCGGAATCGAGGGGAAGCGTCAGCGCATATCTAAGCGGCTCTGCTCCGGGAATCACGATGCATTCGGCTTCGGAAGATTCGGCGGGGACGCGCGGCGAATCACCGCCGATCAGCTTTGCTTTCCGGATTCTGAGTAGGCCTAGCTGTGCTGCGGAGAAGTCCTGCGCCGATGTGTAGGCCTGGATTGCCTTGTCGATGTCGACCGCCCCGCCGATGCCGAATTCATGGCAACGTCCTGCGTTGAATTTGGATTCAGGTTCTGACGTCGCCGCCTCCATGTAGTATTGGCGGGCCTTTTCGGCGTCGACGGGTGTTCCCAGTCCTAGTTCCAGGCATACGGCCAGGTTGTTGGTCGCGATCGGGCAACCTGTCTCCTTGGCCTTGCTCAAGTAATCAAATGCCCGCACGTAATCACGCTCCAGGGGCATCTCGGCGATTCTTCGGGAGGCTAGGGCTCTCCAGAAATAGATGCTGCGAGTGTTGTAGCGACTGATTTTTCCTTCTTTAGGCAGGGCAAGTCTCGGACCCTCGGCCTGGAGCTTGGCGAGACGTGGTCCGTCTGTTCCGGTTATGGATGGCCGCAGGAGGTCGACGTCAGCGACGGCACACGGGCGGGTCTTCAGGTCTCCGATGATCAGAGCAATTGCGCATATATTCTGCGCCGGCGGATATCCGCCATCGGCGATTTCGAGCAGGGTTTCCCACGGCGTCGACAAATCCTGCCCGTACATCGTCGCTAAATCGTATCGCGACTGCAGGTGGCCGTAATGGGCTGCCCGGTTGAGCCAGCGTTCCGTGTCTTCTCTTAGATTCGACGAAGACAACGCCTGACGATGGCAGAAATTACCGACCATGGTTCGGAATTGCTTCAACAGTGACATGATCTCTGATCTGCGGGGGCAGCGGGTGGGGTTCTCTTTGATGCTGCATCTTGATCGCTACGGCAAGGGAGTTTGGAGGGCCCTGAATCAGGGTCATCTGGAGATAGGCTGATCCCATCCTCTGCAGATGAGATAGCCGGATAGGGGGTTCATTGCTATTAAATGCAAATCTTGGGGTGTTGACCCATGGTTATGGTGATGCTAGTAGACCTCTATGACGTCATATCCAGTTCGCCGTGGTAACGCTCATCTTGGCCTTTTTACTCAAGCCGAGTTGAACGCCCTGCTTGTCAGCGGAAAATTGATCGGAACCGATGAGGCCATGGTCTCTCCGGGAAGGTGGGTCTCTGTTTCGGCCCCTGAGCTTAGATTGCCTGCTCCTCCGGTCCTGCCGCCTATTTTTCCGGCGCAGGCGCCCGCAGGCGGGTCACCGCCTTCCTCCCTTCCCGCGGCTCCCGCCGCCAAGGTCGAGGAAACAAGGGTGACTTTGCGGATTCTTCTGGGGGGTGCTTTCCTGTGCACCGTCTTGGCTGTCATTTTGGATCAGTCGCTTGAGCATATGCTGCCGTCTCAGCTGCGAGAATGGAGGGCGATGGATCAGGAGGCTCTCGAGCCTCTGGTGATTCTTGTTCCTAGCATCGTTGCTTTGGTCTGTTGGCTCGTTGGTTTTGGAGGGGCATGGTTTTTCAAAAAGTGGGGGGCGAATGTGATGCTCTACTCGACCATCGTGATGGCGTTTTTCAATGGCTTCTTTCCCAGCGTTGTCCCCGGAGTCGCCGAGGTCTTTGTCGAAGCTGGGCTATTGCTCGAGGGGGCGGCGCTTGGGCTGATGTTCTTCACCGACGTGCTCGAGTAATCCCGGCCTTCTATTAAAGGCTATTTGTAATTGTTTGACCCTCGGGCGGGTTCCGATTGTCTATGCCTGCCCATGACTAACCCGAATCCCTTCCAGGCCGAAGCCGTACAGAACTATGCCCAGAAATGCTGTGTCGCCCTTGTGCTCGACACTTCCGGCTCGATGAACGGACAAGGCATTTCCCAGCTCAACCAGGGTATCCAGGCCTTTTTCGATGAAATCAGGAGCGACACCGCGAACCTTGGGCAGAAACTCGAAATCGGTGTGATCACCTTCGACAGCACCGTCGAACGTATCTGCGAGCCCAAGCTGGCTGAGTTCATCGATCTGCCGGCCTTGGCTTCGCAGGGAAGCACGCGCATGGTCGATGGCGTGCGCGAAGGCATCAGCATGGTCCGCCAGCGCAAGGAGTGGTACAAGTCCACCGGCCAGCGTTACTACCGTCCCTGGGTCATCATGATCACGGACGGCGCGCCTGATGAAGATCAGAAGGTTCATCTCATGGCCTTGGCTTCTGAGATCCAGCTTGGGATGGAGAAGAAGGAATTCTGTTTCATGGCCATCGGGGTGGACGGGGCCGACGTGAGCGTCCTCCAGACCATCTCCAACAGCGAAATTCCTCCTCGGATGATTTCCGGGCTGAAGTTCGCCGCGTTCTTCAAGTGGCTTTCCTCGACGATCGCCGATGTCGCCAAGGGGCAGAGCGTCTCCGATGCCGTGAAGGGTAACGCCTGGGACGGAGGCTTTACCGTATAATCATGGATTGGACTTATTACGTCATCGCGCCGATCTGGCTGATCGCAGTAGTTTTCATCTGGCGGGTGATGCGCAATGGCGGTTCGGACGGTGAAAAGAACATGACCGCCAATCCTGATCCCAATCTGGCCGCGGAAATCCAAAGGCTGAAGATGGAGCTGGCCGCATTGAAGCAGCAGGGTGGCGCTCCTGCCGGTCAGAAGCCGGGCGCGGATGCCTCCGGGGTCAGCCCTGTCTTGGATTTGAGTTCCATCCCGGATTATCCCAAGGTCGAGCCTTGCGTTCTCAGTCCTCTCGATGCTTCTGCGGGTTGGGCTCATCTCAAGGCCTCGGTAAAGGGCTACAACAAGTCGGAGCTGCAGGACGCGCACTCCGTATGTTTCGCGGGCAACACGGCGCTTCTGGTCGTCTGCGACGGCGCGGGCAGCAAGAAGCACAGCAAAGCGGGCGCCGATCATTGCGCATCCGCCTTGGTCGCTGAATTTTCCAAGCTGATGTCGGGTGGCGTCAGGCTGTCCACGGACAACTGGAAGCAGTTTGCGCATGAATCATTTCTGAAGGCCGCAAAGTCCCTGGAGGAATTGTCCCAGTCTCAATCTCTCCAGCTGGCGGACTTTGGTTGCACCGGGATCGTCGTGATGGCCACCGATGATTTCGTAGGGTGCGCCCACGTGGGTGACGGCAGGGCGGGCTACCTTGACGGAAAGAGCTGCTGGCAAAGCCTCCTCGTCCCATACAAGGGAGCAGAGGCCAACGCCACCGTCTTCCTTTCGATGCTTAAGCCTGAAAACGCCGAGCAGTACATCAGGACGACCTCCCACGCCATCCGCACCCGTTCGATCATGGCGCTATCCGACGGTCCCGAGGGTGTCTGCTGGCATATGTCCACCAAGGACCGGACCGGAACGAAGATCGAAGATCCGAACATCCCTTCCTCCAACTTCTTCACGAAGATCGCCAACCAGCTGATCGCTGCCAGCGGCAGCAAGGTGCCTCAGCCTGATTTGGATAAGCTATGGGGAGATTTCCTGACCGCTGGGAATGAGCAACTGGCGAAAGAGCCGGACGACAAGACGTTGCTCATCGCGGTACGTGGATGAACGTAATTTCTACCAAGCTCGGCAGGCTGGTCCTGGAAGCCGCGCCTTTCGCCTCAGGTGGCGCGGGCGAGGTATATCGTGCGACCGATGGCGGAGGCGCCACGTACTGCGTCAAGATCCTCACCAAGCAGAAGCCGGGTGAGATCGAAAAAATCAGGCACATGACGGAGAATCCGCCTTCAAGCCTGAAGGCGGGGTGGGGTACGCTGTGCTGGCCGATCGACCTGGTTAAGAAACATGGAACAGGCGGCTACGTGGGGTATGTCATGCCGATGGCGTTGCCTGGAAGCGTGGAGCTTTCCAACCTCACGAACATCCGATGGCCCGGCAAGAATCCCCCTCCGCTCGCCGCGAAATTGGACAGGACAAGCGCGAACGGACTTACGGCGCGCATGTTGGTCGCCTGTAATATTTCCGCCGCGGTCAACCGAATCCATCAGCTGGGCTGTGTCTTCGTGGACCTCAAGCCCCAGAATATCCTCGTCAGCCCGACGGGCCTCATCTCCTTGGTCGACCTCGACTCCATCCAGATCGTCGCGGGAAGGGAGATCTTCCGCGGCCCGCTAGGCAGTCCTGAGTACATGCCGAGCGAATCCTACAGGATGGATTTCAATCAGGGTCCGATGATCGAGCCGAGCTGGGATCTCTTCTCCCTGGCGGTGATCCATTACGAAATCTTGCTGGGAATTCATCCGTTCACGGCCTCCCCGAAGCCGTCGATCATCGGATGCGAGACCATCGAGGATGCGATTCGTTTCAAGATGTACGTTCATGGAAACAATCGTTCCAACCTCGAGGTGATTCCTGCGCCTCACTCGTCCATCAATGTTGTTCCTTCGGAGTTGGCCTTGCTGTTCAGGCGTGCCTTCGACGCGGCCAGCCCGTCTCATCGGCCTACGGCCAAAGAATGGGGGGAAGCACTTCATCAGGCGGCAAGGGGCGGCGCTCCTGGGCTCTCAAAGGCGGTTTTCGCAGTCCCTCCGCCCGTCGTGGTTCGTCGCCGTGTCCAGGCGGCGGCTCCCGCGCCCTCGGGCTCGCCTGTTCGGCAGTCGAATCAGCCGTGGACGCCGCCGGCTTCGCGTTCCGGCTCTCCCAATCCGCCTCCGGTTCCCCGTCCTGCGAGCAAGTCGGATGACATGCCCGGAGGCTGCTGGGTCGTGATCATCATCGTTGTCATCGTGATATTCGCGATGATGAAGAGATAACCTATGTCCAACAATCCATCTCCGGTGAGAAGGGCCGGTAATCAACTTGGGGTATTTTCGTCCAAGGAAATTTCCGGCCTGTTTTCCCGTGGCAAGCTCCAGGCTGACGATGAGGTTTGTCTGCCTGATGGAAGCTGGATTCCGTTGGGAGCGTATTTGAAGTCAGCGCCTGCGACGCCCCCGGCGGGCAATGTCGCGGCGCCAATGGTGGCTCCTCGTCAGGCCGGCTATTATGTGTTTTTCAAGGGGCAGAGGCATGGTCCGCTTGAGCTCAGCAAGATCAAGGCCTTGGTGATGGCGAACCTGCTGGATTCATCCGCGACGCTGGAAAGCACCGCTACGCCGGGACAGGTGGTCTCGATCGACTCGGTGGTGCATTCTGTTCCGCCGCCATTGCCTATCGCCGCTCCTGCTGGCTTTCCTGCCGGTAAGGTGGCTGCCGCACGCAACATCCCTCCTGGGCCCGCGACGCTTCCTGTTAAGGCCAAGGTTTCTTACCTGAGCCTGTGGTGGAAGACCACGTTGTGGCTTTACGCGATCATGGCTGTCCTGGGTTATCTGTCTTACAACCTGCCAGGCCTGGCCTTTGCTCTTGGCGCAGGATTGATTCTCGCCCCTCTCAAAGGTGCCTTCTGGGCTTGGATCATCTGGCTGTTCCGAAAGTGAACCCGCCTGTCTGGTCAATTCGATTCCTTCGTGCTGTCCAGCGCCTTTTTGGCTGCTTCAACTCTCTGGCTTTTTTCTTCCAAGGCCTTCTTCAGTTCATCGATCTGAGAGAGCAGGGTGGCTTCGCGAGCCTTGCTCTGGCCCGCTGATTCTTGGGCGGCTTTGGATGCTTTAGACAGTTCTTGCTGAGCGGAGAGCAGCTCCTGCGCTTTCTTCGAGGACGCCAGTTCCAGTGCTTTGAGCTGGTCCTTAAGTTTTCCGGCTTCCTGTTCCAGTTTCTGTTGGTCCAGGGATCGCGTAGCTAAGCTGTTTGTGAGGTTGGATAATTTGCCCTTAAGCGCATTATTTTCCTTGGTAAGTTCATGCACCTTTGTTTCCGCCACGGAGGCTTTTTTTTCGGCCGCGATCCTCTTGTCGGTCTCGGATCGAATCTCGGCTTTGTTCGCCTCGATCTGTTTCCTGAATTCTTCGCCGTCTGTCTGCCCTTTGTACGTCAGGACGAGCTGAGTGGCTAGCAGGGCGAAAATGATGGCTACGCCCGCTTTCTTTGAATTCATGGGCTTACAGATGACTTTTAATGTTTTATCGGCAATCCGAAAAAGACCGGACCCGATTCACGGCTTTATGTGAGTTGATAGACGGGGTCTTGCTTGCGGATTCCCCATCTGAGTCTCCGTTTGGCGGGACACGTCGGATGTGAAGGGGTCAGAGCACCTTGAGGTGGTCTGACCCCGCCGTCATCACGAGGAGGCGGCTGTCAGGATGATGACGGTGAAAAAGAGGATGGGCAAGAATAGCACGCACAAAACCTGCCCGAAGCTCCAAGGCGAGTGATCCGGAGGGTTAGGGCCGCTTGAATTGATTTTTGAGATATAGTTATGCGCGGGCAGGATGAAGAGGAAGCTCAGCATCAGAGGGATCAGAATCTGATTTCCGCACACAGAGAAGGCGATGAAGCCGAAGGTAAGCCATCCGCTGGAATAATCAGGTCGCTCCGGGTGGCTGATCTTAGGGTCCTCTTTGATGTATTTCAGGAGGGAGTAAAAGTGGAAGATCGCAAACCAACCTCGCATGAAGGGCATGATGTCGAGCCCGTCTCTCTCCTTGATGTACCGCCAGTTTTTATAGACCCAGTAGCTGGTGAAGATCCCAAGGCTGAAGACGGACATGAAGATCAGGCGTTCGGTCGAGATGTAGAGATAGGCAGGCGTCCGCTTCTGCCCCGATGCGGAATTGGCGGCGCCAGCCGGGGCGGGTAAGCCCAGGATGACGTGGAGCGGCTTCCAGGTGTCGTGACCCTCTGTCCAGGCGTTGTCACTCAGGGTAACCTGAGATGACTCAAGCATCGCGTGGATCTGTCCTTTGGTGAAAGGGCCCTGTTTCTGGCCGTTTTTGACGATGAATATCTGGGGTTCGTTCATTGTGGTAAATTTTCCAGGCCGATTCGGATAAGGCGTGCCGTGATTTTCCTGCATGCAGGATTTCAGGGTCGGCCATGGGTGGGGTTGCCTGGGTCAAATCTTCTTATAAATAGAATTTTATACTGTCAAGCATACGACCCCCGGCCGTACGACCCGATCCATTACGCCAGAAGGGTTGATTATACAAACCGCTTCGCGAAGGGGCGAATGAAGCCTGTTCCGGCGAGGTACAGACGATGCCAAAGGCGACTTCTTTGGGGCCCCGGCGAAGTCGACGGTCAGCGCCCGAGGGAAAGGCTCGTCGGTCAGCGGTCGCCGCTTCCGTCTCCTCGTCGCGTGAGTATGCTGTTTCTTGTTTTGGCTTTTGGGTATGCGCGTGGTCGCTGGTCGCCATATCCCCTTGGCCAAGTCATGTCTTCCCCTTTGCTCTCATCTCTTCGAGACAAAGGCTTGCCCGTCCTAGGATTTCTTCTTTTGAGAATAAATATGAACCCCGGCTTTCTTCTGCTTTTGCTCCTCTGTGGCTGCGCTTCGATAGAGACCAAGACTTCGCTTTCGCAGAGGGTAGGGGAGGAGCTTTCCGCCGGTGTCGGCGACGCTGTCATCCGGCTGAATTCCGAAAAGAACCTTCCTAACGTGTTCGGCAAGTCGGACGTTTTCGGGAGAACGACTCCTACGGGCATCACCACGGTGGTGTATGCGGGCGTGTTTGGCGGAAAAGCGAGGTTCATCCGGCAGGACGTGGACATAGAGACTGGCGCGACGACCATGAATTCGACCCCGATGGTCATCCCCACCACTTCGGTGACCACATACTCGGGCAGTTATGCAGGGCGTCCTTATTCCGGCTCGGCGGTCACGTCAGGCACGCCGGTCGTCATACCTGCGAATACTCCCCAGGCTACTTTGCTCGAAAGACCGGCAGTCCAGATCGAAGTCGATGTCAGCAAGCTTCCGCAGCTCATCCTCGTGCAAGGCTATCAGGTCAAGGTATTGTCCGCAGATCCTGGCGTGGTGCGGTATTTGATCCTCGCGCAGTAGGTTCCGGGCTGTGTGGGTAATTTCTGACCGCCTTTCGGCGGCATTCTTGTGGTCATGAAGACCGCAACTGTTGGGCGAGTGCGGTAGCGAAGAGGCAATGACAGCTTGGCGCAACTCGCCATAGGCTCCGAGGAATCGGATATCCTATGGTTCCCGTCCGTTCTTCATGATGTATTCGTACAGCTGGCCGACCCTGTTCATCCGTGAGACATCCGGTTCAGGCATCAAGGGAAGCCGGAACTCAAATTCAAGGTCGCAGATGAGCGCCTCCTCGTTCTGGAACAGCGCATTCATGCCTCTGTTTAATCTGTCATCCGGATGAGGTTCATCGTTTAGCTTCAGGTGCTTTTTGAGCAGGTTATTTGTGCGTCTGATGACGTCGTTTAACTCGAGCGGATTTTCCGGTTTTTTTACGCCCAGCGCCTTTTGCGCAAACCGACGACTGAAGGGGTCGATGAAGCGTGCATCAGGCGACGTGTCGACCACCGCGAAGGTGACTTCTTTGAATGCTCCTGAGAAATCTTCGGTAAGTGCCTGGTGGAACAGGTCTGCCATGAGGTTGCCATTGTTGCCGAAGGCGCCGCACCCCCAGGCGCCCAGGATCAGCGAGTCATGTCCGTTTTCCTGCGCTACGGTGATGATCTTTCTAATTCGTGAAGTGATCGTCTTGCGAAGCTGATGTAATTCATGGAATTGAACGTGCTTGGCCAACGGAGCTGCGGAGGTGATGAAGGAGGCGTGGTAAGGGGCGGGGAGCAGGTCATGCTCGTCATCCCGGAACACCGGGACGTCCGGCGAGTAGATCATGGCGTCGCTATAGAGGCATCCGCCTTTGGCGCGGTGGTAGTCATACATGGGCCAGTCCTTAAGGGTCAGGTACAGGGCGCTGGAGCGGCAGAGGTATTCCTCCTGGGCGCGTGCCCCTCTGAGGAATCCGCCGCCTGGATGGGTTGCGGAAGCGAAGTTGAGTGAGACGACGTTGTGTCCCTTGGCCTGATGGCGTCGATGGGCGGAGAGGGTGGTTTCGTTGGTGGCCTCGAACTGCGTCTGGTGAGCACCGGTCTGCGGCGCCGGATGAACATGCTCAGGCGCGTAGTAGCGGGCCTTCTTCAGGGCGGTGGTGACGTCAGCCGTGATCTCGACCTCGCCGGCCGGGCCGACGTATCGGCCCGCTTTGGAGATGGCGACGGCTTCCTCGCCGAGGCGAACGGCGAGGTCACGGGGGATGCGGGGCTCGAATTGGCTCATGGGTAAGAATATTTGATGGGAAGGCTTCAGGCGCGGGCGTTGAGGTAGGCCTCGAAGCGGCGGCTGATTTCGGCCTCGGTCGGCATGGGGATGGCCTTTTCAAGGGCGTCGCGCAGCGGAAGGTGGGCGAGGTCGATCAGCGAAGGGATGAGCCGAACCATGCGGGCGACCTGCTTCTCGGTGGGCTGGCCGTCCTCCAGCGGGAAATCGACGCCGAAGCGGATCTCGCCGTCCTCGAGGTCCATCTCGACCTGGATAATCTTGGATTCCCAGTTCAGCTGGTTGAGGGTGCGCAGGACGGCGGCTTGCGTCTCGGGCGAGGCGTCCTTGGGCATGCGGTAGGCCATGGGGGTCTGGACGCGCAGGAGTTCGCCGTCTTCCTCGAGCCGGATCATGATGTTCACGCCGTGGTCGCCGTCTTCGTCGGTGTAGAGGTCGGTGGCGAAGCTGGTGCGGATGACATCATTCTTCAGCTGATGTCTGATGTCGGCGGAGTCGAGGAGGGTGGAGATTTCGGAAATGGTGGAGGGCATTGTGATTAGAAGGTAGAAGATGGAAGATGGAGGATGGAGGATAGCGCTGATGCAGTTGATCGGCTGATCAGTTGGCCTGTTGGCCAGAGGGATAATGAGAGGCTCGGGGGCTCAGAGGAAACGGGAGTATCGAGTCTGGAGTTTTGAGTATAGGGAATGAACCGATCCGGGTGGTGGTGTGTTCCTTGCCAACGTGTCAACTTGCCAACGTGTCAACTGGTCTGGCCTTCGAGCTCCGCCAGCGCTCCGCGGATGAATTCGGCGACGGGGTGATCTTTCGAGAAGTGTTCCTCGAAGAGCGGCAGGGCCTTCCGGTATTCACGGATGGCTTCGGCGGAGTAACCCATCTTCTGGTACATGAGCCCGAGGTTCTTGATGACGTAGCAGCCTTGGTCTTCGCCGGCGGAGAGCAGAGCGCGGCGTAGGTTGGCCTCGGCTTTGGGGAATTCCTCGAGGTGCACCTGGACGAAGCCGAGGTTGTTGAGGAAGCGTTCTTTGGCGCGTACGTCGTCGAACTCGGGGTGCTCAGAGGCGGCGGCCATCTGCTCGAGGATTTCTTCGGCCTTGGCGTACTGCTTGGCAGGGATGTAGATGTTCACCAGGTCCTGCTTGACCGAGAGGACGTCGGGATGGTGCTCCTCCTGCTGCGATCGGAGCAGCCAGCGGACGGCCTGTTTTAGGCGGTTTTCGGCGCGGCCTGGCTTCTGCAGCTTGAGGTCGTTGGAGGCCGCCGCCTGCTGGATGTAGGCAAGGTTGCGGTAGCTGACATTGCGGGCCCCATGCGTCTGGAGGAGAGCCAAGTCGTAGGCACGCTCAGCCTCGGCGAAGCGGTCTTCGCGCTGATGGTAGTTGCCGAGGTAGTAGAGAATCTTGCCGAAGGCGGTGCTGGGCGATTGGCCGCGATGCGTCACCACCGGCGCGGCGGCGTCGATGAGATCTCGGGCCTCTTCATTGCGCTTAAGCTGCAGGAGAGATTCGCCCAAATGCATCGCCGTACGCGCGGCGGTGAACGTCGGAGGGTCCTTGTCGAGCTTGCAGACCGCGAGGCCGCGTTCGAAGACCGGGATGGCGTCTTCATAGCGCTCACGGTCGTTCAGGAACATGCCGTAGTAGAGCAAGGTCATGCGCAGGGGAGGGAGGTGCGCTTCGATCGTCTCGTCGCAGAGGTCGAGGGCTTCCTGGTGGGTCGCCTCCGCGACGTCAGGGCGGTTCTGCTGATTATGGCACTCCGCGAGATCCTGGAGGGCGTCGACGATCTGCGGGATGCCTGCTTCCGCCTTCCGGATGCGGACTCGTCGTTCGAGCATGGCGAGCTCGGGCTCGGGCTCCCTCATCCAGGAGTGGAATAGCGCCAGCTCGAGGCAGACCGTGTCGACCTGGGTGCTGTCAGGGCCGAAATGCTCCTCGGCGAACGCGAGCGCCTGAGCGTACTCCGCTCGGGCGAGCTCCATGCGGTCGGCTAAACGGTGTTCCTTGGCTGTGCCCACCCTGTCTTTGAACTCCGCCAAAAGGGCTTCTTTGTTCGGTTTTGACATGTTTTAGAACGATATAGGCACACTCTGACAGCAACTGTTAGCATTGCAAGAGAATAGGTTGAGGTTTGATCGCAGAAAAGGGAGCAGGACATCTCCGACTGATATCGCTCGGATACGGTCCGACTGCTTACTCAGCGGTTATGTCGCTGGATCGCTTCATAAAGGCTCAGGAAAAGACCTACGCGGGGGCGTTGGCCGAATTACAGTCAGGCCATAAGTCCGGGCATTGGATCTGGTGGATCTTCCCGCAGGCGTATGGATTAGGCTGGTCGGATAATTCCGTTTACTACGGCATCGCCGACGAGGCCGAGGCGGCGGCTTACCTGAAGCATCCCGTTCTAGGCGCCAGGTATTCCGAGTGTGTCCGCGAGGTATATCAGCAGCTGATCATGTCCGACAGGCATCCTGTCGAACTGATGGGAAGCGAAATCGACGTGAAGAAGCTCAGGAGCTCTTTGGAACTGTTCAACCGTCATGCGTTTACGGTGACAGATGAGAAATCCAGGGGGTCTCTGCACATGATGATGGAAAGGCTGCTTCTGGAGAAACTGGGATGGTCTCGTCCGGCGACCGATGAGCCTGCGCCGTTCGGAGGTTTCAGGCCGTTTGATCCGTTTGTCATCCCGGACATGCTTAATTCGGGGCATGTCCTGTTGGCGGGCGTGGCCGGCTCCGGAAAGTCGCTCCTGCTGAACTCCATGTTGCTTCCTTGGATGCGCTCGCGCGGGCTTCATTACGTAGCGTGTGATTATCACGGCGACCTGGATCAGCTGCCGCGGTCTCTCGACCTATGTCCTTATCGGAATCCCTCTCCTGACTTCTCCCGACTCGCTACGGAAGCATTGAAATCCTCGGTCATACTGTCACGTGCCGATGAGGGTTTGTCGGATGGTGCCGAGTGGAATCTCGTCCTGGCTGACGTCATCGCGCGCGTGAGGGCGGGGAAGGGACCGGTGAAGAAATGGTTCCTCGTCGTCGACCTTTCGTCCCAGTTCGATCAACTGGATGCGCTCTGGGGCTTCCTGCCGGAGGCGCAGACGCATGGCTGCACTGTCATCGTCAGCGTACAAGGGGCGGGTCGTCTGCCGTTGGAGTCCTTGCGCTATTTCAATGTCTTGGCCCAGTTCTCCGCCGGCTTTTCCGTGGATATCGACGCCGTTGCGCCGTCTGACGTCCCATCATGGAGGCAGACGGTCTTAGGACTCCATTCCGGCCAGTTCGTACTCAGGGTCGGCACCGGCTCGCCGCGCTGCTACCAACTAGAGCGGACGCGGTGAGGCCCTGGCCGGTCAAAGCCGAATTGCTTCAGGGTTTCCTGGCGGACCTTCTGATCGGGTGTGGCCACGAGCTCAGAAGTCGTCTTCGCCGATCTTGTTGAGGTTGCCGCCGGCTGAACCGCCCCGCGTCACCACGGTATAGAAGGTCACGGACAACCTTTGGTTGTGTCCGATGTAATCCGGCGACTTGTCAGCATAGAACGTCGAGCTGGAGCCGAAATAGTGGCTGGTTCCGCGCCACTCGCTGCCGGGGCCGGTTACGTATTTGATCTGATAGCTGTCCGGCGTGACACCCAGCTCGTACGATTCGCCTGCTCTCAGGTATATCGTCGCCCGCAGGTTACGGGAAGAGTCATAGATCTTCACGTATGCCGGGGTGCTCATGTCGTTCTTCATCTTCAAGGCCGAGCTGGCGCCGGCGAAGCCGCCGCTCTGCAGCTGGCCGAAGGGCTCCGCCACGGTCGGGATGGAAGGACGCTCCGGGGCCTCGTATCTCGGGGCGGGCGCTACGTATCCGGTCGAGGGTTGGCTGACCCTTGGAGCCGAGGAGTGCTTGTCGTTGCAGCTGCTGATGATGCTGCCCACGCCGATGACCACGGCCAGGATGATGATGCAGCCGCAGTTGTTGTTGTTCGAACTCATGCGCCGACCCTCGGCCATCCGCGGTCGCCCGTCAAAGGTCTTCATTGTTTTTACAATAAAATAACAGTCCGGAGGTCGCGCCAGATCGTGCCTGTTAGGAGTTGTCTGACCTGGTGGGAGGGAGGCATCATGGGGCGATGTTCGCGATCCTGTCCGATATCCACGGCAATCGCCCGGCC
>Ga0222712_10003850_pt1 | contig 16065 bp, 13 predicted proteins | sample C33_657DmetaG_FD_165043 | JGI IMG/M metagenome (GOLD analysis project Ga0222712, IMG submission 165043) | Estuarine water microbial communities from San Francisco Bay, California, United States - C33_657D | ecosystem: Environmental > Aquatic > Marine > Unclassified | place: USA: California...
TTTAGTGTTTTTTTCGTTTGGGGTTTAGTGTTTTTTTCGTTTGGGGTTTAGTGTTTTTTCGTTTGGGGTTTAGTGTTTTTTCGTTGGGGTTTTGTGTTTTTTCGTTGGGGTTTAGGGTTTTTTTCGTTGGGGTTTAGTGTTTTTTTTAGGTTTTAGGTTTTAGGTTTTAGTTTTTGGTTTTTAGTTTTTAGTGTGCGTCTCCGTCTCGCGCGAACTCGCTCGGACTCGCTCGGACGTCATCGAGCGCGCGACGGGCGACGTCTCGCGGGGCGCGCGTGGATGCCATCGCGCCCGTCGCGCCGCGCGCGCCCCCGTCGCCCTGCGCGCGCGATGCGCGTTCGTTCGACGCCCCTCATCGACATGACCGACCGACCGACTGGCTCGACCGAATGTCCGACCGACCACACGTCGTCGCCGTCCCTCGGTCGCGATCGCGATCGCGATCGATACTCGAGTATCGATCGCGACGATCGATCGATCGCGATCGATCGCGATCGATATCGATACTCGAGTATCGATCGAGAGTCACGATCGCGATCGATATCGATCGTCGACGATCGATCGATCGATCGATCGCGATCGATCGAGCGACGTCATCGACCGCCTTTCGCATTCGCGCGCTGCATTCGCGCGCGAACGCGATGTCGTCGTTCGCGCGCGCCATGGCGAATGCGAATGCGAATGCCAATGCGAATGCGCGTCGTCCTCGCGCGTCGCGCGCGAAGACGAGCGATCGCGCCGAGCGATCGAACGGCCGAAATCGCATCATCGCGCGAATGGCGAACGACGGCGAGAGCGTGATGTATCGATTCGGTGACGACGACGATGAAACGGAGAGACGGAGAATGGATAAGACGTCGCGTTCGTCGTCGACGTCGTCGAGCGCGCGCGGAGACGGGGAAAAGGAAAGCCGAATGGAGACGCGCGCGCGCGCGGATGATGATTACGGGTTTAAAACGCGAGCGACGAGCGACGAGGCGTTCGCCATGGCGTTGATGAATGAAGACAGCGGCGCGCCGGTGCGGGAGATGGTGATGGGTGAAGGGGGGAATCCCGCGCGCGCGAGCGCGAAGGCGTTCGTTCGCGCGCCCGAGCCCGAGGAGCAAAGAGAGCGAGTGAGAAGTTTTTTGTATCCGGGGGAGGATGAGTTACCGGATGACGTGGAGATGACGATATGGGAGCATTTAGAGGAGCTTCGGGAACGCGCGATCGTGAGTGCGGCGGTGTGCGGGACGCTGATTTTGGTGTGCTTTTGCTTCGCCAAGGATTTGACGATTTTTTTGGAAGAGCCCGTGAAGGAACAGGGCGTGAGATTTCTCCAGCTCGGGCCTGGGGAGTACTTTTTTACCACGGTAAAAGTTGCGGGGTACACCGGATTGCTCACGGGCGCGCCCGTGGTACTTTACGAAGCGATCGCGTACGTTTTACCCGGGTTGACGCTGAATGAACGCAAGACCCTCGGTCCCATCGTGCTCGGGTCTTCGGTGTTGTTCTACGGCGGCATCGCGTTCGCGTACGCCGTGCTCGTCCCCGCGGCGCTGAAGTTCTTCGTAGGCTACGCCGAAGGCGCAGTCGAGTCGCTGTGGTCGATCGATCAGTACTTTGAATTCGTCCTCGTGTTGCTGTTTTCTACCGGTTTGTCGTTTCAAGTACCCGTGATTCAGCTCTTGCTCGGACAGGCTGGGATCGTGTCGTCGAAGCAGATGTTGAGCGTGTGGAGATACGTCGTCGTCGGTTCCGTCGTCGCCGCTGCGGTATTGACGCCATCCACCGATCCGTTCACGCAGCTTCTCCTCGCCGCGCCGTTGATGAGTTTATACCTCGGAGGCGCCGCGCTCGTGGGTTTGGTCGAGCGCGACAAGGGCGACAAAAGCGGGGCGGTGACGATGAAATAACGCAGGCACGCGATCGCACGTCGCGCGAGAGAAGCGAAAACGCGCGCATTAGACATACACTCACACACACACGATACAGACAGCCTATATTTATTCTACTCTACACACCTCAACGTCTTCTACGTCGTCTCCGCGCGCTCAACCGTCGACGCAGAAAAATCGACGTTCCGTCGCCGTTCGGATAACGCCAGCATGCGTTCGACGTTATCAGTCATCGCCGCGCGCGCGTTTCCCTCGGTCATTCCAAAGAACGTCGCCAAATTCACCACGTCATACATCGATCGAATCTCCAACGGCTTCGTCGCCCCTGAACTCAGCACCACGCGTTCGCGTCCACCGCGCGTCGCTCGCGCCAACGCGCTCGCGTTCGCGAAAAAATTCCGCCTCGACTGCGAATCCCGCAAAGCGTCGGCGTAACACAACTCGAAGAATATCTCATTCTCTCTCGCGCTCGCCATCGCTGCGTTCGTGAACTTGTACGATAACCGCTCGCTCGCTCGAACGCTCACCACGTCGGCGTGCTTATTCGCGCACGCGCTCGCGAACGCCCTCTCCCCGCGCGGTTCGAGCGCTAAGACGTCATACTTCCCGATCGCATCGGCATATTTCGCTAAAATCTCTTGTAACTCCCTCGGATCGTCGTACGTCACGGTGAGCCGCGTCCGTTCTCGCGTCGCGCCGCTCGCGCTTTTCCGCCCCGTCGTCGTCTCGCGCCCGTTCGCGATCGCCCTCCCCGCGTTCGCCCCACTTCGCGCGTCGATCGTCGTATCGCGCACGATCGATCCATACCCTACGTCGTACGACATGAAATCAGTCAAAACCCATGTTCTATATGTTCGATGTTCTCGAACATTCATTCATTCATTCATTCGGCTCGCGTCGTCATCACCCATCATCCTTCGCACGCACCGCACGCGCGCGCGCTCGAGATCAACGCATTCGCCCTCAAGCGAACGTAATCATCATCATCATCATCTTCACTCGCGTTGACGCGCACGCGACAATCATTCGCGCGCATCGCTTCTTCGATCGCGCCTCTCGCGCTCGCGCTCGCGCTCGCCCGCGCGTCGCCTTGTGTCACCACAACGAGACTCTTCGCTCGGCGTCACGCACTTTTGTCCCTCGCTTTTCGACGGAAAGAAACATCGCGAAGATGACGATTTCATTCGTCGCTCATTCGTCGTCGATCGGGATGACGCGTAAGGCGACTCCGTTGACGCGGACGGGCGCGCGCGCGCGCGAACCCCGGAGCGCGAACGCGCGCGTCGCGTCGGTTCGGCTTAAGACGACGACCGTCGATCGAATGCGCGACGTAACGTCGCGCGCGATTGGGAAAGAGGAGGAGAATAGGACGAGCGCGATCGCGCCGACGTCGTACGACGCGAGTGGGGCCACGGGGGACGTCTATCAAGGACCGGCGAAACTGAGCGCGGGGTTGCGCCGACACACGATATTGGTCTACGTCGCGGACGAGACGGGGATGATCAATCGCGTCGCCGGGGTGTTCGCGCGAAGGGGGTATAACATCGAAAGCTTAGCCGTGGGGTTGAACGTAGATAAGGCGATATTTACGATCATCGTGATTTGCTCGGACGCCGAGGTGGAGAAGTTGATAAAGCAGGTGAATAAATTGGCGAAAGTGAGGAAAGTTGAGAACGTGACGAATAAGGAGTGCGTCGAACGAGGGTTGATGCTGGTGAAAGTGAAGTGCGAACCGGAGACGCGAACGCAGGTGCTGGAGATTAATCGCATATTTCGCGCGAGCGTCGTGGACGTGGCGGAGCACTCGCTGACGATGAGCGTGACGGGGGATCCGGGGAAAAATCGAGCGTTCCAGAGCGCGATGATGAAGTTTGGGATCTTGCAAGTCGCAAGAACGGGGAAGTTGGCGCTCAAGCGCGAACCGGTGTACAGCGAAGCGCGATCTCGTCGGGTTAAACTCATGGAGGCGATGCGTAAAGCCAAGGACGCGGTGAGCGGGTTGAACATCAAGGAGAAGAGCGCCAAGTACGAGAGCATCTTGGCGTCTCGCATCGTTCGCGCTGTGGCGGGGATGGAAAATGACGCCGACGGCGATTTAGACGTCGGCGACGTGTATTCCACGCTCGAAAACGACGACGTGGGCGTTTGGGACGTACCGGTGTTGAGCTCTTCGTTTAGCGGTTTGGGCACCGGATCGGACAAGGTGGACATCGACAAGGCGGATGAAAACGCCAAGTACACCCCGCACACGCTCTCGATCGTGGTCGATAATCGTCCGGGTGTACTTGACTCCATCACCGGTGTGTTCGCTCGACGCGGGTACAACATTCAATCCTTGGGCGTCGGTCCCGAGAAGACGTTTGACGTTTCGCGCATCTCCACCGTCGTCCCTGGTACATACGAAGATATTGCGATGCTGCTCAAGCAAATCTTGAAAGTCCCGTACGTTATTTCCGCGGAGGACATCACCATGACCCCGTTCACCGAACGCGAACTCATGCTCGTCAAGGTTGTGTGCTCGCGCTCTCAACGCGCCGAAATCATCGACATCTGCAACATTTTCCGCGCCAAGGTCGCGGACGTCTCCGAGGATACGGTTACGATCGAAGTCAGCGGTCGGCAGCGCAAGATCAACGCCGTGCAAGCCTTGCTCGAACCGTTCGGTATCCTGGAAGTCGCGCGAAGCGGCCGCGTGGCGTTGCCTCGCGACTCGGGCGTCGATTCCAAGCTCTTACTCGCCCTGGAATCCGAGCAGTCCCTCGATACGTGGGAGTGAGCTCACGTACATTCATTTTCCATCTCCCATCGCGATCGTGATCGCGAGAGGTCATTTAATAACCATGGCGTCTCTCCGTCCTTCGCGTCGTCCTCACTTTCGCCCATGCCCGACGACGCCTCATCTCGATCATCTTCCGACGTCGACGCCGACACCGAACGGGAAACGCGCGACTTTACGTTCGATCGTCGACCTCGCGTGCCTTGCGATTGGCGATTCATCGCCACCATCGACTGCGCCGCGGTCGCCGCGCGCGCTGACATCGACGCCCTCGAGCGCGCGTGCGAACACGTCGTGCGATGCGACGTCGACGCGATCACCGACGACGATGCGATCGCCTCGCGACGAGGGAAGACGCTGATGAAAACGTTACAGCTCCTGAGCGAGTACTTGTTGCACGTGCAAGAGGCGCTGAACGCGCAGAAGCTCAAGGCGGAAAGCGACGCCGCGGCGTGGCGCGATCGAGCGCGACGAGAACGCGATGAATGTCGCCTCGCGCGACGAGAGGTGCGCGTGATGAAAGAAACTCATGAAGAAGAGCTCGTGGCGATCGCGGCGCAGTACGCGAAGAAGAGGAACGCGCCGGATGAGGCGGAATTAGAGGACGCTCGACGACGCGGCGAACGGCTGGCGAGCGAGCGGTTCGCGAAAGATTTAGAGCGACGCTTGCGCGAGCAGAGGGAACTTTTCGATGGCGCGATCGATCGCATGCGAGTGGCGCACGCGGAGGCGCGAGCTGAATCGGCGAGAGAGGCGGCGTCGCGCAAGGCGGAATTAGCGGCGGCGCGAGCGGAGTACGTGTCGCAAACCGCGGAGGCGACGAAGGAGGCGAATCGAATGGTGTACGACGCACAGACCGTCGTTCGCGACGCTCGTGAGAAGGCAGAATTGGAGAAATCGAACGCTGTGCGCGTGAAGGCGGAGTTAGCGGAGGCACGGGACGAAGCGCGAAGCGCGAAGCGGGCGGCGACCGAAGCGAAGACGTTGACGCACAAAATGAGTGAAGATTTGAAGCGCGAACGCGACGCCGCGGCGGAGCTTCGCAAGGCCCTCGAGCGTCGCGACGACGAGCGGCGCGCGTTGCATGAGAAGTTGGAGACCCTGAACTCCAAGGCGTCGAGAGATAAGAATGAAGAGTCACAGGAGCTCGTGAGCTTACGCGAGCTCACGAAGAGCCACTACGCGGAGATCGAAAGATTGAAGCGTGATAACGAGGGATTGCGCCGAGAAATCGAGACCGCCTCGAACTGGGTGACAGAAAAGCAAAAGAGCTGGGTGTCGGCGAATGAGCAAATCTTGCACGATGAAATCGAGCGCAAAGAAACCGAATTACAGCTCAAAGAGTCGCAGATCACGCAGTTGCGAAAACAGCTCGAGAAGCAGCGACAACAGTCACCGCCGCAAAAGGCGACATTCAGTGTCGCGGAGAACATCGCGGATGTGCATAGCACGAGCGCGGCGGTTCCCGTCGCTGAGCTCGTGCCGATGGCGCTTGCCATCCCGACGACGAGTATCACGGTGAAGCAGCAGCGCAAGACGCTCGATCCTCCTCCGCGAGACGCGTTCGGGCTAAGAGATGCCGATAGCGCGCTCGCCGCAATCATGGAAGACTTGAAAGTGCGTGACGATTCGTCAGGGCTAGATGACGTCGCATTTGAGGCGGCGATGAAGAAGTTTGAGGCGACGCGTTTGCGCGACGTCCCGAAAGAATTACGCTCTCGCTACGAAGCGTCTTTGGCGAAGACAAAAAGCGAAATCGATGGCGTCGTCATCGGCGGTGTTCACTAATAATTATTGTTGTATGAAAGACTCGGTTTTGATTCGTCTTCTTGTGTTTTCTTTTTCTTCTTCCTTTTGATTACAGTTCGCAAAACTCTCCCGTCTCGTCGGCGATCGACTGCTCGGTGCGGCGCACGATTTCAATCAAATCTTCACCGTCCACAGGCCCGTAACGCAAGCGATGGATGTCGACCATAATATTCGTCGCTTCAACGATTTCAGCTGCGTTCTTCCCGAACGCGCGACGAGCGTTGTTTGCGAGAATCGTGCTTTGCTTGCACGCGTGGAATCCCCCCGGATCGACGACGTTCAAGTCGCTCAACATGCGCTTGATGAGCAGGTGTTTTTGTTCCCCTGCGCCGACGAACGACAGCCCCAGGGACAAGGTTTCGTACATAGAGAAGCACGACATGCGAACCATCGCGGCTTGCGACTCAGATAACCCCAACGCGTTCAAGCGGTTCTCGAACCAATCGCGGAGCTCGAGGAGCGGGTTGATGTTTGGCACCTTTTCACCCTTGGTCGCCTTCATCACCGCGAGTTCGTCTTGGAACGTCTTGAACACGGGTTTGAGCTTCCGTCGCAAACTACCAACGAGGCGCGTGACCGGGCCGGCACCTTCGTCTTTACCCTCTGCCTCGAGCGCCGCCTTGGTCGCAGCGTCGACGTCGCCCGTGGACTCAAACGCGCATCTATGGCAGTTGCACGAGTAACCGCGCTTGGCCGCAAACGCGTCGCGCTCCTTCTTTGGAATGAGCGTGTCGTAGTACTTGATCGTGACTTCGCATCCTGGTGCCATGTCGCGAGAGGCAAACACCAGCAGCACTTGTCCGACGTTGATGCGGTGCGCGTTCGGCGCGCACGAGTGGTTGATGAAGCTCGGCACCGCCCACACGCCCACCGTTTTGCGACCAGAGATAGCGCAGTGCGAAACGATCTTCGGGAGAATCGCGAGCTCTTCTTGAGAAGTCGGGACGACGACATCGGTGTCTTTCGTGCCCAAGTGCTTGCGGAAGACGCTCATCGACGGCGGCTCGTTGGCTTCGTCTTCGGCGCGCGTCGGGAGCGCTTTTAAGATTTCCCAATCGGCGCCGTTTTGCTGCGCCGCCGCGAACAAACCTCGCACTAGATTTTGCTCCACTCCCTTGTTAAACCCGGCCGCGGTGAGCGGTGATTGCACTAAAAGCAAATCCCCAGCCTTGACCGCGCTCGTCGTCGTTAATCCGCGTCGTCCGTCGACGAGCCGCGACACTTGCACCGGGCCGACGTAATCCGCGCACCGTCTAAAACTCGCCCCCATTCGGTTCAAATACAGCGCTCCCATGTCGAAATTACCCATGAACGCTTGTTCTTTCAACATCTCGCACTCGAGTCTCACCTTTTCCAGCGTCGCCTTCACCGTTGCATCCTCCTTGTCGTCGCATTCCGCGAGCGCCGCCGTCGTCGTCGCGCTCGCATCCGCGTACCGCGCCAACCCGTTCAACGCCATGGCTTTCTTATACATCGCTTTCACTTTTTGCGACTTACCCTGACTACTGTCCATTTCGCACATCAACGCTCGTTCCGCGCACTCCAACGCCTGAACAAAATTCCTTCCGCGCAGATAACACTCCGCTAAATTCGTTCGCGCCGCCACGTCGTTCGCGTTCGCGCGCGCCGCCTCCTCGTAATCCTTCATCGCCCCGACGACGTCGCCCTTGGCAAACTTTTCGTTCCCGCGTTCGCGCGCCCGTTCGCCGTCGCTCGTGACGTTCGACGTGCGTTCGCTTTTTTTCACTCTATTCGGTAACTCATTCCCTGGTACACCTAAACCAATCACTGGTTTCCCTTCGTCCGAGGCGTTCGATCGATCGTTATCCAATCCATCACCCATCGTCGATACGGCGTCCGATGCGGGGTGACGATCGGTTTCGTTGACTTCCGTGATGACGCGAATGAACGACTGGAGAACTCAGAACGAAAAGAAATGCGCGAAAAATCAATCGCGCGCGATGTCGCGCGCGTCACTCAGGACGACGTCGATCGGCGTCGTCGACGTCGCGTCGATTCGCGCGATCGGCGACGCGATCGGGCCGTTCGTTCGACGTGTTACGGTGTCGGTTCGTATTCCGTCGGCCCTCGACGACGGACCAGACGTGGTTGACGGTTCGTATTCCGTCGCGCGATGACGATCGATCGATCGATCGATCGATCGATGGCGCGCGCGCGCGATGGTCGACTGAAGAATGAACACTGAACACGCGAAAGGTTTGGATTGGGGTTTTCGTGCGCGATGCACTCGTCGTCGCGCGCGTGGTGTTTTTGCGTCGTTTCGTTTTATTTCGTTTCGTTCGTCATCGTTTCGCGAATGATGTTCATGATGATGATGATGATGATGATGATGATGATGATGTTCGCGAGACATCACACTTCAACGCGCGATGGCGACGTTCGGGGTGATCGCACGATCATCTCCACCTCCGCATTCGCGCGACACATTGTCGACGACTGTCGAGACGGCGTCATCGAGCGATATCGTCGCGCGCGCGCTTCGCGCCTCCGCGCGCCTGTCCCCGCTCCGCGCGCCGTCGAGCTCGCGCCAAGGTTCCGCCGTCGTCGTCCTCCCCAACGGGTTCTCGTCGTTTCACCGCGAAACCGCACCTCGAGTGTTGCTTCTCACGTGCGCTCACGTCGCGTCGTTCGCCGGTCGATCGAACGCGTTGGCGGTGACGAGCGCGTACGGGTCGCGAGCGCGCCTCGCGAGCGCGCGCGTCGTCGGCGTCTCCCGCGCGCTCGATCTCGCTTTATGTGCGTTCGACGACGAACGGGATGAACTTTTATACGAAGACCATGCGTTGGAGGTGAAATATGACGGATTGGACGACGTCCAAGAAGTGAGCGCGTTCGGCGCGCCGCAACGGTACGCCGCCGCGGTCGCGTTCGCGTCGTCGTTCGGTCGAGCGCGGAATCCAAGTCGCGGGAAAGTCTTGGGGCGATACGGTGCGAGCGCGAATGCGCGCACGCACGTCATGCACGACGCGCGCGTGGTCTCGGGAATGTCCGGTGGCGCCCTCATCGACGTTCGCGACGGCGCCGTGCTCGGCGTGCACTCGTTCGGGGACAAGTTTTACGGAGGGAAGCGAGACGTCGCCGTCGTCGCGGCGCGAGCGAGAGACATCGACATCGTCATGGCTGGCGTGGAAAGTTCGAAGTATGACAGTAAAGTCATCAATGAGATGATAGCGAGGAGTAGCGATGAGGCGCTGCGAGCGCTCGCGCCGGAGCTCGACGCTCGAACGCGCGCGAATTGGATATTTTAGAATTTTCAACTTACTAGTAACGGGTCGGTACTGTACAGAATAGGTGTGATCTCACGTTCTCTCGCGCGCCTTGGGGTGGTGGCAAACACCGATGACTCGCGCGTCGTCGCATCAACGCGCGAATGATGACGAGTGCGGCGTCGCATCGACGACCTCGCGAGCGAACGCCGAGGGCGGGGCGTCACGCGACGGCGTCCGCGGCGTCGACGGACGCGAACGGCGGACGCGAGGCGTATCCCGGGAGGTAGGATACGTCGGTTAAATACAAACCACACGCCGGGGCGAGTTGCGGGGCCAGTGAAGGGTCACGCGCGTTGAGAATTTCGCGCACGTCGCGCGGCGCGATGTCGCCCGCGCCGACGGCTTTGAGCGCGCCGACGATGAGTCGCACTTGATGGTACAAGAAACTCGGCGCCGCGACGGCGACGCGAATGCGCTGCTCCACCTCGAGCGAAACACTGGAAGGATACATCGCGTGCGTTTCGTACACCTCCACGCTCGTCACCGAACGCAACGCGGATGTCGATTGACATCCTTTCGCTCGAAACGACGAGAAATCGAGCGCGCCGACGAACTCGCGCGCGGCGTCGCGCATGGCGCCCACATCCAGCGCGTCTCCACACGTCCAAAACCCTGGGCGAGACGAGCGCATGCGCCATCGCCCATCGACGGTGTCCACGAAACCAAACCGCGGGCGCCTATCGCGCGTCACGTACCACGCCCGACCGCGGTCGAAAACGCTCGCTCGTCGCGCGTCCCCGACGACGATGTCGTACGCATACTTCCGCTCGATCGCATCGTGACGCGCGTGAAATTCCGGGTTCATGTCATCCACTCTCACGCACTCCACCACGTTCACCGCGTTGTTGATTCGCGATAAATGACTGTTGAGCCCGAGGCGCACGCGCCTCGCGTCGGCGGCGTCGCTTCGCTCGCGAAGCGACGCGAATCGAAGCAAGTCAAAGTGTACGGCGTTGCGAAGGGCGTGCACGCCGACGTCCGTGCGCGAGCTCCCGACCGAGCGCACGTCCGCGCGATCGCCCGCGAACGCGCGCAGGGCGGAGTCGAAAGCGCCTTGCGCCGTCGGCGACGCGCCGTCGGCTTGGCGCTGGAAGCCGTGGAGCGCGGCGCCGTCGTACTCGAGCCAGGCCAAGTAGCGCGGCGCGCGTGCGATCGAGCGCGATGATGAACGCATGAGATGTGAGATGTCACGCGAGATAAGACGAATGCGCGGTTGCGAGCGTCATGGATGAGCGCGTGAGACGTCTCGCGAGCGAGGCGACGAGTGACGTCGCGACGCGGGCGAAGAGGCGACGACGTCGAAGCGGTCGCTCGCCTCGCGCGCGACGGTGATTAAGGCGTTGATTCGCAAAAAAGAATGAATTAGATGATGATCCGGAGTGTAAATTCGAAATGAATCACGACGCGCGTTCGCCGCCGCCGAAGATGGCTTCTTGGACGACGTCCGCGAACGCGCCGCCGGAGACGTTTGCGAATTCATCCAATAAACCGCGTCGCTCGGCGTCGGAGAGTCTCGTGCGCAAGCTCGCGGACAGCATGTCGAGCTCGGGGGCGCCTGGAGCGAGGGGAAACACGTTGAACAAGTTCACCACCTTGTTCAGCTCGAGCATGACCTCGACGGTGTCTTTGCTACGAATGGCGGCGCCCGCTTGTACGAGCGCGCCGCGGAGGCGCACCGCCGTCGACGCCGTCACCACTCCGACGCACTTTTGCGGCGTGAGCGCTAAATCTTCGCACAAACCGACTAAAAACGGTCCAACAGGGGTGTTGAATGAACTCAGCGCCCCCGCTTGGCCGCGCAGAGCGTCGTCCACGGCGAATTCAGCCGCGGCGCGAAACACGGCGACCCGGGCGCTCTCCGGCCCCACCGCCGCCGCGCACGCCCCAGCGCTCGCCGCCGCCGCACACGCGTTGCGAAAATCCGCGATGACGTCCGGGGTGAAACCCACACCACTGACGCGCTTCTGCGCCAATTTCCCGCCCTCAACTTTCGCGACGCGAAGCAAGTCGTCCCGTCGTCCGGGCGGAACGTACACCGGCGCCGGCTCGCGCCACCACGTCGGCGTCGCCATCGCCGCCTTCACGCCAATCGCCCCGAGCGGTGCGCTCGATTTCGCATTCGTCGACGTTTTTTGTTCCCCATTCGCCGTCGATCGCACGTCTAACGCGCCCTCTAACCGCTTCCTCGCGTCGCGGCTCGCGCCCGCGTCGCTCGTCGGCTTCGGCACCCAAACCGCGCGCCCGCCCAAGCTCCGATCGGTCACCCACTTCCCTTCGCCTCGTTCGCTTTTATTTCTCGATCTCGAGCGCGTGAACGCGTTCATGAACGCATTCGCGCCGCTTTCGCGCATTCGCAACACGCCGTAGGCGAGGACGAACACCGACGCCCAGGCGACGACGGGCGGCGCGACCTCGCGCGCGCTCTCCCTCGCTCGAGCGAGCGCGCGATCGCCGAACGTTGCGTTCGCAACTCGCGCGTTCGACGTCAACGCATTCGCATTCGTCATCTTAACCCCTCGAGCGTTCGGGGCGAACGCACGAATCGCGCTTTGCGCTTGAGCTCGCGCTCCGCGCTTCGCTCGCGCGAAGAAACGCGCGACGTCGACGCGCGCTCGAGCTCGCCCTTCTCCACTTCTTTGTGAGCCTTTTTCGCTCGATCGCTCGTTCGTCCGACCTCGAACGAATTCGCGTTTTCGGTTCGCATCGTCGTCGGAGTCATTCGCGACGCGCTCACTTCGTTTCCTGTGTTCGCGTTCGCGGAGGACGTTGCGTCCGCCTCGAGCTCGAGGCGAGCGCGCGAGCGCGCGATGACTTTTCACCTTCGCACTCCATCGCACGGGCGTGTGCGCTAAGACGTCGCGTTGTCGCAATCGAAATGGAAACATCTCGCGCGCGCGTTCGAGCGCGTTCGAGCGCGGCGCGAAGTCGAGCGATGCGAGCGCGCGCGCGCGAGCTTTGCGCTCGAGCTCGAACGCGCGTCCGTCACCCGTCCTCGGGACGTCATCACGACAAACACTCTACTCTATTTACGGTGTCGGATTAACAAGGCGATAGGAAGAAATAGGCGAGGGCACGTCGTCGTACGACGAGCGTTCGAAGCGATCGCTCGAGACGAACACGTCGTCGCGCGTTCCGTCGCGAACGCGCGAGCCGAGCTCAGAGCTCGCTCGCGACGTGTTTCCATCATCGACGCGAATCGAGACGTTCCGTAAAGCGCTGTCGCTGGTTCGTTCGATATCTTCAATCTCTCGAGCGAGTTGTTCGTCGTACGCGCGCATGCGCGAGGCGATGTACACCGAGCGCGAGTCGTCGTCGGCGCCGAACTCGCTCGCGTAGGAATCATCCCAATTCTCGTCGGTTGTTCCAACACCCGAGCGCGTTAGTCGTTCGCTTCGACGGTTGGTTTTCGCGTTGGGCGAGCGCGACTTCAAAGAGTGACGCTCGAACGCGCGGCCGAGGAAAAACGAGACCAAGGCGACGGCGGCGGCGCGAGCGAGCGCGAGCGGCGCGAGCGGCGCGAATGAACGCGCCGCGGTGGATGGAAGCGGTTGCGATCGTCGTCGCGCGTTTGCGTCAACGACCATCGATCGTAACGAATGGGTTTGTCAGCGCGAAAAAGGGCAGCGCGTTGAAGTGCGGAGACGTTTGAGGGAGGAATCAATTCTGAATGCCGTTTCGCGGTTGGTAGTCGCGCGAACGAGCGTCGGTTGAACGTTCTCTGACGACAAACGCGCCGTAGAGTTCATTTTTGCGCGCACTATCGACCCAAAACTCGAGAGGTGATCCAGGGGCGCGCATGGCGTCGTCCATGACGTCGATACCGGAGATCATCTTGGCGCGACGCTTGACGTCGGCGTACGACGCCTCCGCGTTTGCCGCCGCGGCGACGACCGGCGTCATGGGGTGATTTCTCGCGGTCTCGGGGAATCTATCGGCGAACGCGGCGAAGAGATCTATAAACCGCTCAAATGCGATGCGCTTGGAGATTTGAGCGGCAATTTTTGCTGCGGTGCGTTCGCGTTCGGCGGGCGGCGCCGAGGCTTTCGGCGCCGCGGAGCCGAGCTTATACCCAGTCGCTCCGAGCGTGACTTCCGTTTGCGGTCGACCGTCGCCTTTGAACCCTTTCTCGCGATGGATGTGTGATATCGTCGTCGGACACGCCACGCGGTCGCCGTTTCGCACGCCGTCGTAGCTCGTGAGTGAGGGATCGGACGGAGCGCCGACGACGAGCGTCGGCGAGCGAAACATCCCTCTCGTCGACGCGCTCACGCCTGGAACATCCATTCTCGTCTCCAACGCGCGTTTCAGCGCGTTTAAAACGTTTTGTTTCAACGTTTCCTGGAGCTCTCCATCGTCATCACGTTCGTCGTCGTCAATATTCGGCATCGCGACCGTGACGGACGACAGGCGAATCGGCTCGCGAAGCATCGTCGACAGCAGCGCCCCCTCCAATCCCACGCAGCACCACCGACAGAGCTTATCGGAACAGCTCATGCAATCGCTCGCATCACCACGCCCTGGTTTAATTCGCGCGGCGCCGAGTTTTTGCGATTTCACGCCGTGTTCACGATCGCGCGACGAGTCGACGCCGTCTCCGCGCTTCGCGACCAATTTCGCCCCCGTCGCGCCGGCGCCGCCGCCGCTCGCCCCGTTCGTCTTCGCGCGCTTCATTCGCGCTCGCCCTTCGCCCTCGCTCGTCGTCGACGGTTTCCCTATTCCTATATCCACGCATTCTCCTTCTGTTTCCCTCACCCCCTTCATTCGCGGTCGATCGAACACGCTCGCGTCGCCGCACGGCGACTGACTGCAATACGCGTGAAACTCCACCCCTGGTTTCAATCGCACGAACGCCCCTCGCGAGCGCGTTCGCGTGCGTTCATTCGTCGTCTCATCGCACTCGCGATCGAATGTCGTTCCGTCATTCCCTCGTCCGCATCTAACGTCGCGGTCGCGGTCTGATTCGACGTCTAATTCGAACGCGCTCCACGCGCATTCGCCCTCCGCGACCGCGCGCCATTGCTCCATCATCCATCGCTTGAGCGATCGTCGAGCGATGACTTCGGCGTGATTGTCCGCGACGGCGTAGCCGTGTGAATCTCGCGCGCGAAAAGGGATGGATTTCGTCCCAGTGCCCAGGGCGACGACGCGCGTGAACGCGCGAGACGCGTCGCGCGCATTCGCGCGCTCGCTCACGACGAACGCGCACAAGGACGTGTACTGCGATCGCCGAGGCTTCCCGTTCGCGTGAAGCGAGGCGTAGGTGGATAAAACGCATCGCGCGATGTCGCGCTCGCGCGCGATGTCGTCACACGCGCGAAGCGAGGCGTCCGCCATCGTTTGATGCGTCTGATGAGTCATTCGTCATCGATCGCGTCGTCGACGATCGCGATGGCATCGCATCGTGAGATGATTGCGATCGCGATGACGATCGCGTCATCGCCCGTCGTCCGTCGTCGCGCGTATCGACGACAATAATTTCATATCATTCATTCTCCTCGTTCGCCCGAGGTCGACGCGTTCGCGTCGTCGAGCTCACCGTAGTGTTCTCAAAATTTGCTTCGTCGGACGAAAAACGAGTCTAATTAGACTCGTTAGTTAGATCTAACTAATGAAGCTAACGAATCTAAGGGTTCCGGACTCGAGCCGTGGGGCACGCTACCAATGTAAACATTCCCTTTCGCGCGAGGTCTCTCGTTGAAACAATTCAAAAACGCGCGCGCAACAAACGCGCGCGTATGGAGGACGAGAACGCGACGCGCGTCGACGCCACGCCACGCCCCCTCCTTTTTCCAATAACAATTACGCACTTACGCAACGCCATCGACGCCACACGCCCGCGACCATCTAACGCGTGCAACTTCATCATAACTTCAACCCTAGTGCACCCCCATCCCTTCCTGCGCGTTCTTTTCGTTTTTCGTCGTCTTTCATCGCCTTCTGACGCGCGTTAGACTCGCATTAGACTCGAATTAGACTCGCATTTGCTTCCTCCTTAGACTCGAGGGGGGGTGAAATAGGGGTGATTGACGAATCATGACTCAGGATTAGACTCACTTCGACTCGTTTCAAAACTTCGAGTCTCATTCGAGTCTAATTAGACTCCTTAGACTCGGCCTTAGACTCGTTTCAAAAAAACGAGTCTAATTAGACTCGTTAGATAGACCTATCTAATTAGTCTAATCAAATTTTGAGAACACTAGCTCACCGTTCGCCATCGATCGACGAGCGCTCGCGATGACCGCGTCGTCATCACATCGACGCGCATCGATCGAATCTCATCGAACGGGTTCTCACCGCGTTGAATGGCTTCGCT
>Ga0222712_10003851_pt1 | contig 16065 bp, 11 predicted proteins | sample C33_657DmetaG_FD_165043 | JGI IMG/M metagenome (GOLD analysis project Ga0222712, IMG submission 165043) | Estuarine water microbial communities from San Francisco Bay, California, United States - C33_657D | ecosystem: Environmental > Aquatic > Marine > Unclassified | place: USA: California...
GCGGCAGCCTGGCGGCGGGGCGCGTAAATCCGGCACTGTGCCTTCAATGCTGGCCAGCCTTTCGCCGCGCATGCCGGCCGCCGGCGCCGCCCCCAGCAGGCCGATGGTATAGGGGTGTTCGGGCCTGGCGAATAACGCTGCCGCTTGCGCCTGTTCCGCCACGCGCCCGGCATACATCACAACAACATCATCGGCGTGATCGGCGACCACACCCAGATCATGGGTAATCAGGATCACCGCCGTGCCGGTTTCCCGCTTCAGATCATCCAAAAGCGCGAGGATTTGCGCTTGCACCGTCACATCCAGCGCCGTGGTGGGTTCATCAGCGATCAGCAGCTTCGGCCGGCAGGCAAGTGCAATGGCTATCATCACCCGCTGGCGCATGCCGCCGGAAAGCTGATGCGGGTATTGGCGCGCACGCCGCGCCGCATCTGGGATGCGCACCTTCTCCAGCATCGCAATCGCGGCCTTGAAGGCGGCATCACGATCCAGGCGCTGATGCAGGCGAAGCGCTTCGGCCACTTGTTCCCCGGCGGTGAAGGCCGGGTTCAGGCTGGTCATGGGTTCCTGGAAGATCATGGCCATTTCGGCGCCCCGTAGCGCCCGGCGCTCTTCCGCCGACATGCCCAGCAAATCCCGCCCCATCAAGCGCGCGCTGCCGGAAACCTGCGCATTGTCAGGCAATAGCCCCATGATGGCGAGCGAAGCGACTGATTTACCGCAACCGCTTTCGCCAACAATCGCGAGTGTCTTGCCGGCCTCCGCACGGAAGGAAATGCCATCCAGCACGCCAAGCATCCGCCCATCCTGGCGAAAGCCAAGGCTGAGCCCGGCGACTTCCAGCACCGGCGCGGTCACGGGCATAACCCGGATTTGGACAAGGGCAGCGTTGTCATGACACGCCTAAAAAGCCCCTAAAGCGCAGCTTTCGCAAGCCCCTGTCTGACAAGGGCGCCAGCACGCGCCGCGCCAATGCCCAAAAGCATAGCGCCCCTGCCGCAAACCGCGGCAGAGGCGCCAAAGCCAGGAAAAGCGACGGCGTCTTACAGACGCACGCGCAGCAGATTGGCGATTTCCCCCACAATGCCGCGCCGGAAGGCGAGCACGCAGGCGATGAAAATAAAGCCCTGGATCACCGTCACCCAGGCGCCCATCTCCGCCAGGTAGTTCTGCATGGCAACGATTACCGCCGCACCAATCATGGGGCCGAACACAGTACCAAGCCCGCCCACCAGGGTCATCAGCAGCACTTCACCCGACATGGACCAATGCACATCGGTAAGTGTCGCAATGCCGAACACCAGGGATTTGGTACCCCCGGCAACACCAGCCACCGTCGCGGAAAGGATGAAAGCAACCAGCTTATAATCATCCGTCCGATAGCCGAGTGATGTGGTGCGCGGTTCATTCTCACGAATGGCCTTCAGCACCTGGCCAAAGGGCGAATGCACAATGCGATGGATGAGCAGGAAGCAGATCACGAAAACCGCGGCGACAAACCAATACATCGTCATGTCATTGGCAAGGCTGATAACGCCGAACAGGTTGCCGCGTGGCACGGCCTGGATACCATCTTCACCGCCGGTGAAGGGGGCTTGCAGGCAGAAGAAGTAGATCATCTGCGCCAGCGCCAGCGTAATCATGGCGAAGTAAATGCCCTGACGGCGAATGGCGACCCAACCGAAAATAGCACCCTGCACCCCGGCCAAAAGCGCGCCGATAAGGATGGAGATTTCCGGCGTCAGCCCCCAAACCTTGGCGCTATGCGCGGCAATATAGCCGCCCATGCCAAAATAGGCGGCGTGACCGAAGGAGGTCAGCCCGACATAGCCAATCAGCAGGTTGAAGGCGCAGGCAAACAAGGCGAAGCACAGCAACTTCATCAAAAACACAGGGTAGAGGAAGAAAGGCGCCACAATCAGCGCCACGAACATGACGCACAGCGCGACAAACTGCGCCTTGGTGAAGCCGAAGATGTGCTGCTGCGGGCCGACTGGCGCCGCAGTGCTTGTCATGGAATGACCGGCCATGGATCAAGCCCTCCCGAAAAGGCCGGCAGGACGCGCCAGCAAGACAATGACCATGATGATGAAGATCACGGTGGCCGAGGCTTCCGGATAGAAAACCTTGGTCAGGCCTTCAATGATGCCAAGCCCGAAACCTGTCAGCACCGACCCGAGGATGGAACCCATCCCCCCGATCACCACGACCGCAAAGACCACGATAATCAAATTCGTGCCCATTTGCGGATTGACCGAATAAATCGGCGCCGCCAGCACGCCAGCCAAAGCGGCCAGCGCCACACCTGCACCGTAGGTGAGCGTAATCATGCGCGGCACATTCACGCCGAAAGCCTGCACAAGCGGCGCGTTTTCCGTGGCCGCGCGCAGATAGGCACCAAGGCGCGTCTTTTCGATAACAAGCCAAGTGCTGATGCAGGCGAAAAGCGCGAAAACGACAACCCAGCCGCGATAGACCGGCATGAACATGAAGCCCAGATCCCACGCACCGGCCAGGTCCGCCGGGATCCGATAAGGCATGCCGGAGGAGCCGTATTCGTTTCGGAATACGCCTTCTATGATCAGCGATAGGCCGAAGGTTAAAAGCATCCCGTACAGATGATCCATCTTGTAGAGCTGACAGATCATAGTTCGTTCAAGTATTACCCCGGTTAGCCCAACCAGCAGCGGGGAGAGGATCAGCGCCCACCAATAGCCGATGCCCAGGTAATTCAGCAGCATCCAGGCCACGAAGGCGCCCATCATGAACTGCGCGCCATGGGTAAAGTTGATGATGTTGAGCAGCCCAAAAATCACCGCGAGGCCGAGTGACAGCATCGCGTAAAAGGCGCCATTGATCAGGCCGAGCAGTAGCTGTCCAAACAGCAACGGCGTCGGTATGCCGAATATCTCATCCATGCGGAGATTTTCCCTCAGGACACCGCCGCGCCGTGGTGCGTACCAGGCGCGGGGTGAGAAGTGGATAGAAGTAGTCGTGTCATATTAGGCCCGCACGAGGGGACAATTCCCCTCATTCATGGGGCGGAAGGCTTCATTGGCGGGCGTTGTTTGCAGCAGCTTGTAATAATCATAAGGCCCGCGGCTTTCGGAAGGCGCCTTCACCTCAAACAGGTATGATGGGCAAAGCTTGCGTCCATCAGCGCGGATTGAACCAGCGCCGAAGGCATCATCATCACAAGGAATGGCCTTCATCCGCGCGACAACTTCAGCGCCCGAAGCCTTGGACGCGGCCACCCCCATATCGGCGATTGCCTTAAGGTAATGCAGCGCGCCAGAGTAATTGGCGATGGACGCCATATTGGGCCGTACATCACGCAACCGCGGGCGCAGCCTTTCGGAAATGGCGCGCGTACGGTCATTCAAATCCCAATAGAAGCTTTCCGTCAGGATCAGCCCCTGCGCCGTTTGCAGCCCAAGCGCATGCACATCCGGCAAGAACATCAGCAGCGCTGCCAGCTTCACGCCACGCCGCGTAATGCCGAATTCAGCCGCCTGCTTCACGGTATTGATCGTATCGGCGCCGGCATTGGCCATGCCGATCACCTTGGCACGTGAAGCCTGCGCCTGCACAAGGAAGGATGAGAAATCGCTGGTGGCAGGGAAAGGATAGCGCACCTGCCCCACCACGCGCCCGCCGGCATTACGCACGAAATTCGCGGTATCGCGTTCCAACGCATGGCCGAAGGCGTAATCAGCCGTAATGAAGAACCAGCTATCCCCGCCCGCGCGCACCATGGCACCGCCGGTCGATTTCGCGAGCATGTAGGTATCATACATCCAATGCACCGTGTTTGGGGTGCAGGCGGGCCCTGTCAGGTCCGATGTCGCGGAACCCGTATTGACGCAGACCTTATTCTTTTCACGCGCGATATTGGCCACCGCAAGGCCGACCGAAGATGTCGGCACGTCGATGATCATATCCACGCCCTGGTCATACCATTGGCGCGCGATATTCACACCGACATCAGGACGGTTCTGGTGGTCGGCATTGATGATTTCAACATTGAAGCCGCGATTGCCGAATTCCTGTACCGCCTGGCGTGTGCATTCCAGCCCATAGGGGCCGGATATGTCGCGGTAAGGCCCGGACATATCGTTCAGCACACCGATGCGGATGGTATTCGCCGCCTGCGCGCGGGCGGAGCGCCATGGCAAGCCACCAAGCGCGGCGCCGCCTGCTGCGGCGCCCGCCATCACATTACGCCTTGTTGTTGTCATGACGCTTCCTCCCCTTTTTGTTAGACTTAGGACCGAACTAGCGCGCAACCACCTTCATTGATCGGACGGAAGGCTTCTTCCGCTGAGGTGGTTTGCAAAAGCTTGTAATAATCCCAAGGCTTCGTGCTTTCCGCAGGCGTCTTCACCTCAAACAGATATGAGGGGATAAGGCGCCGGCCATCCGGACGGATGGTGGCCTTGCCGAATAGATCATCGTCCGAAGGCTGCGCCTTCATGCGGTTCACCAAATCAAGACCCGAAGCCTTAGCCGCCGGCACGCCCATTGCCGCAACAGTCTTCAGGAAATGCAGCGCTCCGGAATAGCAGCCAGCATGGATCATATTGGGGTAATTGGTAGGCACGCGCCGCAGCATGCGTTCAGTCCAGGCGCGGGTCTTGTCATTCATGTCCCAATAGAAGCTTTCGGTGCAGACCAAGCCCTGCGCGGCTTGCAGTCCCATGCCATGAACGTCATTCACAAAAAGCAAGAGCGAAGCGAGCTTGATGCCACGACGCGTGAGCCCGAATTCTGCCGCCTGCTTCACGCAATTCTGTGTATCGGCACCAGCATTGGCCAAGCCGATCACCTTCGCCCGCGATGCCTGCGCCTGCAGCAGGAAGGAGGAGAAATCAGTGGTGCCCGGGAAGGGTGTGCGCACCTGCCCAAGAATACGGCCGCCCGAGTTGCGGACAAAATTAGCCGTATCGCGTTCCAACGCATGGCCGAAAGCGTAATCCGCCGTGATGAAGAACCAGGTATCGCCACCCGCACGCACGGTCGCGCCACCGGTGGACCGCGCCAGCATATAGGTATCATAGGCCCAATGGATGGTATTCGGGCTGCATTGCGCCCCAGTCATGTCGGCGGTCGCGGAGCCGACATTGATATAGGCCTTGTTCTTTTCCCGCGCGACGCCTGATACGGCGAGGCCCACTGAGGAGGTCGGCACATCCAGGATCAAATCCATGCCCTGATCGTACCATTGCCGCGCCAGGTTAACGCCGACATCCGGGCGGTTCTGGTGATCCGCTTCGATGACCTCCACACGGAAACCATGGCTCGCGCCGAATTCGGCGGCGGCTTCACGCGCGGCGGCAACCGAAGTCGGGCCCGTATTGTCGCGATAGAGGCCCGACATATCGGTCATGACACCGATGCGAATAGTATTCGCCGCCTGGGCACGGGCAAGAGAAAGCGGCAGGGCGCCGGTGGCGGCCGCTCCGGCAAGGATGTTCCGACGTGAAACCTGCATGTTTTTGCTCCCTCAAGGTATGAAATTGTTCGATCAGCTACGCACCAGCGGGCAATTGCCTTCCGCGACTGGGCGGAAAGCTTCTTCAGCCGGCGTGGTTTGCAGCAGCTTGTAGTAATCCCAAGCGCCGCGGCTTTCTTCGGGCTTCTTCACCTCAAACAAATAAGCCGGGTGCAGCTTGCGGCCATCGGCACGGATTGTGCCCTTGCCGAAGCAATCATCATCTGTCGGCATCGCCTTCATGCGTGCCACCGCTGCGGCACCATCAGCCTTGGCTGCCGCGGCGCCCATATCGGCCACGGCCTTCAGGTAATGCAGTGCTCCGGCATAGCAGCCGGCGTGAGTCATGGAAGGCATATTGGGCGACATGGCCGAGCGCACCTTATTGGTGAAACGCCGCGTCGCGTCGTTCAAATCCCAATAGAAGGTTTCGGTCAGCACCAGCCCCTGGGCCGTTGCCAAGCCAAGCGCATGCACATCATTGATGAACATGAGCAAGGAAGCGAGCTTTATGCCGCGCCGCATGATGCCGAACTCGGCGGCCTGCTTCACGCAATTGGTGGTATCAGCCCCTGCATTGGCAAGGCCAATCACCTTCGCGCGCGAAGCCTGCGCTTGCACAAGGAAGGATGAGAAATCAGTCGTACCTGGGAAGGGCGTACGCACCTGGCCAAGCACGCGCCCGCCAGCGGTGCGCACGAAATTGCCCGTATCGCGTTCCAGGGCATGACCAAAGGCGTAATCGGCAGTGATGAAGAACCAGCTATCACCACCCGCGCGCACCATGGCACCGCCGGTGGATTTGGCGCACATCCAAGTGTCATAGGTCCAATGCACGGTATTCGCATTGCAGCGCGCCCCAGTGAGGTCGCTGGATGCCGCGCTGCTGTTCAGGTGCACCTTGTTCTTTTCACGGCAGATATCGGAAACCGCAAGCGCCACGGAAGATGTTGTCACATCCAGCAGCACATCCACGCCATCACGATCAATCCATTGCCGCGCGATATTCACGCCAACATCGGGGCGGTTCTGATGGTCCGCCGCCAGCACTTCAATATTGATGCCACGGCCAGCAAATTCCTGCACCGCCGCGCGCACGCAGGCAACCGCGCTCATGCCCGCGATGTCACGGTACATGCCGGACATGTCGTTCAAGACGCCAATCTTGATGGTGGGCCCACCCTGTGCGCGCGCGCCCTGATAGGGCAGTGCGCCAAAAGCAGCGGCGCCTGCAGAACCCGCGATAATGTCCCGACGTGAAAGGCTCATTTGCGATTCCCCTATTTTTTATGCCGCGCGCCCCAGGGGCGCGAGATTGGTTTCAGACACCCAAATACTGATGCAACCGATCAAGTGAGGCATTCAGGTCTTCATTCGCGACCATATCCACCACCCGGCCATGTTCCATCACGTAGTGCCGATCAGCCACTGTTTGCGCGAAGCGGAAATTCTGCTCCACCAACAACACCGTGAAGCCGCGCTTCTTCAATTCGCGAATTGTGCGACCGATTTGCTGCACGATCACGGGCGCCAGACCTTCGGACGGCTCATCCAACAGCAAAAGCCGCGCACCGGTGCGGAGAATTCGCGCAATGGCCAGCATTTGCTGTTCACCGCCCGAAAGCTTCGTGCCTTGGCTCCGCGCGCGTTCCTTCAAATTCGGGAAAAGCGTGTAGATCTCATCCAAAGGCAGCCCGCCCGGGCGTACCGTTGGCGGCAGCATCAGGTTTTCAGTGACATCGAGCGAGGCGAAAATCCCCCGCTCCTCAGGGCAATAGGCAATGCCGGCGCGCGCGATGACATCGGGCCGTGCATTCACAAATTCCTTGCCGTCATACTTCACCGAACCGGTGCGGCGTGGCACCAGCCCCATGATGGAACGCAAGGTGGAGGTCTTGCCGGCGCCATTGCGGCCAAGCAGCGTCACCACTTCGCCTTCGCGGATATCAATATCCACGCCGTGCAAAACATGGCTTTCGCCATACCAGGCTTCCAGCCCGCGCACTTCCATCAGCGCGCCTGTGCTCGCCTTGGTGCCGGCGGGTGCAGTCATCACATCAGCCATGGGCGGCCTCCGTCGGGGCTTCCGAACCAAGATAGGCGGCAATCACATCCGGGTTGCGCGACACGGCGGCGTAATCGCCTTCCGCCAGCACGCTGCCGCGCGCCAGCACGGTAATGGTATCGCAAAGCCCCTGCACAACGCGCAGGTTATGTTCCACCAGCAGCACAGTGCGGCCCACGGATACGCGCTTCACCAAGGCCACCACGCGTTCCACGTCATCATGCGTCATGCCAGCCGTTGGTTCATCCAGCAGCATCATCACAGGATCAAGCGCGAGCGTGGTTGCAATTTCCAAGGCGCGCTTGCGGCCATAGGGCAATTCACCCGCGGTCAAATGCTTCCATTCGGTCAGGCCCACATCTTCCAGCAATTCTTCGGCCCGCGTGTCGAATTTGCGTAAGACCGAATCGGAACGCCAGAAATCAAAGGAACCGCCACGGGCGCGTTGCAACGCCACGCGAACATTCTCAATCACCGTCAGATGCGGGAACACCGCCGAAATCTGGAAGCTCCGCACCAGGCCAAGGCGCGCCACTTCGGCAGCCTTCATGCCTGTGATGTCGCGCCCTTCATAGCGGATGACGCCGCGCGTTGGCGGCAGGAATTTCGTGAGTAGATTAAAGCAAGTGGTCTTGCCGGCGCCATTCGGGCCGATCAAGCCATGGATGGTACCCCGACGAACGCTCAGGTTCACGTCGCTTACCGCGACGAAGCCCCGGAATTCCTTGGTAAGCCCTACCGTTTCAAGGATGGTATCAGACACCTGAACCAAGCCCCCCCTTCTTATGCAGCGGTTGATACCGCGACGACTGTTTGAACCTTACCTATGCGAGGCTTGGCCTTCCTGCAAGCCACCCCCTTCAATTCCCGACAAAAATTCCGCCCGGCCTGTTTTTGAACAAAAAAAGGGCAGAGGTTTCCCCCTGCCCTTTTTGATAATTCCAGGCTTGTTCGGATCAGGCTTCGGACAATTCCGTGGGCGCCACCTGACGTTCAGACACCTTGGCGAGTTCCAGGATGAAATCCACGACCTTTTCTTCAAAAATCGGGGCACGGAGGTTTTCCATCGCTTCCGGATTCTTGCGGAAGAAGTCGATCACCTGCTGTTCCTGGCCACGATAACGCATGGCTTCCTGGCGTAGCGCGCCGCTCAGCTCATCCGGGGTCACCTGGATATTGTTGGTACGCCCAATTTCGGACAGCAGCAGGCCAAGGCGGATGCGGCGTTGGGCGATGCCGCGATATTCTTCGCGCAGCGTCGCCTCATCCTTGCCCGCATCATCCGAATCGAGCCGGCCGGCTTTCAAATCCGCTTCCACGCGCTGCCAGATCTGACCAAATTCGCCTTCCACCATGCCTTCCGGCACGGGGAAGCTCGCCTGATCGGCAAGCTTGTCGAGCAGCGCGCGCTTCAGGCGCATGCGGGCAAGCCCATCATATTCGCGCTGCAAGCCTTCCTTCACCTGGGCCTGCAGGCCAGCCAGGTCAGCCTGACCCACCGCCTTCGCCAATTCATCATCAATGGCGCGCGGCACACGCTGCTGCAGCTTCTTGCCCGTGATGGAGAAGACCGCGCGCTTGCCGGCCAATTCGGCCGAACCGTAATCGATCGGGAAGACCACCTGGATATCGCGGCTTTCGCCAACGGTCATGCCTTCCATCTGTTCGGTGAAGCCGGGAATGAAGCCAGAGCCGCCCACTTCCACCGGCATATCAGTGGCGCTGCCGCCCGCGAATGGGCTGAGCGCGGGTTCTTCCGTGCCGGCGAACAAGCGCGCCGGGCCAAGGCGCAGCGTGAATTCCACTGCCGCGCCGGAAGCAATGCCATGCAGATAGATAAAGGGACGGGAAGCGCCGATTTCGGCCTGCCCAGGGAAGGTGAAGACCAATGTGCTGCGCCCGGCAGTCACATCAAACGCCTCACGCTGCATATCCAGGAAATCAACACTATCCTGGCCCAGGCTATAGAAATTAAAGCCCAGCTTGCCCTGCGTGCCTTCTGGCAGGCTGCCCGCATTCACCTTGGAGGAAACGGTGAGGCTTTGCGTTGCACCTGGCGCCGCGGCAATGCCCTTGGCCCCTTCCAGGAAAACCTGCACCCAGCCCGCTTCGCTTGCCGTGCCGCTGATGCGCAGATCAACATAGGGCAGCGCATCTTCCGTGCCGATGGCGGCAATTTCTGAGGTCAGGCCAGCCGAGAGGCCAATTTCCCAGCCGCGCGGCGCCTGGCCCGGAAGGCCCGGCACGGCACCCAGCGCAGGTCCATTGGTCAGCAGATCCGGCACCACGGAACCGGCGAAATCGCAAACCATCACCTCGCCCTTCGCGGCGGGGCGGGCTTCGGTCACATCCGCCAATTCACCATTGCGGCTGGCGAGGGTTTCCAGGATTTTGCTCACTTCCTCATCGGCTGGCTCGGCGCGCAGACGTTCCAGTTCGATGCCCGAAAAATCCGGCATGGGGATTTCCGGCAGCACTTCCAATTCCATGCGGAATTCAAGGTCACCGCCATCGGGGAAATTCGTCACCTCGATCTTCGGTTGCAGCGCGGGCTTCAAGCCACGGTCACTAACCACCTTGCGGGACGCATCGCCCACGGATTGTTCCAGGACTTCGCCCATCACGGCGGTGCCATAGCGCTGACGCACAATGGAAAGCGGCACCTTGCCCGGGCGGAAGCCTGGCAGCGAAACCGTTTTGGCGATTTCGGAAAGGCGCTTTTCGCGGCTGGAGGCGATATCGCCCGCCGGAAGCGTCACGGAATAGGCGCGCTTCAAACCTTCATGCGCGAGCTCATTAACCTGCATCGGAGGATCGTCCATCCCAAGTTAGAGAAACAAAAGGCCACGGCGGCACCGGTGGTGCGGGCGAAGGGACTCGAACCCCCAAGGCTTGCGCCACCGGAACCTAAATCCGGCGTGTCTACCAATTCCACCACGCCCGCGCCGAACGGCGCCGCGCCGCGGTCGGAGGCAGGGCTTTAGCCCATGCCTTTGCGCTTTCCAAGTGAGGTTGTTTCAAAATGACTTCAAGACACCAATGCCTGGGCGCAAGCATCCAGAATGGCGGCCTCATCCAGCCCATATTCCCGGTAAAGATCAGGAATATCCCCGGCCTGGCCGAAGCGGTCCACGCCAAGCGGCACGACCTTCTGCCCCCGGACGGACCCAAGCCACCCATGCGCCGCAGGGTGGCCATCCAGCACCGTCACCATGGTGGCGCCAGGGGCAAGCGGTGCCAGCAGGGTTTCAATCCAGCTTGGCGCGCCAAACCCTGCCCGCGCCTTGCGCCGTGCGGCCAGCCAATCACTATGGAGTTTATCGGGGCTGGTAATGGCCAATAGCCCCGCTTCGGGGATGTCTTCCTTCAGCGTTTCAAAGGCAGCGAAGGCTTCGGGCGCCAAAGCACCCTGATAGGCCAGGGCAAAGCTTGCCCCCGGTGCGGGCGGCACCACCCAATGGGCGCCAGCGATCACCGCCGCCGGATCAAGGTTGCGTTCGGGCTGTTCCAGCCCACGCGTCGAAAGCCGCAGCCAGACCGCAGAGCCATCAGGCTGCTGCATGTGGTGGAAAGCATGGCGCAGCAGAATGGCCAATTCATCGGCATGGGCGGGTTCGTAGGAAACCAACCGATCCTGCGCCATGCCAAGCAAGGGCGTATTGACGCTTTGGTGTTGGCCGCCTTCGGGTGCCAATGTCAGGCCGGAAGGCGTTGAAACTAAAAGAAACCGCGCATCCTGGTAGCAGGCGTAAATCAACGCATCCAGGCCGCGATTGACGAAGGGATCATACACCGTGCCCACCGGTAAAAGCCTGGCACCATAAAGCCGATCCGCCAGCCCCAGCCCCGCCAGCATCAGGAACAGATTCTGTTCCGCAATGCCCAATTCCACATGCTGGCCTTCCGGCGACATGCCCCAGCGCTGGGCCGAGGCCAGCTTTGCATCGCGGAAAACGTCGTTCTTCTTGTGGCGGTCGAAAATGCCCCGCCGGTTCACCCAGGGCCCTAGATTCGTGGAGACCGTTACATCGGGGCTGGTGGTCACAATGCGTTTAGCGAGTTCGGTATTCTCCCCCTGCCCGCGGCCGATCTCGGCCAAAATCTCGCCAAAGGCGGCCTGGGTGGAATGCTTGCGCCCTGCTGGCACGCGCGGCGCGGCGAAGCGTTCCGGCACGTGAATAACCGGGGATTGCAGCGCACGGCCCTGAGGCGAAAGCAGCTTGGCGAAATCAATGCCGGCCAGGAATTCGCGCACTTCTTCTTCGGGCACTTCAAGCCCTTCGAATTCATCCCATTCATGGCCGGGGCGGATGCGCATGGCGGCGCGGAAGCCTTCCATCTGCTCCTTCGTCATCAGCCCAGCGTGATTGTCCTTATGCCCGGCAAAGGGCAGGCCCATGCCCTTGATGGTATAGGCGATGAAGCAGGTGGGTTGATCGCCCGCAGCATCCTGGGCGCGGAAGGCTTCGGTCAGGGTTTCAATGTCATGCCCGCCGAGATTGTTCATCAAGGCGGAAAGCTCATCATCCGATAGTGGATCAATAATGGCGCGAATGCCGGCAACGCGGCCAAGGTCAGCCAGGATCGCGGCGCGCCAGGCGGCACCGCCCTGGAAGGTCAGTGCGGCGTAGAGGCTGTTCGGGCAATCATCAATCCAGCGGCGCAGTTGATCGCCATCAGGCCGGGCGAAAGCCGCTTCCAACTTGCGGCCGTATTTGAGCGTGACAACATTCCAGCCCATATCGCGGAACAGGCCCTCGATTCGGCCAAACAGCCTGTCCGGCACTACGGAATCGAGCGATTGGCGGTTGTAATCCACCACCCACCAGACATTGCGGATATCGTGTTTCCAGCCTTCCAGCAGGGCTTCGTAGATATTGCCCTCATCCAATTCGGCATCGCCCACCACGGCCACATGCCGGCCTGGCAGAATACCCTCAGGCGCCATCCGGTGCAGATGCACGTAATCCTGCACAAGCGAACCGAATGACGCGAGTGCGACACCAAGCCCAACCGAACCAGTTGAGAAATCAACCTCAGACCCATCCTTCACGCGGGATGGATAAGGTTGAATGCCGCCGAATTGGCGCAGCGTTTCAAGCTTTTCCCGCTGCTGGCGCCCCAGCAGGTAATTGATGGCGTGGAATACCGGCCCCGCATGCGGCTTTACCGCCACGCGATCGGCAGGCTTCAAAATATCGAAGTAAAGCGCGGTCAGGATGGAAATGCAGGAAGCGCAAGATGCCTGATGCCCGCCTACTTTCAGCCCATCGCGATTGGGGCGGATGTGATTGGCGTGATGAATCATCCAGGAGGAAAGCCAAAGCAGCTTTTTCTCTAGCGCATGGAGCATTTCCGTCCGCCGGGCGCTGCCCGGCATATGGCGGGCCTTGCCCTTGCCTTGCACTGTCATGATCCATTCCCCCGACAACCAGCCCGCAATATGGCGGTTTGCCGGCGCCGAAGGAAGGGGCAAATCAGGCGCGGATCAACCGCTTGAGCCCGCCAGAGGCAGCACGCTGGCCATCCCCAACATAGGCTTCGTGATTATTCTCGATGCTGGCCGGGTCATAGAGATAATTAACCATCAGGCCGCAGGATTGGCGAAGACCATTCTCCGAGACATCAGCGCGCCAATTCAGCCTTTCAACGCGCGCGCCATTGGAAAGATGGAAATGGGCCACGGGATCCAGCGTGCGCCCTGCCCGGCCCTGCGGCGATTCCTGCAGCAGGTAGCGCGCGCCAAGCCTGATGAGCATGGGCGCCAAGGCACGGGAAAGCGCTTCCTGCCGGAGCCAGGCGCGGTCCGCGAGCAGCCGGGCGAAGTCTGGCGCCACGCCGCCATTGGCCGTGGCCAGGGCGGCTTCTTCCTCAGTGGTCAGCAGAATGCCGCCAGCGCCAAGTGTCTTTCCCAGCCAGGCACGAAACCCCGGCATGGGCGAGAGGGTGCAAAAAGTTTTCAGCTTCGGGAATTCAGCGGCCAGCAATTCCACCACGCGCTTGATCAGGAAATTGCCAAAGGAAATGCCGTCCAATCCCCGCTGGCAGTTATTGATGGAATAGAACACCGCCGTATCCGCCTGTCCCGCATCCAAGACTGGCGCTTTTTCATCCAGCAGTTTTTGTACGCTTGCTGCCATGCCGCGTTCAAGCGCGACTTCAACGAAGATCAATGGCTCATCAGGCATGCGTGGATGGAAGAAAGCGTAGCAGCGCCGATCTGAATCAAGCCGATTGCGCAAATCACGCCAGGTACGGATGCGATGCACGGCTTCATATTGCACCAGCTTTTCCAGCAAAGCGGCTGGCGATTTCCAATCAATCGCGCGCAATTCCAGAAAGCCAACATCAAACCAGGAACCCAGCAAGCCTTTCAGGTCTGTCTCCAGCGCCTGCAAAAGCGGTTCATCATCCTTAAGGCGCAGCAAATCCGCGCGCATCATCACCAGGAATTTCACGCCATCCGGAATGGCGCCAAAGGCTGTGAGCAGGCGAAGCCGGGGTGGTTCCAGCGCTCGGCGCAAGCCTGCAAGCGCAATGGCGCGCAATGCGGCATCCGGCGCGGCGCTGAGCTTTTCAATGGCGCGCGTTACCGCAAAGGCATCGGAATCAAACGCCGCGAGGGCGCGCAGAAAATCAAGCTTGCCCGTTTCATCAAGGCCACGATAACGCTCAGCCAGGGCGGCGGCGCGTTTGCGCGCGGAAACCTCTCCCCCGCGGGCTTGCAGGCATTCGCGGAATTCCTCAGCAAAATCACTGAAGGCAGCGGGGCTGCGCTGCACTGCCCCCGCAAGGTCACGCCAGAAGGACGCAACGCGCCGCATGGCGCGATCCATCAGCCCGGCTTCGATGGCGATATCGGACATGGTGTACCGATCCCTTTTTTTAGGGAGGCTATCGAAACAAGGGTTAATAAACAAAGGAAATATGCGTTGCTGACGCGGGCGTGATCGCGTTCAGCCCACAAGGCTCTGCCGCGCTTCAGCCATCAGCGGCGGTAGATCTTCAGCGATCAGCCCAGCGGGACCAGCGGCAGCACCGGCGCCGTGCAACCAAACCGCCGCGGCGGCGGCATCAAAGGGCGCCATGCCCTGCGTGAGTAATGCGGCGATGGCGCCGGCCAGCACATCGCCTGTGCCGGCGCTGGCCAGTGATGGCGGCGCATTATCATTGATGATCACGCGGCCATCAGGGGCGGCGATAATGCTATCTGGCCCTTTCAGCACCACCACGGCGCCAAGCCGCGCGGCGGCGGCGCGCGCGGCGGCCAGACGATCCGCACTGAGCTCACCGAATAGACGGATGAATTCGCCAATATGGGGCGTGATCACCGCCGCGCCGCGCAGCAAATCAGGCGCGCCGGCAGCGGCCGAGAGCGCCCCGGCATCCGCCACCAGGGCTTTGCCGGCGGCGATGATTTTATGCATGGCGCTGCGCGTTGCCTCATGCGGCAAAAGCCCAGGCCCGGCCAGCCACACCTTCCGCCGCGCATCGGCCAGCAGCGCTTCCAGCGTTGCATCGCTGACCAATCGGCCGGGCGCATCAGCGCGCAGCAATGTGGCAAGGTCTGGGTTTTCGGCATGGAGTGTAACCAGCCCCGCGCCGACCCGCCGCGCAGCCATCGCTGCCAGCCGTGCCGCGCCGGGCATGGTGGCGCCGGCCAGAATGGTAAGATGTCCTCGCGTGTATTTATGGGCGCTCGCCTCCAGCCCTGGCAGGCGCCACAGCGCGGGATGGTTGCCCCAGCAGCACGGCGCGATTTCCGCCAAGACAGATTCTGGCAGGCCGATATCGGCAAGCAGCGTCTCACCGCACAGCGTGCGCCCCGGCAGCAGCAGATGGCCAGGCTTGAGGCGGAAGAAGCTGATGGTGAGAGCGGCCTGGGGTGCGAAGCCCAAAACCTGACCCGTGGCGCCATCCAGCCCCGATGGCACATCCACCGCGACCAAGGGGGCGCGGACGGCTTGCAGCAGGTGGATCACCTTGGGCGTCAGCGGGCGCGTCAGGCCAGCGCCAAAGAGTGCATCCACAATAAGCCCGGCGCGAGCGATTTCATGTTCAGAAAACGGCACTATCAGGCCGCGCCAGCGTGCCGCTGCGGCTGCTGCGGCACTGCCTGGGCTGGGCGGCGCCATGGGGGCAACGGCCACCGGCCAGCCCGCCTGTTCCAGATAACGGGCCGCGACATAGCCGTCCCCGCCATTATTGCCCGGGCCCGCCAGAACCAAGGCGCGGCAGGGGCGAAATCTGGCCTGGATCGCACGCGCCACCGCCCTGCCAGCCGCTTCCATCAGACCTTCAACGGCGAAACCCCGCTGAAGGGCAAGCGCATCAGCGCGCGCCATCTCGGCGGGGGTCAGCAAATCGGTCGGGTAAGGGCGCGGCATGGGCTTTCTTATAGCGCATCAGGAAATTGCGGGCATGGGCTGGATCAAGCGGCGCGCCAAGCTGCTATAGGATTTCAAAGGGCATTGGAGTCGTGCATGGCCTTCGTGATCGCCATCGCCCA
>Ga0222712_10003852_pt1 | contig 16063 bp, 18 predicted proteins | sample C33_657DmetaG_FD_165043 | JGI IMG/M metagenome (GOLD analysis project Ga0222712, IMG submission 165043) | Estuarine water microbial communities from San Francisco Bay, California, United States - C33_657D | ecosystem: Environmental > Aquatic > Marine > Unclassified | place: USA: California...
TTCTACGAGAAGCTCTACGTTCAGGCACTTACACTGCTGATCAATGTGGGTGATGGTAAACTGCGTGGTGACGCGTACCGAGACGGGCAGGTTAAAAGGAAGGTGGTGGGATGATCAGCACCATTGGTGGCGCAGAACTTGGGGAAGTCAAAGCCATGTTGGTTTCTGGCCGTGGTTTTACCCCCGAGGAAGTGGCTGAGCAGGCACTCAACAAGATCATCTCAGTGGGCGGCAACAGCCACCCGGTCATCCGTGATCAGGCTGAAGCGTTCAAAAATGAAATTCGTGGGGTATTGGTTCATTACATGCGTCAAGCTGTCAGGTCCAACCACACCACGTTGGCAAACCGTTTCCGCGCCGCTGGGCACCCGGAACTTGTGAAACTACTGGAGATTTAACATGGCTATTACTGTTACTACCGCGATGCCGACCAGCTTCAAAGTTGAGTTGCTCAAGGGCTTGCATGACTTCACTGCGTCCACTGGCGATACGTTCAAGATTGCACTGCTCAAATCTGCTTCTGCAGGTAGCGGCACTTATGGCGCAGCCAGCACCAACTATTCAAACATCACTGGCAACAGCGACGAGGCCAGCGGCACCGGCTATACGGCTGGGGGCAACACGCTTACCAACGTCACTCCGACTTCTGACGGTACTACTGCGATCACTGATTTCGCTGATACTACGTGGTCCAGCGCGTCGTTCACAACCTGCGGAGCGATGATCTACAACACTAACAACTCCAACTCGGCTTGTGCGGTGTTGAGTTTTGGTGGGGATCAAACCGTGAGTTCCGGCGATCTGCAGATTCAATTTCCCGCCGCCGCTGCAGCTACAGCGATCATCCGAATCGCTTGAGGTAGGTAATGGGTGCTACCACCTACACCAAAGGTTGGGGCGAAGGCGCTTGGGGCTATAACGGCTTTGGCGGTATCGCTCCTGCTTACGAGGTAGAGGGGGTTCAAGGCACTGGCGCGGTTGGTACTGTTGCGCTTGCGTATGACTCCAACATTAGTGTTACTGGCGTAGCGGGTACTGGTTCCGTTGGAGACGTCACAACTGCAGTAAATGATTCTGTTATCCCCGTAGGTGTTGAAGGCGCAGGCGCAGTAGGCGCTGTACTAACCCGAGTTTTCATCGTATCTGACAGCGTTCAAGGCGTTGGTGAGATTGGCGGCTTTGAAGTACAGGTTGATGATATTGTTATCCCTGTAGGGGTTCAGGGCACAGGCGCGGTAGGCACCGTAAGCATTATCATCGCCGCTATTGTTGTTCCGGTAGGAGTAGAAGGCGAAGGACTTGTAGGTACCTGTGTCCCGTCAGTTGCGTTTGCGGTGACTGGCGTAGAAGGCACTGGCGCAGTTGACGGGGTAGTAACTTCAGTCAGCCCGGTGTTTGTCGGAGTAGAAGGTGACGGCGAAGTAGGTACCGTTACTCCTGCGTACGACACCGATGTTGCGGTTACCGGAGTTGCTGGTACTGGTGCGGTAGGAACGGTAGTATCTGTAGTCAAGCCAGTGGTTACAGGTGTAGCCGGAACGGGTGCAGTAAACTCTGTCGTTGTGTCGATAGACGACTCAGTGATCCCTGTAGGCGTGCAGGGTGTTGGTGCAGTAGGAACGGTACGTATAGCTGGGTGGACAACCATCAATGACTCCCAGACTCCGAATTGGGTTAACATAAATGACGCGCAGACCCCCACATGGGTGGACGTGAACAAAGCGGCTTAGGAGCTGAAACATGGCGACGTACGTAAACAATCTCCGCCTCAAAGAGATCACCACCGGTGACGAGGACGGCACTTGGGGCACCAGCACCAACACCAACCTTGAGCTGATTGCCGATGCGTTTGGGTACAGCACCGAGCAGCTGGCCGCCAATGCGAACGAGACGTTCACCATGACCGACGGCACCGCCGACGGCGTGCGGGCTCTGTACCTCAAGCTCACTTCCGCTGTTTCCCTGTCTGCCACGCGCACAGTAACGCTGGCCCCCAACACCGTGAGCAAGGTCTGGATCATTGAGAACGCCACCACTGGCGGTCAGTCCATCACGATCTCTCAGGGTTCCGGCAGCACGGTGACAATCGCTAACGGCACCAAGGCTATGGTGTACACCGACGGCGCGGGCGCTACCGCTGCGGTGGTTCTGGCAACCCCGACTATTGCACTTGCTTCTGGTGTTACAGGCACTCTCCCGATTGCCAACGGCGGCACTGGGGCCACAACGCTCACTGCCAACAATGTAATTCTCGGCAATGGCACGAGCGCAGTTCAATTCGTTGCCCCCGGCACCACGGGTAACGTGCTGACTTCCAACGGCACAACGTGGACTAGTGCGGCACCACCTGCCATAACGCTGGCAGGCAACAACGCCTTCACCGGAGCAAATACGTTCTACAACGCCACAGGCCAGACGTTTGGCACCGCCACCTCGACGCAGGATGGCATTATTCTCGCCGGACGTGCAGGAGGTTCGTCTTCTTATAGGGTCACATTGACTCCAACCACGCTGTCGGCAAGTCGAACCCTGACACTGCCTGATCCGGGCAGTAATGAAACGCTTGGCTACCTGAACATTCCCCAAGTATCGCAGAGTGCGGCATACACGCTCGTTTTGACGGATGCTGGAAAGCACATCTTCCATCCGTCTGCCGATACTACAGCAAGAACATGGACGATCCCCGCCAACGGTTCCGTAGCTTTCCCTGTGGGCACTGCGGTGACGTTCATCAACCAGAACGGTGCAGGTGTCATCACCATTGCAATCACCACCGACACGATGCGTCTTGCAGGAGCTGGCACGACAGGCTCACGCACACTTGCAGCGAACGGCGTGGCAACAGCCGTGAAGATCACCAGCACTGAGTGGATCATTTCTGGAACGGGGTTGACGTAATATGAGCGGAGTTCTTCAGGGTTTTCTTGCAAGTATTGGCGGAAAAGTTCGTGGTGAGCAGGTATATACCACGCCGGGTTCTTACACATGGGTCGCTCCCGCTGGGGTGACCAAGGTTTCTGTGGTGGCTGTTGGCGGCGGGGGGGGCGGCGGCTCCCCAGCAGGGGCGGGAGGCGGAGCACTAAGTTACATAAATAATCAAACAGTAACCCCCGGAACTAGCTACCCAGTTGTTGTTGGGGCAGGGGGGGCGGGTATTACAACATGTGCGAATCCCGGCAACACGGGCGGGGCGAGTAATTTTTGGTCTGTGCTTTACGCTTTTGGGGGGGTTTGGGCGGGAGCGGGGGGCACAGGGACGTGGGCCGGTGGAAGCTACAGTTGCGGCACTGCGGGAGCGGGAGCGGGCGGATACTCGGGCAAAGGCGGGAATTCAAAAAGTGCGGCAGCGGCGTGCAGCGGCGGTGGCGGTGGCGGCGGTGGCGGTGGCTGCTTTGGTGGGCTGCAATATGCGCCCGGAGCGGGGGGCGGCGGGGTAGGAATATACGGTAAAGGAAGTACGGGAGGTGCGGGGCAATCTGGGACGTATGGCTCTACTGTAGCAACCGGAGGTATTGGCGGTAGCGGGGGTAGTACAGGAGGAAGTGGGAGCGCAGTAAACTATGTAGGCACTGGTGGCGCGGGTGGAAATTACGGCGGTGGCGGTGGCGGCGGGGGGTTTTATATCCCATGTATCTGTTTTCCATGCTGCTATACGTCTTACTCTGGAGGTAACGGTGGCGGTGGTGCAGTTCGCATTGTGTGGCCCGGTTGTGCTCGTTCATTTCCATCAACTGACGTGGCGTAATATCACATGAGACTCTTCATTCAAATACGTGACGGCCAGCCCTTTGAGCATCCTATCTTAGACGAGAATATGCGAGAAGCGTTTCCGCATATTGACCAAAACAATTTGCCTGAAACCTTTGCCGAGTTCATAAGAGTAGCACCCCCAGTCACTGACCGCTTTGAAGTCTACGAAGGGGTGACCTACGAGAAGGTCGGTAGCGTCTACACCGATGTCCACCATGTGCGACCAATGACGGAAGAGGAAAAAGCCGACAAAATTGCTCAAATTAAAGCACACAAGCCCGGTAACAACTGGCGTTGGGATGACGTGAAACTGAAATGGCTCCCCCCTATACTGCCCACAACAGGTGGCCCGTGGCGTTTTGATGGAGAAACACTGGATTGGGTAACCGCTACTGAACCCCCGTTTCCCAGCTGGACACTGCGTGAGGATGGACTTATCTATGTGGCCCCTATACCGCGCCCGCAAGATGGCAAACTTTACCACTGGGACGAGCCTACACTGAGCTGGGTGCCGCTCAATGGCTGACGTATTCCACTACTTTTCCTCGCCCGTTTACGTCTCAGAGAACCCTGAGTTCCTCCCCGTGGTCTCGGAAGTCTCGGATGAGATGCTGGCGAAGCTGACACATGACCCCCATGAAATTTACCCGATGTTCCACACGGACAACTTTGCCCACGACCCAAGACTGACGGAGTTTTGCACGTTCATCGCGCAGACCGGCTGGAACATCCTGAAGGATCAGGGCTACGCTATGGAGAACTTTGGCGTAACGGTCGATGCGGCGTGGACGCAGAAGCACCTGAAGCACAGCCTCATGGAGCAACACGTTCACGGTGGAGCGCAGCTTGTTGGGTTTTACTTTCTTGAGACACCGGAAGGCAGTTCACGCGCACTGTTCCATGATCCGCGACCGGGCAAACTGCAGAACTTCATGCCTGAGACCAATCCAAGCGAAGCCACACTGGCGAGCAACATGATCAACTTTGAGCCAAAGCCGGGTTTGCTTATCATCAGCAACGCATGGTTACCTCATTCGTTTGGTCGTCACGCCTCTGAGGAACCGTTGAAGTTTGTGCATTTCAACTTGAGTGCGGTGTACTCTCCGCCTGTGCAGTGTTCCACGGCGGAGGTTGTGTGAAGTACCTGATCCGCTTCAACAAGTCCCGTGGTAAGCCGGGGCGCGGTACAATGGAGCACGTCTGGCGCGTGTTCGAGGGCGACAAAGAATACTTGGTCAAGCACTTCCGACTTGAAGTGCCGAGCTACAGTGAGCAGACCGGGCCGGATTGGAACGTGGCTTGTGAGGGTAAGCTGAGATTGGATCGAGAGACATCAACGGCGGTGATCGGAAGGGAGTAAGCAGTGGACTACCAAGTTCTCTTTAATGTTGCGGTCACTGCGGCTGCTTTCTTCGGCGGCTGGATTCTGTCCCGCATTTACTCGGCGATTGACCGGCTGGATGATGACGTGCGTGACCTTCCTAAGGTCTACGTCTCAAAAGATGATTACCGCGAAGACCTGAGAGAGATAAAAGACCTGCTTGGTGCGATCTTTAAGCGACTTGACCACAAGGTGGACAAGTGATGATTCACATGGCCCCCATCCCGTTCTTCACTTCCAAAGAGCTTTCGTGCCCATGCTGCGGAATGATCCAGCTGGACATCAATTTTGCGGCGCATCTGTCGTACCTGCGGTCGAAGTGGAACAAGCCTCTTACGGTAAACAGCGTATGCCGCTGCCCAGCGCACAACGCGCGTATCGGCGGCCACCAAAACAGCCTGCATCTTACCGTCAACGAGAAGTGGAAAACAGCAGGTACCATGGCGGCCGACATTGCGTGGCGCGGATGGAGCAAGGAGCAGAAGATCAAGTTTGCACGACTGGCGCACGACATTGGTTTTCGCATCGGTCTGCATGATGGTTTTTGTCACGTCGACCTCGGCCGCACAATACCCGGCGTCAAACCGAATACCTTCCTCTACGGCGAGTGGAGCAACGAATTTTCCCCGGACGAAATCCTATGAGCGTCGTTCAGCCGAGAATAGAGATTTTCAAGCACAACGGCACCAAGTGGGGTCGTTTGCTGGACGACTACACCTACCACACACCCATTACCGGTTTTGAGAAAACGCTGAAGATCAAAAACTTTCACTGCCAGCTTTTTGCTGACGGTAAGCTCAAGGTGTTTGCTTTGTCTGAGTGGGATTTCGGCTCTTGGGCGATTGACGACCCGGCCATGGTCTACGGTTCACTGGCGCACGATGCGTTCTGCCACATGACGAACTACCTGCTGTTGCCTTGGAGTGTGCGAGCGCAAGCCGATAAGTACCTTTGGCAGTGCCTGACCGATGCTGGGGCAACGGTGTCTCGTTTCTGGCGCGTTCCCGGCGTAATGCTTTACTCACAGCTTGTTGCTCGATGGAAGGATAAAAAATGAAAATCGCCATCCTGATAGCCTTCGCGGGGGCGCTCTGCAGTTGCGCCAGTGTCAGCCCTGACGCCCAAGCCAAATCGCTGCTTGATCGCCTTGAATTCGCAGAAGATGAAGTCGGTTGCTTCCGCCTTAGTGGTCAGATAGACCTCAATCCTATCCCGTTTATGACCAGCAATGTTACTATGGACCTTAGAAAGTCCAAGGGCGACAACGCGCCTGACTGCTGAGGGCCAGCGTTATGCTGAAAAAAATCACGTTCAAGTCCGGGGTTAACCGAGAAAACACGCGGTATGCTGCCGAAGGAACATGGTACGAAACCAACAAAGTGCGGTTTCGCGTCGGCTTGCCTCAAAAAATTGGTGGGTGGCAGCGCTTGTCTTCCAACACCTACCTCGGCGTATGCCGTTCCATGACCAACTGGGTCACACTGGCGGGGCAGAACCTCGTGTCGGTGGGGACAAACCTCAAGTACTACATTGAGCGTGGCGGTAGTTATTTTGACGTGACGCCTATTCGCCTGACTACTGCTGCAGGCGATGTTACTTTTGCCGCTACCAACGGGTCTGCTGTTCTCACAGTTACCGACGTAGACCACGGTGCCCAACAAGGCGATTACGTGACGTTCTCTGGTGCCGTCAGTCTGGGCGGTAACATCACTGCGACAGTGCTAAACCAAGAGTACAGCATTGCTTCAATTATCGACGACGACAACTACACTATTGTAGCTACAGCCACGGCAAACTCTTCAGACAGCGGAAACGGCGGAGCTGCCGTCGTGGCGGCGTATCAAATACCTATAGGTAACGAGTTGGAAGTACCGTTCACTGGATGGGGTGCGGGACGCTGGGGCTTTGGTACGTGGGGTTTTGGCGGTACTACAATTGCCCCAATGCGCTTGTGGAGCCAGAACAACTTCGGTGAAGACCTGTTCTTTACGTACCGTGGCGGCAAGCCTTTCTACTGGGATGCAACCGGCGGGGTGAATACCCGAGCGGTGTATGTGTCTTCATTGAGCGGCGCATCCGACGTCCCCACCATTGCCAACATTGCCTTCGTTTCTGACCTTTACCGGTTTGCCTTTTGTTTCGGGGCTAACGAGATTGGAAGCGCCGTCATTGACCCCATGCTTATCCGTTGGTCTGACCAAGAAGACGTTGCGAACTGGACGCCGGATGCGACGAACCAAGCCGGTAGTTTGCGGGTGTCCAAAGGTACACAGATCATTGCGGCAAAGCAGGCCCGCCAAGAAGTGCTGGTGTTTACCGACGCAGCCGTCTATGGTCTGCAGTACCTCGGTGCGCCCGAGGTGTGGGGAGCCCAGCTCTTGGGGGATAACATCACCGTCATCAGTCCCAACGCCGTGGTCTATTCCAACAACGTGGCGTACTGGATGGGCAAAGACAAGTTTTACTACTACGATGGTACGGTCAAAACACTGTCGTGCTCCGTGCGTAGCTATGTGTTCGACGACATCAACAAACAGCAGTTCAACCAAGTTGTCTGCGGCACCAACGAGCAGTTCGATGAAATCTGGTGGTTCTACCCATCCGCTGGGTCCAACGAAAACGACCGCTACGTAATCTACAACTACGTGGAAAACGCGTGGTATTACGGCACGCTGCGCCGTACTGCGTGGCTGGATTCTGACTTGCGGGACTACCCCATCGCCGCTACATACAGCAACAACTTGGTGTACCAAGAGTACGGAGTGGATTGCAACGAGTCAGGAACCCCCACTGCAATTACGGCAACTATTGTCTCTGCAGAGTTTGACGTGGACGACGGCGACCGCTTCATGCTGATCAACCGGGTACTGCCCGACATGACGTTCCAAGGCTCTACGGCGGATACGCCCTCGGCCACAATGACACTGCTGCCGTTGGAGAACTCTGGCTCCGGCTATTACAACCCGGCTTCTGTGGGCGGTAACAGCACCAACACTATCTCCCGCATTGCCACGGTGCCTATCGAAGAGTTTACCGGGCAGGTGTACGTGCGGATCAGGGGCAGGCAGATGGCGTTCAAGGTGGAGTCTACCGGCTTGGGTGTTACGTGGAAGCTAGGGGCTCCTCGCTTTGACATGATTCCGTCGGGGCGTAGAGGCTGATGTCTAACGAACGGTACCTGATAAACAAGATACAGCCCCCGGCGCTCCCCGTAGCGCCGCAGAACCCTATACGTGGGTACTTGGATGACCTGAACAACATCCTGCGTCTGTTCTTTGCTCGAGCGGCTAACAGCATCAACTTGCTCACCGGGGATAACGGCGGACGGTTTATAGATCAGCCGAATGGGCTTTTTTGGGATGACGACGACCAGCCGCTTGATGCGGTCAACGTTGGGCAGCCGGTGCGGTTCAACCAGACGTATCTCGACAACGGCATGCTTATCAACGGGCTGACAACTTCTGAGATTACGATGACGTACTCGGGGGTTTATAATTTCCAGTTCAGCGCGATGCTGCGCAGCTCTTCAGCCAGCAGTAAAATTGCGTACATCTGGATCAGCCGTGACGGCACTGACATTGGCTATACCACTAGGGAATACCGCCTGTCTGGTTCTAGTGCGATTCTTGAGATTAACTGGAACTTCAACATTGACGTACAGGCTGGGCAGTACATTCAGATAATCTGGACAGGAAATGACATCGACATGACGCTGGACGCCGTTGCACCTACGTCTCCTCATCCGGGTATTCCGTCCGCGGTAATTGCCGTAACTTTCGTATCCGTGTTGCCTGACACGTTACCGACACCACCTTGAGGTGAAGCATGGCCGATTACAACAATCTACCCAGCAACATGCCGCTGGATATAGGCAGCTTAGAAAACTGGCTTAACTCCCAACAAAGCGCCGACGCCTCATGGAATATGTTCAATCAAGGTCCGCTTTACCCCGGACCGCGGGTGCAAAACCCGCTCGACACTGAGGGCGCAGGCACTGTTGGAATTCTGCCGAATGTGCAGGAAATGGAGATTCAAAGTTGGTTCGCGGCTAATCCCGATGCCACAGCACAAGACATTTTTGATGTCATGCAGGCCAACGACATATCTCCGGAAGCGGTCATCAGCGCAATGGGGTTCGACCCCGTAAGCGCAATGGCGACGTACAATACCTTTCTACAAGCGCCGGCTGCGCCGACTGCGCCTACACAACAGGCAGACACAGGCGTGCTTGATACCCTTCTTGGAGGGGCGAAAGACGCGGTGACCGCCGTTAGCGGCGTGATTGACGCTGGTCTGCAGCAGCTGGGCGCACTTATTGGGATGGGTGACCCTAGCCTTGTGGTGCTTAACCCAGTGAACCCCACAGCGTCTGTGGTGTACGGCACTCCTACAGGCAACGCGACGCCTACAATTATCGGCAGCATGCCAAACAGCGGCGCGCCAGTAGGGGTAATCACAGGTATTCCTGCGCTTGATAACATTCTTGCTGGGGTATTTTCTCAAAGAGCTTCACAGGGTAGTCGTGACATCAAAGAGATCATCCGCGAAGCGGTGCTTGGCACCATTAGTTCCGAGACAGGTTACCCGGTTGCAGGCGTTGCAGGGGCAGTGGAAGGTGGCCTTAGTGGTGACCTCAACAAAGTTGTGGATAGTGTTAGTAAAGTTGTCCTGCAGATAGATAAGAAGCTCGAAGACGACGTTAATGTAGACCCGTTGTCCATCATAAAAGGGCCGGCGCAAGTAGGCAAAATGGGCCCCACGTTGGAAGAGTTGAAGACAACTCCGGTTAGCATTTCCGGCCCGGCGCAAGTAGGCGAAATGGGCCCCACGTTGGAAGAGTTGATGACTAAAACAACCACTGGTGGAGTGACAAACGACAAGATTACTACTGGTGGAGTGACAAACGACAAGATTACTACTGGTGGAGTGACAAACGACAAGATTACTACTGGTGGAGTGACAAACGACAAGATTACTACTGGTGGAGTGACAAACGACAAGATTACTACTGGTGGAGTGACAAACGACGTTGTTGACGAAATTAAAACCATCCTCGGGGAAACCCCGGACAACAAAATTACCACAGTAGCACCCAATGTTCCGGTTCCTACTGTCGCTACCCCCCTGTACGGCCAAGGCATTCGCGGGATGAGAACGGAGAAAGCCGGGGTAACTCCGATAGAAGATGTCTTTGATATTAGTGACTTGTCTCTTGCCAACGTGCTGAGTTTGTTGGCCGGTGAAGGTGACAATACCCAACGCGCCCCGTATTATGGCGGCGGTACTGTGGATAGCAACGTAGACGAAATAATTCGTCTACTTAGAGGGTGATGATATGCCGCTTCCAGAATGGCTTAGAAGTTTGGTTGACGATCCTGTCAAAGCAGGAGCGACAGTTGCAGGGTTAGCTGCGTTGTACGGGTCTTTAAAGCCAGACAGCAAAATTGGCGAATTTATTGGCGCTGGAAGCCGTCAGCAGCCTGTTGGGTATACCGGGGGAATTCCTCAGTATAAAGCAGAACGCAATGTCCTCCCCACTGCGTTCGCTACTACGACCCCGACTGGGGAACCCCGCCGTCCGGGCAGCGGCGGGCGTCGCTATTTTACAGATACAACTTACACACCTACTGGTAATGTGATGTCACCTGCAGTTATTCCTAATCCTGTTACAAACCAACCTGCGGTCTTTCCTAGTCTTGCACACAACCAAAACGCCGCCAATTCTTTTTCTTCTGAAGCTCTTATTGCGGCAATTCAAAACATTATGGGCACTAACGGGCTAGGGGGAGAAGATACTGAGGGAGCAGGCGCAATTGTTGGAAACACCGGCAACGTGAGCAACACCGGCAACGTGAGCAACACCGGCAACGTGAGCAACACCGGCAACGTGAGCAACACTGGCGGTACCGCGCAGGCGTACCAGAATTTTTTGTCTAAGTTCTACAACAAAACTCTCGATGATAATGATTTGCTTACGTTGGGGGGTAGTGGGTACGACGTTAACAGGCTAGCTACAGACCTTGGGATAAAAGGAATAGGTGCCGGCACAGGAGCCGACCGGCTAACAGGCGCGACGCAGGGGGCAGAAAGTCGAGCTGCCGCTACCGTTGCAGATCAGATTCGGCAAGGGAACTACACACCTGCCACTGCTGCTACTAAACTCAACGAGCTATACCCCGGTTACAACATGACTGAAGAGTCTTTAGTTTTTGAACTGCTTAACCGTGGTGAAACTACGCCGCAAGAAGTAGCAAATTACTACGCGGACAGAGGGTACACTCCGGCACAAGTGCTTTCCCGTTATCAGCAGTTGGGCGGCACTCGCGCATTTGCGCGGGGTGGTATTGCTTCTCTGGCCCCCTCTAACGGGTACTACTTGGGCGGGTCCACCGATGGTATGGCAGATCAGATTCCTGCTACTATTGAAGACACAGAGCCTGCTGCGCTTAGCGACGGCGAGTTCGTGATCCCCGCAGATGTTGTCAGCCACCTTGGCAATGGCAATTCCGATGCCGGTGCGAAAATGCTTTACTCCATGATGGACCGCATACGCCAAGCCCGCACAGGGCGCAAAGAGCAAGGGCGTAGAATCAATCCGAACAAGTATCTCCCCGCGTGAGGTAGAGAACATGGCTGAGAACAATATGGTTGCCGAAGAGTCCTCCCTCTCCAGTTGGGTGGGGCCGTACGTTACCCAGATGCTTGGGCGCGGCGCTGCCCTGTCAAACATGCCGTACACGGCGTACGAGGGGCCGCTCACTGCAGGACCGTCTGCGTTGCAAACCCAAGCCTACCAAGGACTGGGTGCGCTGCAGGTGCCGACTACCGCAGGGTCTTTCACAGGTGCTGCGTACGCCCTCCCCACTGCGGAACAAATGGCTGCAGGGCAGCCGGGTACTTATACCCCCGCTTCAGGCAATGTGGCGCAGCAGTACATGACTCCGTACTTGCAAGCGGTGTTGGCGCCTCAAGTAGCTGCAGCTCGTCGGCAGGCGGATATAAGCCAGCAGAACCTGCAGAGCCAGTATGGCAAAGCCGGAGCGTACGGTGGGTCACGTCAAGGTGTAGCGGAAGCAGAACTGCAGCGTGGGTTGCTTGACCGTCTGTCTGGCATCTACGGTACCGGGTATCAGAATGCGTTCCAACAAGCGCAGGATCAGTTCAACAAGGAGCGTCAGTACGGTCTGGATGTTCTCGGCGCACAGCGCACTGCAGGCACGGAGCAACGCAACATCGAGCAGCAAGGCATCCTCGCGGATATAGCGCAGTTTGAACAAGAACGGGACTACCCGATGCAGCAGCTCAAGTTTATGCAGTCACTGCTTGGTGGGGCGCTGCCGCTGGAGACGCAGACGTATTCTTACTACGAGCCGTCGGGGTTGCAGTCGTTGGCGGGCGGCCTTGGTACAGCGTCCAGCATATATGACGTGCTGAACAAATATCTAAACCCAATCAAGAAGACCGCTGGCTCGAATACTTCTACCAAGACCGGTGGCTAAAAACAGGAGCTAACCAAATGATGCAACAAGGTCTGGGCGCATTGATGCCGCAACTGCCCGCAGGGCAAGCTCCTGCCAACCCAACACGACTGGCAGCGGCAATGGACGTGGTAACAAGCGACGCGGAAGAGCAGATTCTCGACCCGCGCACACTTGCGTTGATCAAGTACAAAGACGCCGTGCAGGCCATGCAGTCGGCGGATCAACTTATGGCCGCGTCGCGTCCGGCTCCAACTCCCCCTACCGTAGCAGAGCGCACCAAGCTCGCAGCCGAGCAGGGCATCATGGGTCTTGCTTCGCGTTTGGCTCCCGGAGTTCAGCAGCAGGGTAACCGTATGGGTGCCGCTCAAATGCAACAACCGATGACTGGTGGGTTGCCACAGCTTCCGTCGCCGAATATGGCGCGTATGGCGGGTGGTGGCATTGTGGGTTACGCCGATGGTGGCGGTGTGGATACGGACGTACAGCGTTATACAGAGCAGTACCGTGCCATCATGGCTGCAATCCAAAGTGCCGGTACTCCAGAACAAAAGGCCGTGCTACAACAGCGCCTGCGTGAGATTCAAAGCACCTTTGATCCTGAGACTATAGCCCGTGCTCACATGCAGATGAGCGGCCAAGGTATGGCTGATGGCGGAGTAGTACGCGGGTTTGCCGAGGGTACTAAAGTACAAGCAGCGCAGCCTGTAGATTTTATCCCTACCCTTGCGCGTGAGGGGCAGCCTACCTCAGTAGAAGAATTGCTTGCAGAAGTAGAAAGACAGAACCGTATTAGAGCACAAGCGGAACGTGCTAGAGCGCAGCAGCGCAGCCGACTAGAAGAAAGCTACGGCCTGCCTACTTCGGAAGGGGGTAGAGGTGCTGTAGGCTCCGCGTACATAAACCCGGAGACAGGGGAGCCTATGCCTGTAGGGGAGCGTTTTGCCTCGCTTCTCAAGTTCTTTTCCGATCCCGGTGGTCGGCAGGGGCAGTACGGGGGTGTATCCAACAAAGAACCTACCCCTACCCCTACCCCTACCCCTACCCCTACCCCGGATACGAACGTCGGTATTGCTGCAAACATGCCGGGAGGTGTGGCGCGAACACGGACTGAGACAGCGCAGCCACGTCGCTCTATTACTGGTAACCCGGACCTAGATGCAGCGATTGAAGCCATGAATGCAGAAAGCCGTGCAGGCATCTCACGCGTGGGGGCTGAGGAGGAGAGCGGGCTTGAAGCGTTGTTGAAGCGTCGCCTCGAAGATGAGTTTGTTGATACTGCCCGGACCGACGCTGAAACCCGTGCTCGGGAAGCCTACGCAGTACCTGAAGAACTGCGAGAACTCTATCGTAAGCGTTTGGAGGCATTGGATCGTCCGTTGTATACCCCGGAAGAGGAACGTAGACGGTCCCTGCAAGGACTCTTATCTGGGTTGGCAAGTTCGAGTTACATCGCAGAAAGCGGTCCTGCAGCTATGCAGAACATAACAGCGGTTCGAGATGCCGTGCGTCAAGACGAATTAAATAGGGCCGAGCAGCAGTTCAACCTCTCTAACGAGCTTATGGGTATGGACAGAACTGCAAGTATCGAAGCCTTTGGTGCTGGACTTGAAGCCTCTAACGCAGCGATGACACAGCAAAATGCCGCTATGTCGGCTACAGCTTCTATGCTTAACGCCGCTGGACAACGTGAACAAGCCGCTCTTATTCAGGAAAGTCAGAACCGTATGTCGGCGCTGCAAGTGCAAGCCGAGGCCATCAGCAAAGCCGCGCAAATGGGGCAGGATGTTACCAGCTCACTGGTCACCTACGCTGAAACGTTGCGTCGTAGTATGCAGGATACGGATTCGGCTATGGCTAGCATACTGGAAGCAAGCGCGCTCGGTATGCCGTTGCCCCCGGAATCACAGACTGCGATCCAAGCTCTTCGTGATCAACGAAACATGCTCGAACAACAATACAACGCAGTAATAGGCAGAGCAGGTACACGGCTGGGTGTAGGCGAATATATGCCCTCTGGAACGTCGACGTCGAGCAGATTCGACCCAAATGACTTTACCGTACGAACAGTGACACAATAAAAGGCGTTGCCCAATGGCAAAATATATTCTGGAGCGTAACGACGGTACGGCCTACGAATTAGAGGGGCCAGAAGGGGCATCGAAAGAAGACTTGGTTAGAGTCCTTGAGCAGAAACTTCGGGCGCAACAACCAACCCCAATCGAGCGTACTTTCTCCGGGCAGGTAGGTGAGTTATTTCGGGGTATTCCTCGCGGTGCGATCAGCCTCGGGGAAACCGCAGCTATCGGTGCCAGCGCACTGCTGCCTGACGAAGAAGAATCCTACCTGCGCGAAATCATCTCTGGCGCTGCGGAACGCGCTGCGTCCCCGTTCCAACGCAAACCCGGTTATGAAGACAGCATGGCGGGCACGTTTGGTGAGGTCGCCGGTAGCTTCCTCCCGCTTATGGCGACAGGGGCGCTGGGGTTGGCCGGGAGAGCCGCCGCCACAGGTTTGGCCGGCGCAGCCGGCGCAGGTACCGCAAGAACACGAGCGGAGCAGGGTGGAGCCACGCCTGAAGAACGTGCAAAAGCAACTGCGCTCGGTACTGCTGTTGGTCTGAGTGAAGTTCTCGTGCCATTCAGGATACTTGATAACGCACTCGACGCCACGGCGGCCACCACCATATTCAACCGAATCAAGCGGGCGGGGATCACCGGCGGCGCGGAAGGTGCGCAGGAAGCCGCTGCTGAAGTGGCGCAGAACCTCATCGAGAAGGGCCTTTATGACCCAGAGCAGGGTGTGTTTGTTGGAACCGGCGAGTCTTTCGGTTACGGCGCTGGGGTAGGCGGACTTGTGCAAGGTCTGTTCGACCTGTTTGTAAAGGACCGTTCGGCTGCTGGCGCACCACCTCCTGCGCCTACAGAGGAAGAACAGGCACCTGAAGTGCCCCCCGCACCCCCGAGCATTGAAGGTGGGTTATTTGGCGGCCAAGAACTAGCCACGGTGTTTGACTCCGATATTATAGAAGAAATTGGTCTCGATCTTGGAAAATCCACGGCAAACAAGCTGTTTGGTTTGGATTTGGCTGACCGCGCACAACGAGCAGAAGCCGAAGCTATACTTACAAGCTACATAAATAACCCGCTGGTGCGCCGCAATAAGCCAGAAGTTATCTCTCGCATACGCCCCATACTCGATTCCCCCATCTTTCGACGTAAAGCAGAAGACGAGGACTTTGCTCCTATAGGAACTATTGCGGCACCGGAAGAAGAGATACCGCTAGAAGAAAGAATCAGAGTTAGGTCACCGGCGGATGTCCAATCCGACTTTATCGACATCGACGAGACCCGGCAGATACAGGATTTGCTGGACGAAGAAGAGCTTGCCCGCATGCAGCAAGAGGAAGACGCACGGTTGGCTGCTCAAGAAGCAGCCCGTGCCGACGCCGAAA
>Ga0222712_10003853_pt1 | contig 16063 bp, 8 predicted proteins | sample C33_657DmetaG_FD_165043 | JGI IMG/M metagenome (GOLD analysis project Ga0222712, IMG submission 165043) | Estuarine water microbial communities from San Francisco Bay, California, United States - C33_657D | ecosystem: Environmental > Aquatic > Marine > Unclassified | place: USA: California...
ATCGATGCATACAATTCGCTTCTAGGTAAGTATTGGACTCAAATTAAAGTGGGTCCATACGAGCGTCCCACTCCGCTCAGCCCAGGTGATTTTAAAACCGACAGAACAATCATTCTCCCTTTGCCTACCGAGCTAAGAGATGATACAGCTGTAGGATATACGAACCTCGATCTCACCTCTACAGGGGATGTTATTAATGGAAGCATCGGCGGAGGTGCAGCAGCATATGCTCTAAGAAAATCTGGAGATGTTATTTCGGGTGGAGCAAGTGCTTTAGGAGGCGCTGTAGCTGGTGTGGCAGGACAGGCTTTATTGGGTCAAGCTGCTGGAGATGCTGCTCAGGGCGCTGTACAAGGCGGTATTGCTGAGGCGTTTCCACCAGATCAAGTAGCTTCTGCTATTCAACAATCCTTTGGAGCTGCTCCTAACCCTAACCCATCAGTGATGTTCACTGGTCCATCTCTCAGAGAATTTAACTTCTCCTGGACATTCTATCCTCGCAATCTTACAGAGTCAAGAAAGATTAAAAGCATTGTAGAGTATTTGAAGAGAAGTGCGCTGCCGGCCAATAGACTATCAGGTTCTGCTTCTATCCTTTCTTATCCAATGATGACTCAGTTTAATTTCTATCCTTGGGACTCGGGGGGTAAAGGACAACACGGCTGGTCTGATAATTCTATTATCAAAATGAAAAGAACGATGATGTCTGCTGTGAACGTCAACTACGCCCCATCAAACGTTCCTGCATTCTTCGGAGGCGATTCACACCCTGTAGCTATCGGTCTTTCAATCTCATTGAGAGAGATTGAATATATGCTCAGCAGCGATTGGGGCGGCACATCGGGTGGCGGATCAGCAGACGAGTTTAAGAACCAAATAACTACGAAGGCTACAGAATTGTCGACCTCGGCCACTGGCATAGTACCGGGAATTAACAACGGAGACAATCCGCAGGATGGCACAACATGAATTATTTCAATAAGTTCCCACTAATTAATTACAATGGGCACACTGCTGTCAACCTATTGACGCGCGCACAGCTTTCAAAGACGACTCGGAACGAAAAGACTCTTTTCTATCCATACACGATCAGAGACTATGATAGAGCAGACAACCTCTCAGAGAATTATTACGATTCTCCTGAATACTCCTGGTTGATCTGGATGACCAACGACATTGTTGATCCTTACTATGACTACCCATTGTCAGACGACGACTTTGAGGCTTATGTTACCGACAAGTATGGATCCATTGCCGAAGCTAACCGTAAGATCAAATACTATAGAACCAAGTGGGTGAACGACGAAGGTATCATAACGCCAGCTCAGTTTGAATCTCTCGACTCTCGCTATAAGAAGTATCATGATCCTGTAGTTGATATAGACTATGGCATCACTGGCTATAAGAGACGCAAGGCAGATGTTACTGTCAGCACTAACAAGGTGGTTCAAATAACTCTCTCAAACCGCACAGGTGAGTTTATTAAGGGCGAAGAAATCTACAAGCAAAGCAATGCTGCTGTATATAGTGAGTGTGTTCATCCTGTAGCCTATCCTGTACTGGACGGTGATGCACACATTGGAATACAACACCTAGTAGGGGCATTTGCTCCTAGTGATGTGCTGGTAGGAAAGACTTCTGGAGCAACCGCGACTGTAGGCATTGTTAACACTATTTCTGAAACTCTGGCGACAACCGAAGCTGATTATTGGGAGTCTGTATCTTGCTATGATTTCGAATATGAAATCAATCAGAAAAAGAAACAAATAAAACTTCTTGATGCAAGATACCGCAACCAGGTTGAGTCGGAATTACAACGTGTGATGGATACTCAATGAGCTTTATAGGCGACATCTTTAATAGTATTGAAAAGACTTTGGTCGGTGCTGTAAAGGCAGGAGTTAATGATGCTCTTGGCTCTATGTCTCCGAACAACAAAACTCCTGGTAAGGATATACTTCCAGGCGATATCGATATTCAACGAATTATCCTTGCTAATGAAGCAGGGACCAAGACCTATGATCTAATGCATCAGGTCAAAGGCATCGAGATATACGAAAGCATTCTCTCTCCTGTTGTATTCTGTGAGCTTGTAATAGCAGACTCTGTTGGTCTTCACCAAAACTTCCCAATCATCGGGGAAGAATATGTCAGCATCACTTTCAGATCACCTAAGTTCCCTAAGACTGTGACATATCTATTCAGAGTGAATATGAAAAGCAATCTAAAGTTTACTGAAAACAATAAGATGGCTACCTATACATTACAGTTGATGTCTCCTGAGGTAGTTAAGAACTCTACTCGTTATGTCACAAAGAACTATGAGAATACAGTAGACCATCTCGTAGAGCAGATCCTAGCCACAGAGCTCCAGACAATAAAGCCTGTTCGGGTAGATAAAACAGCGGGTATTGAGAAGGGTCGCATTACTCGTATGCAGCCTTTCAAAGCTATTGACTATCTGAGACGCCGTGCGATTTCTAATGAATACCAATCTTCTTCTTTCTGTTTCTTCGAAAATAGAAATGGCTATCACTTTACTACTATTGAAAAGATGATTGAAGATGGTAATAAAGCACTAGATAAAACCAAAACATCTAATAAGACATTCTTCTTTGATACTAACCGTAAGGGATCTGTTCGGGATGTCACTCAAAGAAACATTCTGGCATACAACCAATTAGCATTCACAGATACTGTAACTAAGCTGCAGCAAGGTGGATTGAACAATAAGGTCAATGCTTTTGATCTATTGACTGGTGGTGTCGAGCAAAGAACATATGACAATACTGCAGGAGAAGGTATATTCGCCAAGCCTGACGAGAACTCTGCTCCTATGAATACACAGGCGTTTACTAATAATCATAAGCGCACCACAGCAAAGACGAAGTTTATTGTTACTACTTCAGATAAGCCTCAACTGAAACTACCTGAAAAACTTTCTATCCTCCAGGCATATGCACAGAAGGTATCTCAGAATATTGTATTGATTCACATCTATGGTGATTCTGATATTACTGTTGGGGATATGATTAAATGTTCGTTCCCGTCTGCAACTACTGCCAACAATGATAAAGGTATTTCCAGACTAGATTCGGGTAACTATCTTGTGGCCAAAGTCAGACATATGATTACGAATGGCGATAGACCTCAGCACACAATGGCACTAGAGCTCATTAAGGGCTCACTGACGGAGGTTGCATAATGACTACTCAAGCAATTGGTGAAGAAGGCTTTCGTTTGTTTATCGGAATTGTCGAAGAGGTCAATGATCCTAGACAGCTGGGCCGCGTTAAGGTTCGTATCCTACACGAAGATGATACGGATGTAACTACAGAGGATCTTGACTGGGCTCAGGTAATGACTCCTGTCACATCTGCAGGTACGGATGGTATCGGGGAGACTCCTAGCCTACAGAAAGGATCCAGAGTAATCGGATTCTTTATTGATGGACAAGAAAAACAGCTGCCTCTGATTATCGGATCCGTTCCTACTATTCCGTCTGAAGCCAGACATGCTATTAATAAACTAGCAAGAGGTCAACAGGTCCTCAGAAAAGACAAAGTAGGCGAAGCAGAGCCTGATTCTCCCTACAAGGCTGAGTATCCGTACAATAAGGTAATCAGCACAGAAGCAGGGCATGTCATTGAGCTAGATGATACTCCTGGTAACGAACGTGTCCACATCTATCATACGGCCGGTGCTTATATCGAAATAAATAGAACTGGGCAAATGGTTATTAAAACACCTGATGATTCGTTTGATATTGTCGGGAAGAATAAAAACATATTCATTAAGGGCGATTGTAATCTACAAGTCCAAGGTAATATGAATGCTGTAGTAAAAGGCAATATGACCTCTGCTACAGAAGGTGATGTTACAATATCGTCTAAGGGCATTCTTTCCTTATTCGGTAAGGGTGGTATAAGATTAAGATCAGGTGGTAGTATTGCTATGGCTGGTCCTGGTGGTGTTGCAGTCACTCAGGGTGGTCTTACTACTCTCGGATCTATTTCGTCTGGCACAGGCGCTACTGGCTCGTTCACAACGCCATCTGGCAAAACGGTACATGTCTCAAAGGGCATCGTATCTAACATTTACTAAGGGTCGGAATGGCTTGTAATCAGGACATCACAGACAAGTTAGATAATAACAAGGTAGAATCTGAGTCGCTGGCTGTAAACACCAAGCGTATCAGAGAGCTTACTAACGACCTTAAGAATGCTACCGACTGTGACCATATCAAGATGCAACTTGGTATTACAGGCGATGAGCTAGATGGCCTGGTAAAAGACGTCAAGGAAGAAGCCAAGAAGCTCCTGGGCAAGTATCTGCCTATCGTAAAGATCCCTACGAACCCCATGAAGATTATTCCATGGGCGAAAAAACTTGTCACTGGAACTATCACACCTCAAGTCGAGAATTATATTAAGCTATTGAGACAGGCAATTGACCTGGCTATGGCTATTAATGATTTCGTCCAAGTTGTAGAAGATATACAACCTAAGCTCAAGCAGTGTGCTGTGGATACTTTAGACGATGTACTGGATCCAGTCAATGCTTTGCTTAAAGAAGCCAAGGGTGCTATCGACAAACAAGTAGCTAAAATCGCTTCTGAGATTGCTAATGAAGTAAACGATCTCATCTGCCAAACAGGTATTGCAGATCTCGTTGGTGCAGTCAATGATGCTATTCAACTCACAGATCAGCTCGTCGATACAATCAAAGAAACAGCCAGCAGCGTCGATGCTATCGTCGGTCCAAGTTTACAGGCTATCGGAGCTGCTGGTGGAGCCATCTCTGAGCTCACTGGTGTTCCATTCGAAGTAGACACTTCTAGCTCGGCAGCATTCACAGCTTCGGTAGACGCAGGTAAAGCTAATGAATTTACCAATAACGTAAATGCGTTTATCTCAACACCACCTCCTGTCAATACAGTAGCTCCCTCCCTCTCAGGAAGCGCTATCGTAGGAGAAACTCTTACAGTTGACAATGGTACGTGGACAGGCAGCAACATTGTCTACACTTACTCATGGTACAAGAATGATGCTCCGATCTATGGCGCAAACCTAGTAACATATGTACCCACGTCTAATGATGTGGGATATGCTATCCTTTGTACTGTATCAGCTGATAATGGTGCTGGTGGTGATACTGCCAATACATTATTCACATCTAATGTAGTCAGCAACGCTCCTGTATGCACCGTTCTTCCTACGATAACAGGCACAGCTAATGTCGGAGAAGTACTTTCAATTTCGACTGGGACCTGGACAGGATCTCCTACCTTAACATATCAATGGCAGTGGGCGCATCTCAGAGCAAACATTCACAACGCAAATACAAATTCGTATACCATCGATCAAGAGGACGAAGGCCGTACTCTAACCTGTGCTGTTACAGGAACTTCTTCAGGAGGACAGGCTACCGTGCATGCTCTATCTACTGGTCTCATTGGGGTATCTTCTGGAGGTGCAGGCGGAGTGGTTAACTTCTCGATTGATACATTCGTTGGTAATAGCTCTAATGTCGTGTTTACGCTTGCTTACGAATCAACAACAAACAACGCTATTGTTTCTATCAATGGCGCGGTTCAGGATCCAACCAGCGACTACACGGTGGTTGCTCAGACTCTGACCTTCTCCGAGGCTCCATTCACAGCCGATGAGATCGTCGTACGTTACATCGCTATCTAAGGTAAGAAAATGGCAATAACAAGAGCAGATAGAATCACTCAGACGGATGTTAAGAATCAGATATATTCTGACTTCTTGGCAGATCTCGTTCCTCATCCTGTATCCAAAGACGTACTTCGCTTTGTAAATGAACAAGCCGTGATTCGTTCGGTGAAGAATATCATCCTCACCGACAAGGGCGAGAGATTATACCAGCCTTCGTTAGGTAGTGATATCAAAAGAATGTTGTTCGAGCCAATGCTTCCTGCTAGTGCAGAGCTGATCTCTCAGTACATTCAAGAAGCAATTCAACTTCATGAGCCACGTGCAAAAGTACTTGACCTTGCAGTCGAACCAGACTATAATAATAACCTCTACAAGGTATCTATGACTTTTATGATCATAAATAAAGAGGACCCAGTAACTCTCAACATTACATTAGACAGAGTAAGATAATGGCAGCAAATTCCAGTTTAATACTGAGTAACCTAGACTTCGATACTCTTAAGAATACTCTTAAGCAGTACATGAGGTCTCAGGATAGGTTTAACGATTACGACTTCGACGGCTCGAATATGAACGTGCTGCTCGATCTGCTTGCCTATAACACTTACCATAATGCATTCTATCTGAACATGATCGGAAACGAAATGTTCATGGATACGGCCGTGATCAGAGACTCTGTTGTCTCTCACGCCAAAGAACTTAACTACGTGCCTCGTTCGTTTAAGTCTGCAGAAGCCAATGTTTCGATTACAATCAATTCGACAGACAGCTCAAAGCGCTCTATCACGATGCCAAAGGGCACATCGTTCACCTCTCGTTTTGGTCAGCAAAACTTTACGTTTACTACCGGAGAGAATATTGTAATCTCTGACGTTCAGATTAATGCAAATGATACAGTCACCTTTACGGGTAATAATATTTCCCTCTACGAAGGCTATTATGTAACAGATACATTTACCTTCAGATCAGATAACGGACAGCAATTCCAGCTGACAAATAAGAATGTGGATACTTCATCCATCTCTGTAACGGTTATCGAAGATGTTGGTGCAACTACTCTTACCTACACCAGAGCGTCTTCTCTGTTTGATCTCCAATCTACATCTCAAGTATTCTTCGTACAAGGTGCGGAAGCAGACTCGTATGAGATTGTATTCGGAGATGGTGTAACGGGTAGAAGACCAAAAGACAACTCAATAATCGTAGTTGAATACAGAATCTCTAATGGTCAGCTGCCTAATGGTTGCGACAACTTCTATCCCGATTCTACAATCGGCGGCGAGTCTAATATCACTGTCACTGTACAGAATAAGGCTTCGGGCGGATCCGTATCAGAGTCTATTGATTCTATTAAGTATAACGCCCCTCGTCACTTCACTACTCAAGAACGAGCGATCACAGCAGAAGATTATGAAAACCTTCTGAAGATCAACTTCCCAGAAATCAATGCCGTGGCTGCATACGGAGGAGAGAATCTAGATCCTCCACAGTACGGTAGGGTGTTTGTTGCAGTCGATCTCAATGAGGTTGATGGTCTTCCAGAGTCGAAGAGAAACGAATATTATCGCTTCTTGAAGCCTCGTTCACCTGTATCGATTGATCCTATATTCGTTGATCCTGAATACACATATCTCAATATCATCTCGTCTATCAAGTACAACATCAACACGACTCGCCTCACAGCAGATGATGTTAATACTCTTGCCAAGTCTGCAGTCCTCCAATACGCTGCAGATGAGCTGAATAACTTTAATAGAGTGTTCAGATACTCGAAGCTAGTACAAGCAATCGACTCTTCGCAGACATCAATTATTTCAAACGAAACCCAATTCCGTCTTGTTAAAGTGTATAATCCTTCTATTGTAGGAGCTACGGATACATTCGACGTCAAGTTCAATCTTGAATTAGACAAAACACCATCTCAAGTTTTCGGGGCCAACACACTTCAGTCATCTCGCTTTACTTACATCACTGGGCAAAAGGCCTATATTAAAGATGATGGTAACGGTGTACTAGCTGTTCACTCTGTTGTGTCGGATCTAAAAATCACCGACATAGGTACAATTAACTATGAGACTGGTCTTGTACAGGTAGCTAACTTTGCGGTAATTGCTTTTGAAAATGCCGGCATCAAGTTCTATGCAGTGCCAAGGTTCAAAGATATAACAACACTGAATAACGTGATTCTAAATATTATCGAAGAAGACGTAGTACTTACTATTGTTCCTGTAAGGCAGTAATTAATGAGAGATATCGAAGCCAAAATCTCCCCGTTTGTTCAAAACATGTTCCCCCAGTTCTACAAAGAGGACGGGGAGAACTTCATAACGTTTGTTCAAGCCTACTTCGAATGGCTAGAGCAGAACCACCAGGAACTGACTCTCGAGTCTAATACAGGCTTCGTGGTAGGGGATACTGTTACTCAAAGCAATACTACAGGCACCATCATCAGCCTGGAAGCTGATAGAGCTCTTGTCAAGGTAAACGGTTTCGATTCATTCCGTTGTAATGTTCTGTGTAATGACTATGTGCCTTTGTCATCTACTTCGGGTGGCAACTCTTATATCCGCATTCAGAAAAATGTCAACCCTCTTTATCATGCAAGAAATCTTCTTAACATCAGAGACGTAGACTCTACTCTTGAACAGTACATTGTTCATTTCAAAGAAAAGTATCTGAAGAACATTGAGTTTGATGTTGCTACCAACAAAAAGCTTTTGATGAAAAACTCATTGGATCTATATCGCTCAAAAGGCACATCAAGATCCATTGACCTGTTCTTCCGTCTGATCTATGCTACAGAAGCTAAAGTAGAGTATCCTGGCGAAAAGATCTTCCGTCTATCTGCTGGTGAATGGTATAAGCCTCAGTATCTGGAAGTAACTGGCACTCGCAGATCGATCCAGCTTGTAGGCAAGCAGATTACTGGCGTCACTTCCGGAGCTACCGCTTTCGTAGAAAAGTACATCAAGAGAAAAATTAAAGACGGTATTGTCCACGTCCTGTATCTGTCTAACGTCAAGGGCGTATTTGAGAATACAGAGTTTCTGAAGTCGGATATTATCTATCATGACTCTCCGAAGGTTGTAGGGTCTCTGACGTCTGTTGATATTATCTCTGGATCCAAACTATTCAGAGTTGGAGATATTGTTTCCTTTAACTCAGTACGTGGGGACTATGGACTTGCTCGTGTGGCTTCTGTTGATGATACCACAGGGATTGTTGACTTCATCTTTGTAGATGGCGGATGGGGCTACACCGAGTCTGCTGATCCTTCATATAGTGCAGGTGATCTTGCAAAGAGAACTCAGTCAATTGTATCAGAGAAAGTTCTCACCCTAACTAACATCACCGTATCTAATACAGTCAGTACTATCACAGTAGGTTCTACAGGTGGATCTGGATACAACAACACAGACCTTGTAGTTGTTCCTGGCCGCTTTGCTAATGCAGTTGGTAAGTTGCTCACTAGTGGATCGGGTGTTATCCAACAAATTACAGTCGATAATCCTGGTTCTGGTTTCTATGTACTCAACCCAACCAACTATTCGATTACAAATGCTACCGGTGGCGCGACTACCGGTACGAATGCTAATCTAGTAGTCACCACGATTGCACACAAGAGATATTTCAACTATCTCGAACCATTCACTCAGCCACTATCTCAGATCACATACGGTAACGCTAGCAACAACCAGCTGTTTGTTGACGGCCAGAATGTACACATTGGTAACTCGAGTGTCAATAATGCTTTTGGTGTTATTATCTCCAACGCAAATGGCACGCTAGCTCAAGCAAATGGCCTTCTCAACATTGCTCTCGCTAATGGATCCTTCGGCGCGGGCAACACAGTATACCTGTCATCCAATGCTGCAGTCTTCGCTAACGTAGCGGCGGTAACCAATACGTCTGCTCGAGCTGATGTTATGGGTATTCCTAACACAGCTACCTTTAGTGTCTCATCTCTCGTCGGCCCAATCATCCGTGACGATGAAATATATCAGCTGAATACTCAAGGCGTCGAAGTAGCAAACGCTATGGTGGTTTCTACTACTCTTGGTGTGACATCGGGTGAAATTGAAATCTCTGAACTCAAGGGTGTCTTTGTTCCTTCTAATCAGATCCTTGTGCGCAACAAAGCTACTACGGCAGTCCTAAGCAATATAACCTTCACCGTTGGCGTGTATAATATTGTCAACAACTTTACTAGCGCAGTGTCTGCTGGAGTGTTTTCCTCAAACACTGGAACGACTGCTAACGTCACAACAGTCAGCGCTGGTTCTGGAGCAGCTTTCAGAGTTGGTTCGATTGCAGATGATGAAATGGTATACTTCAATACCGATCTTCTCAAGTCCAATAACCAACCATCTATGGGCGCTAACCAGGCATTTATGACTGTTCCTATTGATGCCCTTGAGTATGGATTCCCTAAAGCTCCTGGTGGCAATTCAGGAACGGTTATTCTCAACTGTCTCAACTTTGATAACTTCTTGATTGGTACAATAGGCAGACTTACTTCTATCAACCCTGGTGCAGCTTATACTACCAATCCTTACGTTCTTGCTTATCAGCCATACATAGCTCCTTTCGATAAGCGTGACTATGTAATGTCTATTGAAAATGTAAACGGGGCGTTCCAGGTTGGTGAAAGAATACTTCAGCAAAATGTGACATCTACTGTTAAGTCGCTTACTGTTGGCAATAGTGTTCCCTTTGAAGTTGGCATGTTCGTACAACAGGGCACTGCAAACGGTTACATCACAGACACCACTGATGGAACAAACACCATTCTTGTAGCTAACGTTCAAGGCACCTTTGCAGCAAACGCAACTAAGCTAGTAGCTTTCAGCAACAACCTTGTCAACACTACTATCAGCGCTGTTACCACTGAGTCCATTACCTATACGGGCAAGGGAATCATTAAAGAGGGCAGCAATAGCTCGCTACTGTATGTAAAGAGATTGCAGTTTAATAACATATGGCAATCCCAGCTGCAGATCGTGGGACAAGAATCCGGAGCCACTGCTAATCTTGTTTCGATCAGCCAGGATGATGTTTTGCCAATTGGTCTCAATGCTCAGATTGAAGCCAACGTTATTACTGCTGTTGGTACGGTTACTTCGTTGCAGATCATAGACTCAGGTGTTGGCTACCACAACGGCGAGATCATGCTTTACACGTCCGAAGACGGCCAGAGATCTGGTGAAGCTAAAGCAATAGTGGATGGACTCGGTACTGGATCAGGCTACTACAGAACATCTAAAGGCTTCTTGAGCTCTTCGGTATCCAAGATCCATGATGGTGAGTATTACCAAGAATATTCATATGAGATTCTGAGTCGTATTCCATTCGATAAATATCAGGATATGTTCTTGAAGGTTATGCATACAGCAGGAACTAAACTATTCGGGTCCGTGGCTATTGATGATAAGTCTACACTTAAAACCAAATATGCCTTCTCATCTGTTACAGTTTCATGATAAATAAATCTAAAAGAGCTTAAGGAAATATGGCAAATACTATCAACGTATCTAAGAGTCTCAACGTAACAGTTGCACAAGATTTCATACAGTCTGTGCAAGGTGAGAGCGCGTACTATGTCTTTGCTGCTAAGCACACTCCATATTTCAATAACTCAGATGCAGTAATCCCTACTCCTGTTGATTCTGTTCAGAACAACGTAAGAGACATCTACAATGATATGCTTTTTGGAAAGCGCATCAACCCTACTGATATCGTTCCTCTTGTTGAGCGATTCGACTACTCTTCTAATAGACTCTACGCTCAGTACGATGACACAGCTGGTTCATATGCGCCGTTGGTCAACTTTGTAGGTGTTCAAGAAGGCGACAATTACCACGTGTACAAGTGTCTGTACAATAACGGTGGGTCTAACTCTACTATTGAGCCTTATGGAACAGACATCAATCCAATAGAGCTTTCTGACGACTATATCTGGAAGTACATGTACACAGCGAATTCGTACATGATGGATAAGTTTGCTACAGATGCTTACGTTCCACTTACGCCCAATAATGTTGTAGTTGCTAATGCGACTCCAGGAGCTATTGAAGTTATCAACATCCAGGATGGAGGAGTTGGATACGACAACTACTTCCAAGGCGAGATTGAAACTGTAAAGGTGCTAGGTAACCCCCTTCGTTACTCCATCAACCCTACAGCTTCGAGTGACGAGAATTTCTATAACAACTGCTTGATAAAGATGACTAATGGCGATGCCATCGACGAGTATCGTATTGTCACAGATTATTATATCTCGGGCGGTAAGAAAGTTCTTGTTCTCAACCAAGCATGGTCAGGCAACGTAGCTCCTACAGATACCTTTGAGATTTACCCATATGTAGAAGTATATGATACAGGCGGTCAGAAGCAAACAAACTGTATTGCTCGTGCGCTGATCAATGCTAACACAGGTAACTCTGTCTACAAAGTAGAGATACTTGACGCTGGTTCTGGATATAGATCAGCTAACGTAGTCATTCGTCCAGATGCAACCGTTGCTGTTGCAAGTAACGCGGTTCTAAGAGCTATTGTTTCTCCTCCAGGAGGTCATGGATCCAATCAAGCTGCAGAGCTCAATGCTGTGTATGCAGGTATCACAACAAAGTTTGTTCAGGACGAAGAAGCTCTCAATATTGAGAACGACTATCGCCAGGTCGGTATCCTTAAGGATCCTCTCTTCGCTAATCTTGTTATTCGTATCGATCAAAATAATACTCTCGGAGCTTTCGAAGTAGGCGAGAACATCTATCAGTACAGAGACATGAAGCTAGCTGGTACAGTTGCTGTTACTCAAGGCAGCTCTACTGTAACTGGCACTGGAACATTCTTCCAGGAGGCTCTGGCTACAAACAATTATGTTCTTATCACTAATGGCTCAGAAAACATATTCACCAAAGTAGCCACAATCTCTTCAAACACGTCCATGACATTGACCACTAATGCCACATTCACAGGCACCGGAGCTACTATCTCATATGTGAACGCTGTGTCATATGGCGTGATGGTAGGTAACGCTGCAGGTGAGATTACTGTATCAGGTATTTCAACTGCAGGTCTTACTACTAGCTTAAGAATAGTAGGAGGAGAATCATATTGCACCTCGGTGGTCAATGTTGCTGCTGCTTTACCAGTTTCTATCCATGGCCGCAACCCCAATGGATTCAATACGTTCACCCAGCTTACAAGATTCGTCGGTTCGCTTACAAGCGGCACGTTCCTAGAAGATGAGCTAGTCGTACAAGAAACCTCACAAGGTGCTGCCCTTTCATATGCTCAGCCGAAGGCGCGCTTCCATTCAGGCAACTCATCAACCATGTTAGTGACAAATGCTAACAATGTTTTTGAGATTGGGGAAGTAATTACTGGAGCAAACAGTGATGCCACGTTTACTGTCACAGCTAAATACGAGGGAGAGATAGAAAAGGATAGTGGGCAAATTGTCTACGTCGAAAACCTTTCACCCATCTCAAGATCAGACACCCAGACAGAAACAGTTAAATTAATACTGGAGTTTTAAGTTAAATGCCAATTCAGACAGATCTGAGCGTATCGCCACATTTTGACGATTACAATGAAAACAAAGACTTCTATAAGGTTCTGTTTAGACCTGGCGTTTCTGTGCAGACTCGCGAGCTCAATCAGCTGCAGACTATTCTGCAAAAGCAGATTGAACGCTTTGGAGATAACATCTTTAAGGCTGGCACAATCATCAATGGTTGCTCGATCATCTATCATAACGTCTTCCCATATGTGAAGATTAAAGACAATCAGACAGATGGCGCTCCTGCAAACGTGGATATGTTTGCTAACTACCATGTACGAAATCAAGCTAACCTTACTCCACTTGTAGCTAAGGTAGCAACAGCTGTAGCTGGATTCGAATCACAAACTCCTAATCTGAATACTTTGTATGTCAGATACATCAATACAGGTTTTGCAAACGTAGGTGGTACGGCTACTGAACAAGCAACGTTCGCAGCTAACCAGACTCTGACTGTATACGACCCTCGCTCGGTCATCGAGTCGGTAACTTCTTACAATGACTCATCTGGCTTCTCTAACACTGACACTGTTGTAATTCTATCAGCTATTGCTATTCAGAATTCATCAGGTGGTACTACATTTGCCAATAACTTCTACGTAAACGACTACATCGGATCTGGATCCGCTAACGTACAGGTTGTGGCGGTTGATACCACATCAAACGCAGAAGTAGTAATTCTTCGCTTCAAGCCAAGACCAGCTGATCTACAGACAGGTAATACCGATCTCTGGACATTTACAACTAACACCTCTGTACAATCTTCTAACGTAGCTCCATCGTCAGTAGCTACTATCGTAGACATCATCGGTAGTGGAGCTACCGGCGCCCTCAAGACTGGTTCGCGTGGTGAAGTAGACTCTATCACTATTACTTCGAAGGGTTCGGGATACTACGTACTACCAACTGTATCTCTTACATCCGGCACTGCTAATACTCAGCAAATTGAGAACGCTAATCTCGTAGCTCAAAACTATCTGACGCAGATCACTGTTGCAAACAATACAGCCAATGCTATTGGCTCTGGATATGCTATCACAGTGACTCCTGGTGTAGTATATCAAAAAGGTTACTTCTCGCGTGTCGGTGAGCAGCTAGTTGTAGTTGAAAAATACTCCAACACTCCTGACGCTAAGGCAGTTGGCTTCTTTACTACAGAAGAGATCATCAACTCGAATCAAGATACAAGTCTTCTCGATAACGCTACTGGTGAGCCTAACTATGTGGCTCCTGGCGCTAATCGTCTTAAGCTGACTCCATCGTTGGTTGTTGTAGACTCAGAAGAATCTCAGTCGAATAGCGAATTCTTCTCTATTGTCGAGTTTGCTGAGGGAGCTCCTTTCAAGCAGAATCGCCAGACATTCTATAATGTTATTGGGGACGAACTAGCTCGCCGTACATCTGAAGAGTCGGGTAACTATGTTATCGATCAATTCTTGATGACAACTGTACACGCTACTACATTTGCCAACGAAGCAACTTCTTTCCGCATTCAGATCGATCCAGGTAAAGGTTACCTGAACGGATATCGTGTAGAAACATTTACAAACTACACTGCCAATGTTGCAAAGGGAACGGACACTCGGATTGCATCAGCTGCTCAGGTATCTCTAAACTATGGTAACTACATCCGCATCAATCAACTAGGTGGTGTATTCAAGTTCAACATTGGTGATATTGTAAATCTATACCCCACACCAGCAACTTATCTGACCTCCACTCCAGGTGGAACACCATCAGCTGCCGGACTCGGAACATCCCTTGGCACAGCGCGTATTCGTTCGCTTGTACTAGAATCTGGTGTGCCGGGAACACCCGAAGCTGTGTATCGTCTGTATCTCTTTGACGTACAAGTAGCAACAGCTCAGAACTTCTCGCTAGTTAAATCCATCTTCAGTAATGGCGCTACTCATAAGGGTGTGGCAGATGCTGTATTAGAGAATGGTGTGGCTGTTCTGAAAGACAACAACCTTTCTGCCCTTGTATACCCTGCAGGTGTTAAGGCTGTTAAATCATCTAACAATCTTGCCTACATCTATAGAACAACGAACGAAACAGACTACAGCATTGCTGCAAATGGTATACTTTCGTTCACGACATCTGGATCCGAAACGTTTCCTTATACAAATAGTGCAACGCTTTCAACTGTTCAAGAAAAAGATCTTCACATCATGCCTATCGTTGATGTGCGAGCTGCAGCTAACCTTTCAGGTAGCTTGTCTTGTAACACAACATCGACACAGGTAAACGGAACCTCTACATCCTTTGCTACCGAACTGGCAGCTGGAGACTTCATTCGTATTGCTAACTCAACAGCAAACACGGTTGCCCAGGTTAATAACATTGTAAACAACCAAGTGCTGTTTGTTAAGGCTAATCCTGCACTTGCAATCGGTGCTGCGAACACTGGTGCTAACGTACAGCTTTACTTCCCTAAGTATGTTCCTATCTCATTGGAGAGAAGTACTCGTTCAGTAAACGTGAATGCGGGATCGAACACTCTAACTCTTAGCATGGGGCTGTCATTAAACGTTGCCGCTAACGTAGCAATTGCATACAACATTCGTACTGCGAACACCCAGCCTGTATCTAAGACAGTTACAAGAGATAAGTTTGTACGTATCAGAACGGCAAACAACACTAGTGTTAACTCAGGCCCATGGGCTCTTGGGGTTCCTGATGTATTCAGACTGTCGAAGGTATACAAAGGACCTAACGCAACCTTCATTGATACAGACGTAACAAACGTCACTGATGTAACCAATGACTACTACATCGATCACAATCAGAACGAAAACTTCTACGGCATATCGTATCT
>Ga0222712_10003854_pt1 | contig 16058 bp, 12 predicted proteins | sample C33_657DmetaG_FD_165043 | JGI IMG/M metagenome (GOLD analysis project Ga0222712, IMG submission 165043) | Estuarine water microbial communities from San Francisco Bay, California, United States - C33_657D | ecosystem: Environmental > Aquatic > Marine > Unclassified | place: USA: California...
GGCCTACTTTGAGTTTTTCGGGCGCATGCCCCGCTTGAGCGCCCGCGGCGCGGTACAGGTCGACGGCCCGGCGGAAGCGGTGGGTTTCGCCCCCAATGACCGCAACCATGAGCGGCAGGCCCAGCATCCCGGCGCGCACGAAGGACTCGGGGGTTCCGCCCACGCCCAGCCAGATGGGAATTTCGGGCTGCAGCGGACGCGGATACACGGCCTGGTTGTTCAGCGCCGGCCGAAACCGGCCCGACCAGGTGATGCGCTCCTGGGCCCGTAGCTGCAGCAAAAGGTCCAGTTTTTCGGCAAAAAGCGCGTCGTAATCCTGAAAATCGAAGCCAAAGAGCGGAAACGATTCGGTGAAGGATCCACGGCCCACGACCAGTTCGGCGCGGCCGTTGCTGATGAGGTCCAGCGTGGCAAACTGCTGAAATACGCGCACGGGATCGGCGGCGCTCAGCACCGTCACGGCGCTGGTGAGCTTAATTCGCTGGGTTTTGGCGGCTGCGGCCGCGAGGATGACCGACGGCGCAGAATCCAAAAATTCCGCCCGGTGGTGCTCGCCCACGCCAAACACGTCGAGCCCGACGCGGTCGGCCGTTTCGATGCGTTCAAGCAGGTGGCGAAGCGCGTCCACCGGCGCCTCGTGCTCGCGCGAGGCGAAGCTGTCAATTCCGAGTTCCATGGGGCGAAGGTAGGGTTAGGCCTCCCAGCCCAGAGTGGCTATTTCTTTTGGAGCATTACGGCTTCTGTGCCTGACTGGGAGGTCACATGGAGTATGTAGCTGCCTGGCGCATAAGGTGCGGCGTTCAACACCAAAGGCACTTGAGTGCCAACTTCTTCTTCATGAAGTAGCGTACCGTTGATGGAATACAGCCGCACGGTCGCTGGACCACCGTCCGCGCGCGAAACAGCCCAATGGTCGGTGGCAGGATTAGGGGAAGCAATGAGCCCCTTTGGCATTTCAGCTTCGGCCACAGACAAGGGGATTGTAGTAAACCGCACGTCGTCAAAGTAGAAGGTGGATTGCGCCGTCCCGTTACCCGTATTGGTGCTTCCTGCCACAAAATCAAACAAAAACACAAGGCTCGGCATGTCGTTTGGCACGCCAGCAAAGTTGAAGGTCAAGGTTTCCCACTGACCGGTTTGGGTGGTTTGCACGCTCCGTTCTACGCCCCAAAAGGGTTTTTCAGTTTTAAGCGTGACGTAAGTCCCTGCGGGCGCCGAAGTCCAAACCTTCATGGAAAGCTGGGTATGGACAGTAAAGTCCAGATTGTTGGTAAACGTGATCTTACTGCCGCCAAAAGGGGCGCCAAGGTGACGCACGATTTTGCCCACGGTGGCGCTGGGGTTTCCTGCATTGACGTGGGGATTTGGAACGACAGAAAGGAATGCGCTTTCAAAGTCAAAAAAGTTGTCTTCGGTGATGCCCGTTTCAAACGTGATCGGTAGTCCAGCTAAGGGGTCGGCCAAGACGCCCTCGATTTGGTAGAGGTCGTCGAAATAGAACACCTTGTTTCCGCCCGGAGTGAAGGGCTGGGGCATGATGACGAGGTGGGTGCTGCCGGCACTGGCGGGAATGCCGAAGTCGAAGAGCAAGGTCTCCCAAGCACCGCTAACCGTGGTTACGGCGTCAACTTCGCTCGTGTAGGGAGCCTCAAGTTTGATTTTAATGACGGTCCCAACCGGTTCGGTGGTATATACTTTGAGCGACAGAACGCTGGTGGCGGCACTCGAGAAGTTCAGCGAGGTCATGCCCGTGATTTTTCCGCCAGCGAATAAATTGGCGACAGACACTTTTTCAATTTTTGCCACGTTTGTGCTTGGGTTGCCGATCAGGCTCGGGTTGGGAACGACGCTAAAGTTGGCGTTGTCGTAGCCCAGCATGCCTGGGGTGGCAGATTCAAAGGTCAGCGGAAACGTTTGGGCGGAGCCTGCCGTTACTGCGGCAGCGAAAAGAAATAGTGCGAAGGATTTCATAGCGCAATGGGATTAGTGCGCAAACAAAACGCTCAACGCAAGATGGTACGCAGCGAAAAGTAGCTGCGCGAGGTAGCTGAAGGTACGTAAATTCAGTGAAAGACAATGCGGCGGCCGGCGTGATGGAGGACCAACAAAAAACCCCGCCATCACTGGCAGGGTTTGCTTGCTCCTCCTGCTGGACTTGAACCAGCGACCCTCTGATTAACAGTCGTAAACATAAGCCAAATCAGGCAAACCAGTAAAAAGGAAATTCTCCTTAAAGTAGCTGTATTACAGCGAATTATAGAATTTTTATCGTCATTGTTTAGTGCTACTTGCGGTCATTTGCGCTAATTTTGTATGCAAATTGTATGCAAATTTTGATTCATGAGTACGCTAGCAGTAAAGGTGGTGTTGGACACCCGTCGGGCCTTGGTTAAAAGCCACGAGTCGCCGGACCCCGTCTTTCCGGTAAAGTTGCGTGTGACCTTTGCCCGGAAGCAGCGGTACTACCCCTTGGAGGTGAGCGGGGTATCTAAGGCGGATTGGGAGAAAATCCAATCGGGACAGCGGCTGTCCAAGTTCCAGCGCGAGGTGTTTCACATGGTGCGTGAGGTCGAAGGTCGAGCCATAGAAATCACCGAAGCGATTCATCCATTCAGCTTCCATGCCTTTGATGCGCGCTGGAAGAATTGGGCGATTCCCGCGAGCTCTAGTAAATCCTTTCAGGGGGTATTCAATGAGTACATCGAGGATTTGCGTCGAGGGGGAAGAGCGTCCACCACCTCAAGCTATCAATGCGCGCTCAATAGCCTCGTGTCCTTTTCAAAGCACTTGGCGTGGAACGACCTCACTCCTGAATTCCTGGAAGGTTACGAAACCCACATGCGAGATCAGGGCAAGTCGCAAAACACCATCGGCATTTACCTACGGTCACTGCGGGCGGTTATCAACTTCGGAATCGCCAACGGACTCTTCGCCAAAGAGTACTACCCATTTGGCAGAAAATCTCATGGCAAGTACCAAATCCCTGCGGCACAGAACAAAAAGCGGGCGCTCATAAAAACAGAAGTAGAGGCGATCAAAGCCCTAACGGTAAAACCTGGATCGCGCAAAGAGCTTGCTCGTGACTTTTGGCTTTTCTCGTACTATGCCAACGGGTGCAACATCAAAGACATCGTCCACCTGAAGTGGCGCGACATCGACTGGAAGGAGGGAGTCATTCAGTTTGTGCGCAAGAAGACCGAGCGTGCCAACAAAGCCAACCAGGTACAAATCACCGCCGTAATCAATCCGCATCTAACTGATGTTATTCACCGACGCGGAATCGAAAACCCCGCACCGAATAAATACGTGTTTGACATCATTCGGGATGATCAAACCGCCGTGCAGCAGCACAAGCACACACAGGACTTTGTACGAAGGATCAACATAGGGCTCAAGCATATTGCGGATGAACTTGAATTGTCTAAAAACCTCACCACCTACACAGCCCGTCACTCCCACGCCTATGCCCTTTTGATGGGCGGAGCGTCGCTCGAGGTCATTATGGATCAATTCAAGCACAGCTCGATGAAGACGACCATGAGCTACATCGACTCCATTGACAACGAAAAACGCAAGGACATTGCGAAGTTGCTGTGACCCGCAAAATTGGAAGAATACTTGCCGAACCACAGTAGCGTGTTGCTCAGACACACGAAACGGGACACTACCATCTAAGTTGGTTTATTTGCCATGCCCGAAGGACCCCCTCAGGCAGAGTGAAAAACCAAATCCTAAACGTCAAAAGTTATCAACGGTGGTACAGTTTGCCGCGGACTTAGTGGCTCCTACAGCACGGAAACAGTGGTACAGTTTGCCGCGAACAGGGTGGTACAGCTTCCCGCGGAATGAGTGGTACAGTTTGACACGAATTTTGCAGTTAGAGTTTATTCCAGAGAACTTGCATTAAATTGAAATTCTCTAATATTCAGTATATAAGGCCCACGTTCCTCAATTTGAACAATTACTTCGTAACTATTGCCAGCGCCTAAATGTATAAAGGTTAACAGCACTCCGTCTTGAACCTTTGAAACGTTCAAAACTGATAACTTCAACTGATATGAACTGACACCATTTTTAGGTAACTGACTCTTTTTACCAACAAATAGCACTCCAATATCACGGGCCAAACAATCGTCTAGTGACTCAAATTGATTACTGTAGAATGAGACATTGTCTGAATTTCCCCTATCCAACAACTTTAATCGCGAATCTTGCTCCAAAAAATAACTTAGTGCAGAACAATAAATATTCATTTGTTTTCTATTATTCAAAACAGAGCAAGAAGTCAGCGCACTTATTAACAATGCCATTTGGACTAATTTATTCTGGAATAGTTGGAAGTGTCTCATCTGGTCCATTATTTAATTTATTTCTTAATCTCAGCCATTTGATTACTTCATAGCCTCTGTCTTTACCTTGAAATAGCACCTCTTCACCATATCTATTGGGATTCATTCGGGTTGCCTGAGATTCCCATAAATAACCGCCTTCTGTATCTATAGAACCATCCTTGATTTCCAATTTATGACCGACACCTTCATGACCAAGTAAAAGAAAAAATTCTAAAACGGCCAACTGTTTGACCTCATTAGAGACATCTGAAGCCAGAATTCCTTCAATTCGCTCCATAAAGCCTTGATTAAGAATAACTCTTTCGCCTTCCATATCCATGAAAAAGTCATCATTTTGCTCTCCAAGCGCCTTAACAATTTCAGCAGGTGGATTATACATCGTTTGAGCACCAGCTTCAATAATTAAGCTATTACCGCCCCAAGTAAAAATTGAACTTCTCATTTCTTCATCACTCATTTCACCGCCTCCAAATCTGCTTGCTACAAACTGTAAGTCGTCAGCATAAGTTGGACTGAAGTTACTAAATTTAATTGGACACTCGGTCCCGGCCGGGACCGAGTGTCGTAACACTTCAGTCAAATGAAAAAATCCCCAGGCAGGCCAAAGAATTCAGAGGCCATCATCAAAGATGTCAAGCGTGTGACTCGACGTCAATTCAACCCGGAAGAGAAAATCGCCATCGTCCTTGAGGGGCTAAGCGGTGAGCAGTCAATCGCTGAAATATGTCGTCGAGAAGGTATAGCGCATTCGGTGTACTACAGTTGGAGCAAGGCGTTTCTTGAAGCTGGGAAAGCTCGTTTAAGCGGTGACACTAAGCGAGAAGCTGACAGCGCGGAGGTCAGCGAGATGCGCAATGAAAACGCAGAATTAAAAGCTGTGGTGGCGGAACTCACCCTGCGCAATCGCTTTTTAAAAAAGCTTTCGAAAGGCATGGAATAGACCCGTACGATCGGTATATGCGTTATTCAAAAGAAGAAAAAGAAGAGATTATCCGACTTGTGGAACGATCTGAAATTTCTGTAAACCGGACCATTAAGGAGCTAAACATCAGTAAGGCCACCTTTTACAATTGGTACAACAAGTTCCTTGAAGGCGGTCCAGACGCCCTTGAAGATCAAAAGTCCCGTATCACCTGGAATAAGATTCCAGATGACTACCGGGCTAAGGTCATCGAAGTGGCTTTAGATCGCACGGACTTCTCTCCGCGTGAAGTAGCCACCTTTATGACCGACAACAGTGGGCACTTCATTTCGGAGAGCTCCGTGTATCGGATTCTAAAGGCTGCCAACTTGATTACCAGTCCTAACCACATATTGATTAAGGCCGGTAACGAGTTTACGAAGAAGACCACACGAATCAATGAAATGTGGCAAACCGACTTCACCTACTTTAAGGTGGTGGGCTGGGGCTGGTACTACCTCTCGAGCATCATGGACGACCATTCGCGGTACATTGTACATCACGAACTATGCTCAACTATGACCACCCCTGACGTCGAACGAAACGTAGAGGCCGCGTTGAAAAAGACCGGACTACCCAAAAGCAAACGCCCGAAAATTTTATCTGATAATGGCTCTTGCTACATATCTGACGACATTAAAAAGTTTATGAAGGAGAAGGGCATTACCCAAGTGCACGGCGCCCCGAACCACCCCCAAACCCAGGGAAAGATTGAACGGTACCACCGATCAATGAAGAACGTAGTCAAGCTTGAACACTACTACAGCTTTCCGGACCTGAAGAGGGCCATTGATGAGTATATCAAGTACTACAATAACGAACGATACCATGAGTCGCTCGACAACTGCACGCCTGCAAGCGTTTACTACGGAACCAACCATGAAATCCTTAAAAAACGTCACCTCCTAAAACAAAAATCAATGAAGCAACGAAGAATCAACCATATGATCCACCAAACCAAAAAAAACCGTACCTTACTCCTTAGTTAAAAGTCCAACTTGTTTGAAGACGTACATGTCGATATGCAGGGCAAAACGCTTCAATTAGGCCGCATCCAAAACGGTGAATACACCTTGGAAACCGCCTCCATGCCAACAGGCCTCTACACGACTATGTCCATGGGTTCAGCTCCAAATTCTTGGTACGATGAGGAATTGTCTCATGTTTTCAGTATTGTTGGCTGTGTCGCTTTCTACCACGGCGCAATCCATGGAAGGAGCCTTTGACGGAACCTTCCAAGGCATGTTTGAAATGCCCGATCAACCCATTTATATTCCGGAAGGGGTTCAGGCCCCCTTGAATCCCGCCGTACCTTTAGACGGAGGCCTTACCGCCCTCCTATTAGCTGGAGGGGCTGCAGGCGATAGGCAGTACAAAAAGAAAAGAGCCTGATTGTTTTGGGTGCTGATTAGGCATTTAAGGCTATCCCGGGTTTTATAGTTTGGGGAGTACGAACTTTCGTAAATATTCTTTGGAGAATCCCGACGCTTCTGAAATGGATTCAATGGTAGAATTTTGTGAAAGACCTTCTTGAACAATTTTCATTCGCTTCTGACGAATGAGCTCTCCTGGTTTAATGGGAGCGAGGATCTCATATAAACGGCTTTGTGATACCTTAAAATGTGAGCAAACCTCGAGGATGGTTACTTGCCGAATATGTTCATCTATATAGGCATCGATCCTATCGCGTGTGGCATTATGATTGGAAAAATAGGATTGCCTTCTCTTTTGACGGACTATGTAGATAGCAAAAAGTAAGGTTAGCAGAGCAAAGGCAATTAGGATTCTCTCATAGATAGAGGAGGCGGGCGCTAAATGCGGTTTGATGGAGGACAAATCAAAGGTCCATATGCCCGAAGTACTCCCAAGCTTAAGTATGTTGCCTTTTAGCTGAGCTGAATGGATATTTGCTTCAAAAGGGACAAGCAGTTCTGCCCCGCCTTTATTTAGGATAAAAAGACCATCGTTCGAAAATGCATAAATGGCATCGGCATATTGTACCGTGCCATGATAGTTGCCTTTGGCATAATAATTTATTTCTCCACCACCTTGGTTATCCGCATCATAAATACCCTGTTGATTGGTAATTAGAAGTTTGGTACCGACATCTATGTTTCTGATGGTGCTCGGGCTTAGGGTGATTAGTTCTAGTTCATTTTCTTGGATGTTCAGGTTGAAGTAGTTTGATCCGAGAAATCCTAGTAGATTTTTTTCGCTAGAATGGTCGATTAGAAAACGTCCGGACGCATTCGCATCGAGATCGGGGAGATAAAGCAAAGTGTCTATCGTCTCGTTGGTGGTAGAAATAGAAAAGAGAGCGTTTCGGCAAAGTGCATACCACTGGGTACCCCAAACATAGATGTCTGATATGGCCCCAAGATCTTTGCCATAAATGAAAAATGAAGACGTAGTAATTCCGTTATATGTGGTAATGAGCTCTCCACCGTCATAAAGGGCTAAGCCGTCAAAGCAAACGTATGTGGTATCGTTGAAAGTTCGAATTGCCCCACTACAATAGCTTATTTCTGTGTGAAGGACTGAATCAATGAATAGTCCTGAATATGTGGCTACATATTGATTGGAATTAAATCGGACTGAATATTCTGGAAGTTCGTGGTTGATGATGAAATCATTGCGAACGACGAAAGCTCCGTTTTCCACCTCATAGGTTTCACCAGCGGGGATATTCTGTGAACCCAAGTACTTATTGAACCATGAATAAGGGGTATAAACGTTCTGTCTGATGCGTTCAAAATCACCGGCGGTAGTGTGGATGATAAGTCGATTGTTGTGAATCGAATAATCCAATACCACTCCGAAACCTGGTCGGTAGATCTCTTGTGCTTTAAGCGGGAGGCAGGACGCAAGGATTAAAATCAAGAATAGGGTAATGTGTCTCATATGAGCTTCGAAAGGAACTAATAAAAAATAAATATAGGTTTTATACCATAAATATAAATTTTATCCATCATAAAATAAATCATGTATGAAGCGGGCGAAAAACCCCTTGGTACCTTTGTCGGAAAATTCTGAAAACCTGATGAACATGTACAAGTACATCCGTACGATAATCGTCATCGCAGCACTGAGCGCAGGAAATACTAACGCACAGACTGGTCCAGCAGGGCTCGGCTCAAACGTAGTGCTTTGGCTAAAAGCAGGCGATTTGGTGAGCTCCAGTACGACATGGCAGGATGCCTCGGTATCAACGCAAACAGGAACCCTTGCTACTTCGCCAGTTATAACCGATGGGTCGGCGTTTAATTACAACGCATCCTTGACCTTTGACGGCAGCCAGTACGTTTCGTTGCCATCTGGTTTTGCCAACTTCACGGCGGGCATGAGTGTTTATGCCGTGTACAAAGTTTCGACCGCATCGGGAAATTATAGCCGCATCATAGACTTCGGCAATGCGGCAGGTACGGACAACATCATTCTTTATCGCGAAGACAACACCACGTACCTACGAAGTGCACTTTACAATGCTGGTTCGGTTTCGGGCTATATGGATTTGTTGGAAGGGTTTACACCGAACGATCCTAAAATCATGGAGTTTGTCTATGATCCAAACGGGACTGACTTTCTCCGAGGGAACAATCGCGAGCAAACAGGGACGGCAAATACCCCATCGAACACTACACGAACAAAGAACTACATCGGGAAGTCAAATTGGTCAGGACATCCAATTTTTAAAGGCCAAATGGCAGAAATCATAATCCTCAATGCCGCGGCGACCACTCAACAACGAGACAATGTTCGAACATATCTGCAACTTAAATATGGAGTCGATGCACAGGGCTCGTCCACAGCTACGGGTTCTCAAATAGCGGGTGCAAGAAATCTCTACCTCAGTGACAATAGCCTGATTTGGACCAACGACGCCGTATACAATTATCGCCTTTTTGGTATAGCACGCGATGATGCATCGAGCCTTTTGCAGAAACAGTCAACCACGGTAGAGCCGGGGGGCTATTTTTCAGTTTCCTTGGGACCGATGGCGGCAAACAATGCCTCAAACACGGGAACATTCCCTTCGGACAAATCTGCCTTTGTGCTTGCAGACAACAATAAGAATACCCGGACGTACACGGCGGTAGCCGGATTAACGGGCACTAACCGGCGCTTGGCAAGATCTTGGAAGGTCCAACATAATCTTGTTAATACGTCGGTTCGTTTTACTCTTTTGGATAATTGCTATGGAGGGAGCATTATCGTCAGTAGTGACTCGGCCTTCTCTTCATCCGGGATTTTGGGCGAATATCCTATTGTGAATGGCGTGGCCACCATAAACTCCAATAATATTCCTCAAGGAACTTCGGGGAGCCCCTGTTACATCACAGTTGGAACGTTAGTCAAAAATCCTGCTCCGTCCGCTGCATTATCTACAAACCTTTGGCTTCGCTCAGACTATGAAGCGAGCTCGACACAGTGGTTGGATTATTCGGGCGCCTTGAATCACGCAAAGCTGGCCACTTCCGGTACACCGCCGGCATTGTCTACGGCTTCTGGGGATATCTTGAACTATCACCGTCCGATGAAAACGTATTCCGCGCCTGCTTTTCAAACCATTTCGGGAGTGTTTGGCAAGGCTTCGAACCAGCATTCGGTATTTGTAGTAGGAAATAAAGTAGGATCAGGCCAACATATACCAATTTCTGAAGATCTTGGAGTAACGGCCCGATGGAGTACCCACCTACCTTGGTCGGACGACGTCATTTATTATGATTTCCCTAACACAACTAGCGGAAGAATCTCAAAATGGTACGGGAACCCGCAAGTAACTGAGATTTGGAATTGGGACCTGAACAATGCCAATCAAAGAATTTGGAAAACCCGATCTCTTTTTGCTTCACAAACAAATAATACAGTGCCGGTTAGCCTTTGGACAAATACGTTGATTGGGGCGTATGGCGAATCCAGATTTTATGAAATCATCATGAATAACGGAGGCCTGGATTCTTTAGAGCGGCAAAAAATTCAGAGTTATTTGGCTTTTAAGTATGGTATGACGCTCAATCAAGGAACATCTGGCTATTCCTACATTGCGAGCGATGGCTCTTCCATATGGTTAAATGCGGGTGACGGCTACCACGTTGCGGTATTTGGCATTGGGCGTGATGATAATAGTGGGTTGAACCAGAAACAAGCTACACCCTATAATTACGCTTCATACCCCATAGCGGTGTCATTGGGGACATCTTTTGGCACCTTGAATCAGGACAATACCAATGTCTTTACGAATGACATGTCCTTCCTCGCGTTCTCCACGAATGTGGCGTCTCCAAATCAGCGATATGACGGAGGTCAGGTTACATTCTTATCGTCTGGTACACAGGTTCGTCAAAATCAAGTTTGGAAGATCCAGAAATCAAGTCAGTTTGCGACTCAAAATGTGACCTTCAATTTTGGACCAGCGTCCGTGGGCTTGGAGAATCGGTATGTTATCCTGTCAACGTCGGCCACATTCAGTTCTATCTCGAGTTACCACCTAATTGGATCCAATGGTCTCGTAACAATCTCCTCAGCTGATCTTGCCCATGGTTCATTTATGACTCTGGCAGCAGATGCAGTCGGGCCTGCTGGCATTGTGCTTGGCCTTGAAGCTTGGTGGAAAGCAGATGCTGGAATATCCGCTGCTAATGGCGCTGAGGTGCTCACTTGGGAGGATGCGAGCACCAATTCAAATTCTGCTACTGGATCATCCCCAGATGTCCCAAAATACTACTCCACAAGCAGTTCAAATTTCAATCCAAGATTATGGTGGGATGGCTATGTGGATATATTGAATCCTGAAGATATGCACACTATTCGCCACTCGGCTTGGGTAGTGCGATCTGAAGCAAACGACAATGAATGGCGACATGTGCTATACGGCGGGGGCAGTACGGCTGGTTCAAACAACGCCTATTACTATCATGCCGGTCAGGGCACTTTAACATATAACCAAGGCTCTCCAAATAGTACGACCATTACAAATTGGCGTTTGGATGGTCAATCTGTACCCAACGGCACAACGGCTCATTATAACGACCAAACAACGCAAGGTGGAGGAACGCCTAAGACAAACCTAGTCACTTTTGATGACCCGACGCCTAGCTCGGTAAAGCTAATTGGGCACCAATCATCATGGGCCCATCGAACTTGGTGGGGAGACATGTATGAAATCACCCTCTACAATCGTCAACTTACAGCTATTGAAAATCAAAAACTTGAATCGTACCTCGCGTTAAAATATGGGGTTTCGATTCTGGACCAAAGCATGAATTATGTGAATTCATTAGGCACCACCTATTGGACCATGTCAATGAATACGGGTTACAATAACCATATTATGGGTATCGGCCGGGATGATTTGGGACAACTTCATCAAAGACAAGCAAGATCCGCGAATACGTCCATTCTCACCATCGGAAATGCAGGAATAATTGGCGTTTCCAATAGCTCTTCCACGGGAAATGATCTTTCTACCGATAATTCGTTTCTGTTGGTTGGAAGCGATGCGGGGTCTTTAACGTGGCAATCGGCAGATGTGCCCACCTCCGATGACTACCTCATGCGTATTGGCCGGGTATGGAAAATTCAGGAAACAGGTACGGTATCAACGGTTCGGCTGAGTTTCCCCGCACCTACCAGCACCTTATCCCAGAAGCTGGAGAATTTTTCAACGTCTCATTCGTTGGATGAAGTTTATCTGTTGGTGGATGCCGATGGAACATTTGCCACAGGTGCAACAAAATATCCCCTAACATTGGTTGGAACCGATTATGTCATCGACATCGATCTTCTTGACGGAATGTACTTCACGGTCGCAGCGAATAGCGCACCGGCATTAAGCCTTAATTCCTACTTAACCGTCACGCCTGGACTAGGAGGATGTACGAACCTTCCAACGGACCCGTGGTCATTTACGATAGATGATTTTCAGGAAGACGAAGCCAACTTGTTGGTAACCGCAACCAGTTCAAATACCACATTGTTGCCAAATGCCAATGTCATCCTCAGCACCACGGGAGCCTCCATGACAGTGACGATGCAACCCGCGACAGGAGAAACGGGCACCACAACTGTGACCATTCAAGTCCAAGATGGTTCATTGACCACAAGTTCGGCCTTCACGTTTGAGGTAGCGGACCCCAAAATCGAGACATCGACGAGTACGATGCTCATGATACCCGATGGCTATGTTGCCGGAACGGGATATATCGTTGACCCCAATATTTCCATCGGACAGCCGTCCAATACCGCCGCTAAGGCAAAGATTTGGTCCAACTACAGTTCAGGAGATCAACTGTATATCGATCCAAGTTCCTTGCCTGCGGGAATCTCCACGAATTGGAATACAACCCTTCAAACCTTAGAAATTACGGGGGCATCCATTAGTGCGGCGGATATGGAGACGGTATTTAACAACATCAAGTTTAAAACAACTAGCACATCGACGGCAAATCGCAAAATAGTGTATTCATTGGGGAATGCGTTTCCAAACATTGACAATGGGCACGCATATGTGCCGTCAACATACCAGACGTGTTTTTGGAACGCAGTAACCGATGCAGAGGCGCTCACGTATTTGGGAATTAAAGGGTATTTGGCCACCGTTACGACGCAATCAGAAAAAGATTTTGTTGCAACTCAATTACCCGGCGGTTGGACTTGGATTAGCTTGGCATACGCGGGGGGGTCGTCGTGGACATGGCGTTCGGGTCCTGAAAAAAATCAGACCTATACGTATTCTTCTTGGTGCCCTGGCGAGCCAAACAATTTATCCAATGAACATTATGCAGGCCAGTCAGGCTCGTGCTGGAATAATCTTATCGATTGTAATTCCCAAAAATTCCTAACGGAATTTGGCGGTATGCCGAGTGATCGCTGTTCGAGAATTTTCACCACACGAGATATTTGTTTTGCACCAGCTTTAGCAACTACAACGGTATGCCCTCCAGTATCAAGCGGAGGTCTGGCATCTGTAACGATTACTGCCCCACTAGGGGTCGGCCTAGTGTATAGTTTGAATGGAATAAGTTACCAGTCGTCTCCCTCCTTTACTCCTTCCCCGGGTTCATACACTGTGTATGTGAAGAATGCTAATGGATGCATTAGTGAAAACGCCATTACCGTTCCTTCGTTTGCACCTTTTTCATGGAATGGGGCGTCATGGAATAATTGTGCATTACCAACCACGACGGATGATGTTTCCTTCACGGGTAATTACACCTTGAGCAACAGCGGGGTTATTCGCCAGTTCGGGAATGTAAGTGTTTCTACGGGTGTGGTTATTACCATTGCACCTGGTGAGAAGATGGATGTTCAAGATTTGGCCTTAGCCGGCACGGCGAAGATTATTATTCAAGCGGATGCAACGGGCTATGGACAGCTCAAGATCAATGGCACGTTGTCCGGTATGGGAACGGTAAAGCACCAGCAGTATGTTCCAAGTTTGGGCTGGCACATGGTGAGCTCGTCTACGACCAATGGCTTTGGTACTACTACGGGTGCAACGGCTTCTAACCTTATGCCATACAATGCGTCAAGCGGGGCTTGGTCCTCGAGCCTTGGTGGAGTAGGTACGGGCTACTTTGGTCATGTGGACGCATCTTCAAGCAGTGCATTCATGTCTGCCGCTGGCGCGTTCTCGGTGGAAGGCACACCGAACACGAGCCACACCTTCAACCTTGGGTATGCGACGGCTGTGGCGTCTGGCGGGGCTGGTAATGGCTGGAACTTGATCGGCAACCCGTACACCTGTATTTTGGATGCTTCGACGTTAACCGGCACGAATGTCAACAGTGGAGTATACATCTGGAATGGAAGCGCAAGTGGTTCAGATGCTTCGAACTACAACTACTACAGTGGTTCCGGTTTAGGGAATGCCCTGATTGCACCGCTGCAAGGATTTTGGGTGCAAGCCACAGGCACGGGCGGCTCGATCACCACTACCATGGCTTCGAATGGAACTATGTCCGGATCCTCGACCTTCTTTAAGAGCAAGCCTGACCACCTGTTAGTCAGTGTTACCGCGCTGAATGACGCCGCCATTACGGATACGGCCTGGGTGGCGCATCTAGTAGGCGCTACTAAGGAGTTTGACGGGGCTTTGGATGCTTGGAAGATGACCAATGGAAGCGCCTTGCCCAACATCTCCACAGGAATAGGAAGCCAGAAGATGGCCATCAATGCGTTGGAGATCCAAAATGGAACGGTACTGCCCTTGGATGTTTCTTATGCGACGATGGGCAAGAAGTTTTATATCGACGCTCAGAAGCATATCAACGCAGGCGACTGGGATGTGTACCTCGAGGACAAGCTTTTGAGTCAACTATGGGACTTAAGCCAGGGGCCCTATACCTACAGCCAGTCATCATGGACGGATGAGAGCCCACGATTTGCTTTGCATTTGAGCCGAAAGACCGTTGGCCTAGAGGACCCCTCAGCGCCTACGTACTATGTCTACCAAAATGGCCAGGAGTTGGTGCTACACTGCCCAGGCTGTGTGTTTGAACAGTATCAATTGGTGGCGGCAGATGGCCGAGTGGTGGCCCAAGGGCGTATTCAGGAGGACATTCATCGAATGTCTGCCCCACAATACGATGGCCTTTACACCTTGCAATTAATGAACAGCCATACGGTCGATCAGATCAAAGTGGTGGTTGTAAACGAGATGAAATAATGAAGAAGTTGATTTGGATGTGTGGAGCGTTCATGGCGACGATGGCCATGAACGCTCAAAGTGAGGAGCTGTCTGGCATGGAGGGCTTGTTCGAAACGGGAGGAACGGACGTTTTTTCACCCAGTCCAATGATCGGACCAACCTCGGAACTCGGGATTATTCAGAAGTCCTTGGATGACATGTTTGACTTTGAAATCATGGATATTGGACTGCCTCAGGGCATACAAGATAATCCCCCGCCTCCCGTACCTTTAGACGGAGGCCTTACCGCCCTCCTATTAGCTGGAGGGGCTGCAGGCTATAGGCAGTACAAAAAGAAAAGAGCATGAATGCTTTGAAAACTTGGGCGGCCTCAAACCGCCCTTTTTTATTTTTTCTCGGGCGATTTTTGATCACCTTTTTTGGGTTGAGCTTTCTGTACAGCCTCTACTTGGTCTATGTAGAGCGCCAGGGCGACTTGGATTTGGTCACCTACTGGATTAGCCGGGGCTCGCATGAATTGGCTCGCTTCTTGGGGGTCGCGGATTGCGAATGGTCCTGCTTTATTGATGGGTGCTATGTGGGCCGACCGGGCCGAATGGTCAATATTCTCGAGGGCTGCAACGGATTGCGCTTGGCCATCGTCTATGCGGCCTATGTCATTGGAATCGGCGGATGGAACTGGCGTTCCTTGTTACAAATGTGCATAGGACTGGTCGTGGTCCAAATTTTCAATATCATCCGCATCGGGAGCCTTATTGCCCTCCGGGATTATGGGGGCGATCTCTACTTCTATTTTATCAAATACGTTTTTGGTGTGTGGATTTACATGAGCATCATCGTGTTGTGGCTACTAAAACCCCGAATCGACAAATGGCTGGGAGCGAAATAATGCCGGCCAAACGCTTTTGGCTTGGCATAATAGGATACTTGTTGCTGAGTAGTTTGTTGTCAACATTAAATTTCATTAATCTGTAAGTCGTCAGCATAAGTTGGACTGAAGTTACTAAATTTAATTGGACACTCGGTCCCGGCCGGGACCGAGTGTCGTAACACTTCAGTCAAATGAAAAAATCCCCAGGCAGGCCAAAGAATTCAG
>Ga0222712_10003855_pt1 | contig 16058 bp, 29 predicted proteins | sample C33_657DmetaG_FD_165043 | JGI IMG/M metagenome (GOLD analysis project Ga0222712, IMG submission 165043) | Estuarine water microbial communities from San Francisco Bay, California, United States - C33_657D | ecosystem: Environmental > Aquatic > Marine > Unclassified | place: USA: California...
GGCACAACAAATCTGCAATAAATTTGAACCAACCACAAATACATCATCAGCAACAATATGTAAATGGTGTGGGAATGAAAAGTTTTTACATACACCACAAATTATTAAAATGGCACAACAAACAGCAGTTGAATGGTTGATTAAACAACTTACCCCATCAATAGCATTGAGACAGAAGTGGATTGATGAATTTGCTGAACAAGCAAAAGAAATGGAGCAACAACAAATCAAGGATGCAGTCATCTACGGACTAGATGAAGATGGGCATACCGGAGATTGGAAAATAAGTGTTGCCCAGAACTACTACAATAAAACATTTACAGATGGAAACTCCGGTACAAAAGCTGATTAGGGAGTATGGCGTACAAATCAGCGAAAAAGAATTAGAAAAGCTAATTAAGGATGAAATGTTTCAATTTGCTTCAGCATGGACAGACGGGTTCAATACCGGTATGGCAGAGATAGCAATTAAAACATTAAACTTCCATAATTGGAGGGCATTTTACGAAGAAAAATATAACAATGGAAAGTAACACACTTAGGGTAGAGATTGTAAAACAGATTCTGAGAAAAATAGAAGAGGCTTATTCAATGGCAATAGAACTTGGGGTTGACTGCGGAGTAGTTTCAAGAATTAAAAATTCTGCTACAATGATTGAGCCATACTTCATTGTTGACTTGGTGCAAAGAAAATTAGGGGTAGAGATTTCAAAAAAGAACAGGAAAAGTAATGTAGTGGAAGCAAGGCAAGTTGCTGTGTACTTATTACACAAATACTCTAGAATTTCCCTTCAGCGTATTGCCCAATACGTTAATGTTGCAGACCATTCTGGCGTTATATACCACCTAAATAAGATTAGTGGACACTTAAAGTATGATGAAAGGCTACAAGTTCTTATAGCGTCATTTGAAAAAGACATAGCAGATTTTTACGAGAAAAAAAATAATGATGAAGGTAACGCTATTTAAGTCATTTAAGGATGTTGAAAACCCATATTACCTTGAACTTTCTACTATACTTAATGGCATTAAAGATGGCAGACAGAAGGAGTTAATAGAAAAAATACGGGCTGAATCGGATGAATCCCGAATTAGGGAGTTAAAAATGACATTGCCATGCGTTCTATTTGCTGGTAGGTTTGACATCCAAGTAATAAGAGAGAGGGAGGATGGGAGTTATTATAAGTCTTTTAGGACTGATGATTCACTTTCTGAACACTCTAAACTATTGCCGTTTGACATTGATGATGTAGACATCCAGAAGTATAAGGCTGAGGTGCATAAAGACCCGTATATTTATGCCCTTTGGACATCCCCTTCTGGAACTGGACTACATGGTTTGATTAAGATTGCTGATGGGAATAGGCATGATGAACACTATACCGCCCTACTAAAACGCTACCCTGTATTTGACCCTACCGCAAGAAACCCGTCAAGGGTTCTGTTCTTCAGCTATGACCCAGACATTTATATAAACGAAAACTCCCAAGTATTCTTTGAATTAACAGAGAAGGTAGTTACGCAAGGCGTTACCATGACTTCTGGATTCACAGACTATAAAAGGCTTGGGGTAGCCGCTAAGATGATTAGAGTAGCCGAACAAGGCGGAAGACACAATGCCGTAATCAAATCAGCATACCTTGTAGGTGGACTTATTTCTGGGGGTATTGTAGAGGAGTATATTGGAACGATGGTTCTGGAGTATGAGGTAATGCAGAAGTTTGAACATGATGAGCAGGAAACAGAACTAAAAGCCGTAAGAGATGGGATTAAGGCTGGAAGGTATATGCCCATCAGCGACATCGACAGGTATGAACAGGAAGTTTGGCATGAGGTAGGTGCCATTGAAGATGAACTTTCTTTCCTTTCAAACAACAGAGCTGATGAGGAGTTCATTAGGAAGTACAGGGCGGGCTTAATTCCGATGGGTAAGCCATTTGGGTACGAAGACATGGACAAGCATTTACTCCTCAATGAAGGGCAGTTCTATGCGATTCTAAGCCATACTTCTACGGGTAAAACACAAGTTACTTTGTGGCTTATATTTCTTTCAGCGCTGAAGTATGACTGGTGCTGGGTTGTTTATACGGGGGAGAACAAGGTGGCGTCTGTTAAGATGAGATTCGTGGAGTTTTATGTAGGTTCAAAGATTAAAGACTGCCCAGAAGACTTCTTTCAGCAGGCTATGAAGTGGGTTAATGACAGGATTTTCTTCATTAATAATGACAAGATGCATGATTATGAGGAGATTCTGGAGTATGCTGAATCCGTTTCTAAGTTCCATGCCGTCAAAGGACTACTGATAGACCCAGTAAACTCCCTTAAAATGAGTGGGAAGGCTTCTAAATATGAGCATGAGATGGAGATGTACACGAACATGCTTCTGTTCACCAAGAGGACAAACATAACTGTGCTACTTTCTGTACATACAAGGAGTGAAAGCCAAAGGCAAAGGAATAAGGACGGTAATCAGCCAATGCCATACCCTGCTGATGCTGATGGTGGTGCAGTTCTGGTGAATAAGACTGACATTTTCATAGTAATGAATAGGAATACGCAAGACCCAGAAAGCTGGATGATTAATGAGCTTAAAATTGTCAAACATAGGACAGCCGAGTTCACCGGAGGTGGGGTTACCAAGAATGGGGAGTCTATTAGGATTAAAATGCACAACGGGGTAGAATTTACGGATGAGTATGGACACCTACCATTTGAAAGAGACTACTTAAAGATGGACAGAAAGCTGATTGACAAGGAAAGGGAAGAGGATTTAGACATAGAAGATTCATCATTTTAAACCTATAGTATGACTGAAAGCCAAAGAGAGAACCTATTCATGCTTTATGTCAGCGCTTCTAATGGCGCGATGTATGCTGATGATTTGGTTATGGATGAGAGAATAGACAAGTACGTTAGGCAGAACATAGCAGCTATTGCCAATAAGTTTCATTGGATTATGAAGGCAATGGAGCTGAAGACAGACAGCTCAATACTTAGGACTATTGACACACTTAGGTATGACGAGGTACTTAGGCTGATGATGAGTTTGGAAAGGGATGAGCAGGATGAATTAGAATCAATCATTAAAAAGTTTGTAGATGGGTTGGGTAAAGTGTAAGAACTGCAAGAAACTATTTACCCAGACTGTCTACAAGGGTAAAAAATCCATCCCATTATGCCCATATTGCGGAACAAAAAACTAATTTTATGTACACAGAAGACAACATTGGAGATGAAAAGAGGGACTACCTACATAATTTCTTGGACAGAACTACCTATGATGACGAAAGAAAGCGAACTTTACACTTTATAATAGATGAACTAAGGCATATGCATCAATATGAATATGTTATTAAAAGACTGGAAATGAATGAAATACAAGACAAAGACAGGATTTCTCTTGGCTTAAACTATTCCCAATCAGACATTAAAAAACGATTAAAATAATCACATGGACGTGACGAAATGCACAGGTTTGTTTTGCCCAGTAAAAGAAAGCTGCTATAGGTATACGGCAAAGCCTAATGAGTTATGGCAGAGTTATTTTTCTGTTCCTCCTTTTAAAAATAGTACATGTAAGATGTATTGGGGAGAAGCTTCTGAATCTATTTTTAATCAGTTAAAAAACATAGTAAATGGTAATAGTGACGCACAGCATAGCGGAGTACATAAAGAAGAATCAGCAGAGGAAGAACGCAAGGTGGAAGATTGCTGATGGGGAGTGGAGTTTTGAGGTAGTAAGCGGAGTATGGGGAGGAGTAGAGTTATTTGATGAAGTCTACCCAGTTTATGAGTACCAGAAGTTCAATGACAAGGGAACCAATCCAGATGGAACTAAAATTAAGTAACATGATTAACAAACTACTTTGCCGTTTATTTGGGCACAAATGGAGGATTTCTTGGATTCATGGTGCGTCAGCAATAGGAAAGTGCAGGAGGTGCGGAGAGCATAAGCATGACCTTATAAATGAGTTCCTATGAGAGTGCTTCAGATTGTGTACTTCTTTGTAGTAGGAATACCTGTATTTATTTTTGCCTATTCAGTAATAAATTTTATAAGTTTTTTGCTGAATAAAAAATAATCCCTATATTTGTCCTGTCAATCCGATTAGATAGTCGCAGTATTTACTCGGGTTTGATTTAAGCAACCCGCTTTTATTAAACCCATACTGCTGCGACCAGTGTGGGTTTTTTGTTTTGGATTGACTAGCAAGTAGTCGTCTACCACTCTAAGTTCTGAATACAAGGAATTTAAATCTGTTAAATGTAAAGAAGGATGTAACTTTTTCCCTTTACAGCCGACTTGCCCGATTCCCTATGTGACGGAGTAGATGGCCAGTAAGTTGTTTCCTGCTGGGGGGTAGGGGGCAACTTCTGTTCTGACCAACTACCCTCAAAACCTTGTTCTGGAGTAGATTAATAATATTAAATATATAAGTATGAAAAATAAAGTATGGCATAAAGTTGAAATTGTAACAGAAAAACAAACTATTGACATTTACCCTATGGAACTGTATAATGGTATTATTGTAGAGACAAAAGAATTGGATGGCAAAACAGGGAGTCCAATGCTATACCTAAATGTAGAAGAAATGGAACTACTTATTGAAAGAATGATAGAGATGATGAAATACGCTAAACAATAATTATTTGTAACTTGCATAAACACACAAACAACATGAGAACATTTGAAGATGATTCGTTAGAACAGAGATTTACAGCTGCTAAAGAGATGCATAAAGTAGTGCAGCAAGTTATTGCAACAAAGGTAGATTTTACCAATCCAATGTCAGTACTTCAGCAATTAGGAGCAATCAACAACATAGCAGCTACAGCTGCTGAATGTGAAGCAATGCTTGAGTTTCTTAATGACAAACTTGCTATGAAGAAGTTAGCGGTACTAGACATGGAAACAAGAGGAGCAGCGGAGAAAAGAATAATCCTTAACAATGAAATAGGTAGTACAAACTTCTATTTAACGCTGATTAGATTGCTTACCAAAGAGGCCCATTATTCGAGCGACAGATTGAGGACTGCATTAAGCTACCTTAAAACAGAAATGAATCAGCTATGATTTGTGTAAAATGTAAGAAGAACAAGGAGGAAAAGTTCTTTACAAGAAACAAGCTTAAGTTGAACGGGCTGATGTCTTATTGCAAGGAATGTGTAAATGGGTACAAGAAAGCAAAGAGAGAAGAAAATAGGCAACTAAAGAGTTTATACGAATTTTAATAATCAAAAACAAAAACAATGGAAAAGCAAAAGAAAATCTACTGCGGAAGCGGTAAGAAAAAGTCGGACACTTGGTTGCAGGTAACGGTAAACCCAGAAAAGTTTGCTGAATATGTACAAGAGTTTAATGGTAACAAGTTTATTAAACTGAATATTAATGTACTTCCAGAACCAGATAAATACGGAAAAACCGTTTCTGTTTCTGTGGATAATTGGAAGCCTGAAAATTCAAACAATACAGTAAAAAAGGCTGACAAAAATGATAGTAATCAAGATTATGATAGCTTACCGTTTTAACGTACATTTGTAAAAAAAATACAATGGGTGCTTTAATAGGAAAAAAATACGGAAGCCTTACGGTGCTGAATGATGAACTTTATATAGAATATAAAAGCGGAAAATGCAGAAAAGGTGTTTTCCTTTGCGATTGTGGATGTATAAAAGAAATAAGATTTAGTTCTGTTGCTTCTGGAATGACTACTTCTTGTGGGTGCGCTAGAAGCGCCATGGTTTCAAATAAGAATAGAAAGCATGGTCTATCAAAGCATCCATTGTATTTAAAATGGCTTTCAATGAAGGATAGATGTTATAATAAAAAATGCATTTCCTATAAAAATTATGGCGGAAGAGGTATTAAGGTATGCGAAAAATGGAAAAATAATTTTATTGAATTTTATGAATGGTCTATAGATAATGGATTTTTAGAAAATCTTACCATAGACAGAATAGATGTAAATGGGGATTATTCAGAAAATAATTGTAGGTATGTACAAAGTAATGAGCAGTCATTAAATAAGAGAAATAATTTTTTTATATTTTTTAATGGAGAAAAAAAGACGCTATCTCAGTGGTCTAAGATTTCCGGAAACAGCTCTGCGATGATAAGGAATAAAATAAATACTGGATTTGATGTAGAATACTCTATATTTTCAAAAGAAAAACATAATATAGGGGAATCTCATTATAATTATGGTAAATATGCAAATAATTCAAAGAAGGTTTTTAATAATATTACTGGAGAAATTTATGGGAGCAAAAGAGAGGCGGCAATTAAAATACAAAAATCATTATGGTATGTTGACAAACATATTAAAGATGACGGTTTTTATTTAAAAGAAATGTAATTGATGAAATACTCTAGCAGCTTTACATACGACTTACATATAGGCACATTGACAGAAGACTGGGCTAATGATTTATTTAACGGAAAGATTAAAGCTGAAGTTAAAGTAGATTCAATGGCGCATAGGACTGGCAATGTGTTTATAGAAGTCTTCTCAAGAGGGAAAGCATCTGGCATCAGCACTACAACTGCGGAGTTCTGGGTGTATAAGATTGAGGCTTCTGGTTCAGCTATTATAGTTCCTGTAGAAAAGCTGAAATCTCTTGTAAAGAAATACCATGCTATTAATGGATTTAAGGAAGGAGGAGATGAGAATACATCAAAAGGAGTATTAGTACCTTTAATAGAATTTTTATATGGCGATTGAGCTGATTTATGGACTCGAATGTACATTTGGACAATGCCCTCCACCATCCACAATAGATGGTTATGGGAAGAAAGAGAAGCAGCAGCGCTTTGAACGTGTTGAAATACCAGAGTCATTTGATGACTTGGAGTATGACGAAGACGGCAATCCCATATACGAAGAAAGTCATATAGAGTTTATTAAAAGAGAATGGGACAGGGTTACTAACGGGTATTGGTTCTTTAACAAAGGAACTCCCACCTACATAACTGGAGATTATTACTTCTACCTTAATTTCTGGGCACTTGAGAGTGGCAGCAATCCAGAGTATAGAGAAGCTGACAGAAAGTTCTTTTTGTTTTATAACGAATGTTTACTTGACCAGAATATTCTAGGAATTATACGGGTAAAGAAAAGAAGGGAAGGTGCCACCTCACAAGCTTCATGCATAATAACAAAGGCTGCAACTGCTGCGGAAAATGTAAGGTGTGGCATCATCAGCAAAACAGGTAAAGACTCTGAAGATTTGTTTCAGAACATGGTAGTTTATGGATTTAGGGCAATGCCCTCATTCCTTCAGCCAAGAACAGATGGTTCTGAAGACCCGAAAAAGAAACTCACCTTTGTAAAACCAAGCAAGAAAAAGTCTGTAAAGAAGGGATTGTTTAATAGAAGAGAAGGACTTAATTCTTTCATTGAATGGAGGAATACAGCGCTGAACTCTTTTGACTCTGGTAGATGGAGTAGGTTGATTATTGATGAAAGTTCCAAGTGGCCAACAGAAATACCTATTCAAGATTATTGGAACATTGCAAAGAAAACGCTGACAGAAGGTGCTAAGAAGGTAGGATTCTCGCTGATGATTTCAACAGTTAACCCACCCAACTCTGGAGGACAGGAGTTTAAAAAGCTATGGGATGATTCAGACCAGTTTAGGTATGGAAGAAATACGCCAAGCAGACTTGTTAGGTATTTTATGCCAGCAAATGAAGGGTATGCAGGGTTTATAGATGAATGGGGGTTCTCAAAATCTGAAGAAGCTAAGGAGTATATACTTGAAGAAAGGAAGCGTTCAAAGCAGGACCAAGACATTAGAGACTACCCACTCAGCGAAATAGAGGCTTTTAAGTTTAATGATGTTGATTGTCACTTTAACCTTGACAACATAGAAAAACAGGAGTATTACCTAAAAGAGAATGACATACCACTAAGAAAAGGTAGGCTTTACATTGACGGAGAGAATAAAGTACAGTTCTCTGACGATTCAGCTGGTAGCTGGGTTATATACAAACTACCCAAGAATCCTAATAACTTCATCATAAAGAATGGAGTAATGTACCCCGGAGCTTCTGCGACTTACGGAGCAGGATGCGACCCATTTAGACACAATATAGTTTCTGGGGATGGTTCAATGGCATCAGCGTGGTGGGGAGAGAAGCTTGACATAACTAATGAGGATGACACAGGGCTTCCTGTTGCTTGGTATTATGGTAGGCCTAAAATGAAAGACTTACTCTGGAAAGAGATGCTGATGGGGGCAATGTACTTTGGTTGCCCTGTAACTATTGAGAAAGACGCAGGGGATGACTACTACCCATACTTCCAAAAGCATAATGTAATGGAGCTTAACTGCCTCCCAATGTTAGGAAAGAAACCAGACGCGGTAATTAACCCAGACAGAAAAGCAAAGACTAACTTCTTAGACAGGGGAGTAGCTTCAGCTGATGCGTTTGCATTAAGTCGTCAGCTAGAATACTGTATAAACTATGTAGAGCACCATTGCCATAAAATATACTACCCAGAACTTCTGGAAGAATTAAAAAGGTATAGGCACGACAATAGGACTAAGTTTGACACAGTAGTAAGCTTTATGATTATGCTGCTGACTATGACAGGGCAGAACAAGGCTAATGCTGTTGTGAAAAGGAAGCAACCAATGATTGAATCCTATTCAGCTGACATCTTTAAGTGGGTTTGATGGAATCTTACCAATACGTACAAGTATTGCAACCTTTCTCCATTTCTCAGCAAGCTTGTAATACTTTTCAGTCATCTTATTAGCCTCTTCTTCTTGCTTGTCTTTTGTTAGTTCGTAGAATTTCTCTGGTAAGTTCATAGTTCTCTGTTTGGAAACAGCAAACTTACTGAAAAATATAAGATAGTGTGGAAACCCTGCCATGGATTGGATGATGTATAAATGCATCAACTCCCTTTGGCGCGTGTTGAAATCCATGTTTCGCATGATACGAATCAGCTCCGGAAGGACTACGCATAGACTCCACATTTACAGACATATAATCTTTCGATTTCTTGTGGTGGATGTGGTGGGTATAAAAGTAACGATGTTTCGTTTCAGACCAGTCCTTGCTCTCATGTGCCATCAGCAGCGCTAAATCGCCTTCCTTTGCCCCATCTCCATGGGTTGTACCTATAAGATTATTGTAATACTTAAAATATTTCCTATGTGATGGGCCTATGTCAAATGTGACATCTTTGTTATTTGCAAACCAAGACTCAATAACCTGCGCCAAATAGAATCCAGAAGTCATGTCATGATTTGACGGATTGTATATTACGTGAGTAGGAGCTACTTGAACTAGTAGTTCTATACACTCAACAAGTAACTTTTGTGCCATTTTAAACGCATCATACCACATCATTGAAACATCTTGCCCAGTTCCTGCGGTAGTTGTATTTCTAGGGTTGTCTACGTGCAATATGTCGTTTCCTATTACAATCAGCACCTTGTTTATAGAATACCCCCTAGAACGCGAAATAAGCCCTATTACAGCCTCTTTTACTCTGGAGAATGCAATGTTATGATTATACTCATCTCCTGTCTCTATAGCCTTCGCAAGCTTGTTTATATGGATGTCAGCGGGGTCTATTACAAGTAAGTGGTAGTCGTCGCTAGTTTTATAGTCTATTTTAGGGTACTTAGGGGCATAGTGAACCATGTCTTTTACTATACCAGCCAGCACATCATCCAGATTTACGTTATTTTTAACGTTTAAAGAGAATTTTTCACTCTTATACCAATAGTAGTTTACGCTATTGACGGGTATTCCTTTAACACGGCACTCTTCCAGCAGTGCTTCATGCTCTCTTTTCTTTTCCCTGTACTCGGTAAGAATAGTGGCTTCGTCACTACTAAGTCTTGGCCTAAATTTATTAATCATCCGTGTAAATTGAAGATGCTAAAGAGTATAAGTCGGTTACTTTTTTTCTAAATACTTTACTTGGGTTTGGGTTGTCCAAGTCCCAATCCTCAATCATAGAAAGCCAAAAAGCTAAAACAACATCATTCACGTCCTCGCATATAAAAAACCCTTCCTTAGACATTCCACCTATGAATATACCATGCTCTATTACATAGTCCTCTATTTCAGCAACCATCTCAATATTCTTACTACTCTTGTAGTAGTTAGTATGGAGTATAGTATATATGCTGCGCTTTACACAGTTACTATACGGAGAGTCTCGTATGGTTCTTTCTATTGTCAAACTAATGATTCGTTGAATAATTTGAATTTAGACAATCTATCGCTCAAGCCATGCACCCCGCCATTAACTCGCTTGGTAACTGCCGTAACAACCTCATCAGTTGCACCTTTGTCACAAATAGTCCAAAGATTGTTCTTGTCAAAAAACCATGAAGCGCTGACAAGTGGGTATTTGTCTGAAACCAAGTCTGGATTTGCTACGCAGTCCTCTCCAATAAAGTTAGAGAAAGCTTTATAATTGTCCTTCCCCGTCAGCTGAATATACCCTCTTCCCCTAAACTTAAACCCATCTCCAGACGCTTCATCTCCATTACCCATTCTTGACGCATATACCCTGTTGGCAATCTTCTCCGGATTTCTCGCATACTTGTCAGCGGTAGCCTTGTCTTTAAAATATTTAGGAAATACTTTCAGTAAGCTATCAGCTGAATAGTTAAGATTTTCCTTAAGAAACTTAAAGTTACCAGACTCGTGCGCTGCTTGTGCTAAAAAGTGAGCAAGCCTTAACGGGTTAGTCATGTTAAACCTTTCTACAATTGATTCAACCTCAATCATTACGGGTATTGGAATCTTTGTTGATAGGGTGCTTAGTTTCATTTTTACTTGATTTTGAAGTCTTTATTTATACCAATAGAGTATGATGTGGCAACGCTTCCAAAAGCGCTCTGTGCCCCATAGCTTAATATGAATGAGTAGCTTTTGTTTATAGGAACGGTATAGTTTATGTCGTACTCCATCGTAATGTCTTTGTAGCTATAAAAGTAACCAATTGCTGCAGTGGCACTAAAGTTTCCATACACCGGCAACGTAACCATAACCTCTTGGTAAAAATCCTTACTGTCAAACGTCCACCATCCACTATTAATTCCTATAGCAGCATCTCCAAAATACCTTCCAATCTCTATAGTGCCACCAAAAAGGTTTTTAGTGTCTCTTAATGGCGTGTTAAATGCTATATTAGGCGCTGCCATAACATAGTATTGGGCACTAGCCTTGCTACAAATAAGCATTAAGATTATAATAAGCGCTCTCATTTCTTCTTCTTTTTAACTGGTGCTTTTTTTGCCACCTTCTTTATATTTTTCTTTATAGGTTGTTTAACATTATTCACCCTATTCTTAAACATGTCGTATAGTATAGAGCCCAATAGTGCAATTGCTAGAGCTATTGCACCTATCATAAAGTTAGAAAATTTATTTAACAAACTAATCATACCCTTTGTGTCTCTTGCGCCTATGGTTGTCTGTATGTCTATTAAGTCGTTTACATACTCTAGTACTGGGTATATTTTTTCATCCATTTGCCTAGCCTCTTCATCCGTAACTATACCATCAGCTGAAATATTCTCAAAGTATGCATCCGCTGTGTCTATATACATTTGAGCCTTGTCGCTAACCTCCTTCTCTTCTGGAGTTTGGTAGGTTTTTAAGTAGGCTGCCCACATTGTGTCCGTAATTTCTTTCTCTTTTAGTATGGCTGCCAAGTCTATTTTACCGCCCTTTATAACCTTTATTTGGTCCTGTATAGTAGAGCCATAGTAGTCAAACTTTCTACTAAGGTATGGTTGCGGAACGAGCCTGTCTTCGTATATACTAGTGGCGGCTTTCTTAATGGTATATTCTACATATTTGCCAAAACAAGCAACAGTTAGAATAATAGCTGTAAGAATTATTAGTAGTGTGTTTTTCATCGTTTCTTTTTTGGTTTCGTTTTTGGCTGCTCTTTTTTTATAAATGACATAGGGTTTTCTGCAAACTGTCCGCTTATTTTGAGTACGCCATTTATAATCTCTGGACTATTTAATCCAACCAACCCATAAGCTACAGCCTTGTACATAGAATCCATCTCAAACTGCTCCATCACAAACCAAGCAATAAGAGAGGCTATCATTGAGCTAATCATTTTTTTAATCACGTCAGACGTGGACTGGTATTCATTTGTTGTAACAAGTCTAGCCACCATGCCAGCAGCTCCTATGAGGAGCACAACCCATCCTCCGTCCAAAAAATGTGATAAAAAGTTCTCCAATTGGTATTATTTTTCTGCAGAGTCATTTTCTTTTTTCTTAAATATTGTCTGTGCTGCTGAAATACCAAGAGCGCCAATTGCTACAGCCGTTACACACTCAACAAGAATAGCTGATGGGGCAATATGCTCTTCACTAAAACTATTCCATAGCAGTGTTATACATAGGAATATGGTGGCAAGAATGCCGGAAAATCTCTTACTACTAATCTTTCCATCTTCAGCCAGTAGACTCCAAATAAAGTTCTTTATCATTTCTTTTTGTTTTTGTTTGCAAAATTTCTGGCTGCATCTACACTACCAAACCCCCAAGCTTTTAAGGCTAAGGCTTTTCTGGTTGGCTCGCCATTAGGTTTTTCCATAGGGCCCTTCATACCAGCAAACCTAGCAGCAAAAGAAACCCTTCTGGGGTTAGTACCTTCTTTTACAGGCGCTTTTAGGTTAGCGCCTTCAGTTCTCTTGAAATATGCTCTTCCTTCTGCGGTTAGTCCGCCTTCTGGGTTTTTATGTTCTTTTCTCATTGTGCTAGTTCATCTATGTTTATATAGCAATCGTTCAGTATTTTTTCCAATTCTTCAGCAAAAATGTCAATAACATCCTTGTCGCTATGTTCTGCTATGTGCTCAACAGTTCTTATTAAATTGTTCGTTATTTCAAACAGCGCAGCCGTCATCTTGTCTGAATTAACAGTCCTTATGTAAGATGCCAAGTCTTCGGAGTCAGAAAGGTTAAACTCAAGTCTAGCTATACTCATAACTTTTTTAATATGTTAAACTTGTAATTAATCTTGTTGTCAAACACACCAGCACCTACCCCAAACAAAATGTTTTTCTTTGTTTTTAGAAACAAGTGTGCACTTACCTCGCTGATGTTGTACCCGTAAACCCCTGCGCCAACTCCTGCAAAGAGTTGCACTTTAGGCCTTTCTTTTACTATTTGAGTATTTGTTATGACGGGAACTAGTAAATCAGCATAATAAGAACGCCCCAAAACCTTGTTAAATTGAACCGTGTCTCTTATTACAAACTTCCCGTACTGAATAGCAAAGGTGTCTGTAAATACGTTTTTAGCGTAAAAGTTTAAAAGAATCGCTGCTGTGTCTACGTCAGCAGGAACTTGTACAAATATGGTAGTGTCGTGGTAAATGTCTTCGCCCTTCACATACTTCTTTTCAGTCTTTGTAATATACTCTGTGTCGGACTTAGATGCTATTATTTCGTATTTCTTGCCGTCAACCTTAACTATTTTTGGCTGAATGCCGGAATTAGAAAAGCAACCTTTAAAATAAAACGCAGCAAGTGCGCCTAAAAGAAAGGCGAAAATGCTGCGTGAGTTTTGTATGATTAATTTCACTTCTTCAGATTGAGGTAAGTTTTTAAAAAGAAATCTAAGGCTATTCCAAGGCTGACAATAGCTGCCACCCCGTAGAGTATTTTGTTTTTAAACTCTTTTAGTTCCTGCAACTCCTTTTCAAACTTCTCTAATCTGCTGACTAACCCGTCAGACTTAAGGATTTTGTTTCCAACTAAAGCATCAATAACAGTAGAGAGCTTGGAGTCAATAGAGTCAATCTTGATTTCTAGTTCGTCTAGCCTTTCTTCCATCTTGCCTAACTTTAGCTGTAAGTCCATTAATCAAATTTTAATAAGCTGAAAAGAGTGTCATAAACTTCTGTAGTCTCTACCTCTCCAAGTTCATCAATGCTGATTTCCTTGTATTCAATCTCTCTTTCTTCATTCAGCAATGCGTTAAATTCATTCTGGAATGAAACAAATTTAGGGTTAACAACTTTCTTTCCGTCTTCTTCTATGGTTTGAGAAATGGAAATTCCTCCATCTTTCTCTTCGCCATACTTCTTAATCAGCTCATCCCTAAGTGTTTGACAAGCATCTGTTTGTTCTTTAACCTTTTTAGAAAGGTCTGACAACCAATACTTTGTCTTAAGTTGAAGCTTTTCAGAAAGAATACCTTTAGTAAGTTTCTCTCCTGTTTGTGGGTTTGTTACGCCATTCAATTCAGCTTCCAAATTAAAAAACTGAACTAATTTGAGGGTTTTCTTGTCCATGGTTTAATATTTATACACAAATATAAGAATTTTATTAATTCAATACCTACCACCCTTCATTCCGAATATTTCAATCAGCCCCCTTAATTCTACTAATTTCTGCCTGTTATCCTTAGACATATGAAACCACTCATGGCATCCCCTACATACCCATATAAGGTTTAAGGGATTGTTTAGGTGCTGATGGTTAGGAACCTCGGAGCGGTAGAATATGTGATGTAAGTCTAATGACTGAGAAGGAATCCCACAATGTTCGCACTGAGGGAAGCCATTCTCTTCAATCATTTTCTCTGCCATCTCCAGCTTGACAGCATGAAAGGTTTTGTTACTCTTAGAGACGCCTTTCCTTATGGCCGTCCTTTTTAGAGGCTTTTTGTCTGAATAGGCGCACTTTGCTGAACAATACCTGTCAGTACTCCTTAGCCTTGAGTAGACGGCTGAACAGTGCTTACACTTGGCTGTGCCCATGGTAGCGGCGGGGTGACAATTGGTGGGTTAATTAGATTCGCTATTTGTTTGTCCAAATTAGTATCTAAAGACTCCATGTCCATTGAGTTTTCTAGCCAGCCGCATACAATATCAAACGTCAAGTCTTCATACGGGATAAAGTCTGTTACGTTTTCAGTGCTGAATGACTGAGCCCCATAAACCTCAGCATCATACTTCTTACCATCTAATTCTTCATGTGCTTGCCTGCGCCAATGACAGACAACAACAAAATCCTTTAAATCTCCGTCCTGTGGGACACAATCTAGGGCGCTGATAACCCAGTTTTTAGTAATCATGTTATTTTATTTTTATTTTACATTTTTCCAAATCCTATATGCTATTATGCTATTTACATGAGATTTTGACAGATTAAGGTCAGCTGATATATCACATTGCCTTTCTCCGTTTTTGTGCCTATTTCTTATCTGTATGACAATTTCATTATTCAATATACTATTATGATTTTCTTCTCCATATTTTGGATTAGTATAATTTAATCCCATTTTGTATGCGTGTATTCCATTTTCAGACTTTGTACACCATTCAATATTGTTTATGTTATTGTTTGATGGATTTCCGTCAATATGATTTATAAACATCTTTCCTTCGGGGTTTGGGATAAAATTAGCAGCCATTAGCCTATGTATATAGAATTGCCTCCTTTTCTTGTTTTCGTCATAAAAAGAAACCCTATAATACCCTACGCCATTAGTAAATGGTTTTAAAATCTTATTCGTTTTAATATTAAGAACATCTCCTTTAATGTTAATAGCGTATCTGCCTTCAAATTGTGGTATGTCTACAAATCCATTCATTATGACAAATATTGATTTACAAATATACTAACAATAAACTTCTGCTCGTTTTATGCAATGTACTGTGAACACCACATCAGTTAGGTTGTCGGCAGTTGTTGGGTATTCGTTCATTTGCGAGATAATCCATTTGTAAGTTGTTGCCATTTTTATTTTATTTTAAATTATTAAGGAGTTCCTTGAAGAGCAGGTATTGAATATATCTGCCCATCTATTTCTACTTTTATGTAATAGTTAGGAGTTAAAGTTCCGCTTGTTGCATCACCAAGTTTCCAAGGTTTTGCAGTATATCCTGTTGGTGCTGCGGTTTTGATATTACCATTTACCTCAAGTTTCTCTGTCGGAGTTGAGGTATTTATTCCTACATTCCCTCCATCATAATTCAATAAAATATTAGCACCAGAACCACTATCATAATTTTGTATTCTTGCTACACTTCCACTTCTATCAATTCTTAATA
>Ga0222712_10003856_pt1 | contig 16056 bp, 13 predicted proteins | sample C33_657DmetaG_FD_165043 | JGI IMG/M metagenome (GOLD analysis project Ga0222712, IMG submission 165043) | Estuarine water microbial communities from San Francisco Bay, California, United States - C33_657D | ecosystem: Environmental > Aquatic > Marine > Unclassified | place: USA: California...
AATTTAATTGATAAAATCTTTAAACAACAAATCCTCCTTTAGGGGGATTTGTTGTATTCAAATGTATCCATATCTTTGTAACATAAAATCTTAAAATCTATGCCTTATTTGTTTACCTCAGAGTCCGTAAGTGAAGGACATCCGGATAAAGTAGCCGATCAGATTAGTGACGCTTTAATTGATAATTTTTTGGCTTTTGATGCCAGTAGTAAAGTAGCTTGTGAAACCTTAGTAACCACTGGTCAAGTTGTGCTTGCAGGTGAAGTGAAAAGTAAGGCTTATTTAGATGTACAAGAAATAGCTCGTGGTGTAATCCGTAAAATTGGATACACTAAAAGTGAATATATGTTTGAAGCAAATTCTTGCGGTATACTATCTGCTATTCATGAGCAATCAGCGGATATTAATCAAGGGGTTGATAAAAAGAAAAAAGAAGAGCAAGGTGCAGGTGACCAAGGAATGATGTTTGGTTATGCAACCAATGAAACGGCTAATTATATGCCACTAGCATTGGATTTGGCTCATTATATATTAATTGAGTTGGCTGCTATTCGCAGGGAAAATAAAGAAATCAAGTACTTACGTCCAGATGCAAAAAGTCAAGTGACGCTTGAATATGATGACAATAATCATCCAGTTAGAATTGTAGCGATTGTTGTTTCTACTCAGCATGATGATTTTGGTAAAGAAGAAACCATGCTTGCTAAGATAAAAAAGGATATCATCAATATCTTGATTCCAAGAGTGGTTAAGAAGTATCCAAAATATGCTCATTTATTTAATAACAAGATTCAATACCACATTAACCCAACGGGTAAATTTGTTATTGGTGGACCTCATGGTGATACCGGATTAACTGGTCGTAAAATCATTGTGGATACTTATGGTGGTAAAGGTGCTCATGGTGGTGGTGCATTTAGTGGTAAGGATCCTAGTAAAGTAGATAGGAGTGCAGCTTATGCTACTCGTCATATTGCTAAAAATTTGGTTGCTGCTGGTTTGTGTGATGAAGTATTGGTTCAGGTTAGCTATGCAATTGGGGTTGCTCAGCCTACTAGTATCAATGTGGTTACTTACGGTACTGCTAAGGTGAAATTGACGGATGGCGAAATCGCTAAAAAAGTAATGGGAATGAAATGCTTTGATATGCGCCCTTACTTTATTGAACAACGTTTAAAATTACGTAATCCGATTTATAGTGAAACTGCAGCTTACGGCCATATGGGACGTAAAAATGAAGTTGTTGAAAAAACATTTACTTCTCCAACTGGTAAAGCAGTTAAGAGAAAAGTAGAACTTTTCACTTGGGAAAAACTAGATGCCGTAAAAGAGGTTAAAAAACTTTTCGGATTAAAATAGTTTTCTACCACAAGAGATTTCAATTAATGATTTACAAGAGACCATAAGTTTGAAAAAAACTATGGTCTCTTTTGCTTAAATAACATTTAATTTTGACAGGTGAAAAATTTCAGACAACAACAGCAAAGGCCTAAAAAAAATACCTTAGTAATTGGACGAAAGGCAATTATTGAAGCCATGCAAACGGGTAAGCAACTTGAACGTATTTATATGCAGTCTACTATTCATGGCGATACAGTGGATGAAATTCGTAAGTTAGCCGAGCAAAACTTAGTTCCAATTAATAAAGTGCCTATAGAGAAACTAAACGGATTCAATATCAGTAACCACGAAGGTTGTGTGGCTATTATTAGTAAAATTCAATACCAAGATCTCCAAAATATTATTTCTTTTATTGTTGAGAATGGGCAAGTGCCCTTGTTTTTGATATTAGATGGAATTACAGATATTAGAAATATTGGAGCCATTGCAAGAAGTGCTTTTTGTTTCGGCGTAAATGCGATCATCATTCCTGATAAAGGGGTTGGCGCACTTAATGAAGATGCTATATTAACCTCGGCTGGAGCACTTGAAAAAATTCCTGTTTGTAGAGTGAATAGTTTAATGAAAACAGTTGACGAACTCCATTTAAATGGCATTCAAGTTTTTGCAAGTGAAATGACGGCAAAGAAAAAACTTTTTGAACTCAATCTTACGGAACCATGTGCTTTAGTGATGGGAGGAGAGGAACATGGAGTATATCCTGCATTGATGAAAATATGCGATCAACAATTTCAAATACCAATGACTGGTGATTTTGAATCACTCAATGTGTCAGTTGCAACGGGGGTTATCTTATATGAAGCGATGAAACAAAGGTTAGGTTAACCGATTCAATTTATTCTTGCATATCGGTAGTTGAATAATTTGATTGATCAGCCGTTTTACTAGAGTCTGCAACGAGTTGATCCATTGTCCTAATTTCAGCTTCTGTGAAATTCCTCCATTTACCAATGGGTAAATTAGTAAGGGTAATATTCATAATCCTCACTCTTTTTAGCGCGGTTACATTATAACCTAAAGCAAGGCACATTCTTCTAATTTGGCGGTTGAGTCCCTGTGTAAGTATAATCCGAAAGCGATTTTTACCTTCTTGTTTTACAAAGCACTTTTTTGTTACCGTATCGAGTATGCGAATTCCATTACTCATTTTATTTACAAAGTCTCCACTGATAGGCTTATCAACCGTTACAACATATTCTTTCTCATGGTTATTGCCCGCTCTTAAAATTTTATTTACAATATCACCGTCATTGGTTAAAAAGATTAATCCCTCTGAAGGCTTGTCCAGTCTGCCTATTGGGAATATTCTACTCTTGAAATTGATAAATGAAATGATATTATTTTTGTCTTTTAAATCGGTAGTACAAGTAATGCCTACGGGTTTGTTAAAAACAAGGTAAACTGTTTTATCCTTTTTTTTAATGGGCTCTCCGTCAATCTCCACTGTATCACCTGGCAATACACGGTTTCCTTTAATCGCTATATTATCATTAATGGTAACTCTTGCTTGTTCAATGAATTTATCTGCTTCTCTACGAGAGCAAAATCCTGTTTCACTGATATATTTATTTAAACTTTTATCCATTGATTCAATTGACAATTGGAGTATACTGTTATTCAACAGTCTACTCGAATATTTTCACAAGTTATTGATAATTTTAAAATTATCATTTAAAGTGAATTTCTTACCGTAAAATAAAAATTAGCTTCAATATATCCGGGTGATTGATGGATCATTATTTCAGCTACCTTGTTCTGCATCATTTAAAAATTGATGAATATAGTAGTAATGGTTGAAAAGTAATTAGTATGGGGGACTACTTTAAAATTGATAGAATTTAAATGAGTTGACTAAAAGAGGAAAACAAAGACATTTGCCGTATAAGATTTTTTACCAAAACAAAGTCTGATAAAGTACTGGTTTTTGATATTTTACTAACGACAGAACAGAAGTGATGGTAATTATCCTAGTAGGAGAGCGATTTAAGTTAAAGCTTAATCCTTCTGAATGAATGATCGTTTATTGTAAAAGTAAATGGATATTTTTTGAAGGTAAAATAGCGTCTTGAAATTCTTTTTTTATAATTATTGGTTGGTCTATTTCCTTTTCTGCATTTAAGTTGTAGCCTATTGTTGGTATTATTACGGCAAGTGTTTTTATATTTTTAGAAGGTGATTCTCTTTTAGTGTTGAACAAGTTGTTTTCATTTAAACTAACTCCATCTAATTGGTTGATAGTCGATTTTTCAAGTTGGATATTATTATACTGATGAGTAATTAATTGAATCGTTTCTATTTCTTACCATTTAATAATTGCAGGTTCATTTAACCAATAAAGAAAATTAATTATTCCAGGAATTTGCTTTACTAATTCAATTTGGTAATTTGAAATGAAGATAAATTGGTGTGACGTGAAAAGCGACTTTCTGTTTAATGGAAGGGTAGAAGAATTTAGAGTGTTATATAAATTAAATAAAGCCCTAAAAAAGACTTTCCATTCCTTTTTTTAGGGCTTTATCAAAATAAAATAGTTGATTAACTAGTTCAAGATTATTTATCGTGCTTCAACGGAATCATAAACGATTACTTTTGACCATAATGATTTACATTCAGCTACAAATGCTAGATGATCTGGATCAACCTGGTAACTTGCTTGATCTTCATCATTTTTGAAGGTTAACAATAAAGAAACTGCATAAGAACTGTCGATAACAGGTCGGTTAGTATCAGCTGGAATTCCAATATGATATTGCTGAATACTCTTTACAGACGATAGTTTTCTTAATCCTGCAATTAGCTTATCTCTGTCAGTAGTGCTAGTTGGATTATTAAGCCAAAAATACACCTGATGAATAAATACGTTTTCCATAAAAATATTTTTTAGATTGCAAATATAGCTATTTCTTCTTGCAGGATTTTGATCGATAAGGCATAAACCATCAAAATATTTGAATGAATCAGATTGATATTTTTTATCAATTTATTGCTTACTTTTAGTAAAAATCTAAAATATGTATACTAGACGCAGTTTTATAAAAAACAGTAGTTCTCTTGCATTGGGGGCTGCCTTTCTATCTTCTTTTGAAGTAAATGGAAAAAAAACAAATAATCCCGGTATTCAGTTATATACTTTTCGAAAAGAGATGACGGAAGATGCCGTAGGTACCTTAAAAATTATTGCGGGATTAGGAATTAAGCAAATTGAATGTTCTTCAGGTAAGAAGGGTGCTTATTTTGGTTTGAAACCTGATGAAATGAAAAAAATCTGTTCAGATCTTGGTATGACTATACGCAGTGGTCATGTATCATTGAATGACAAATGGAATCAAACGATGGATGAGGCGCAATTGTCAGGCCAGGAATACCTTATTTGTTCTTCATTACCCTCCCGTGGACAAACCATCGATAATTATAAAAAAGTATCCGAAAAGTTCAATCAAGCTGGAGAAGATTGTAAGAAAAGAGGGATAAAATTTGGATACCACAACCACGAATTTGAATTTGAAAAAGAGAATGGGGTTACCTTATATGATGTTTTAATGGATAATACAGATCCATCTTTAGTTCATATGGAGCTCGATCTAGGTTGGGTTGTAGCTAGCGGAAATGATCCTTTAGCTTATTTTAAGAAATATAAAGGACGTTTTCCCCTATGGCATTTAAAAGATATGGATTTGGTGAAAATGCATAGTACAGAATTTGGAAAGGGTGGATTGAATATTCAACAAATGTTTGATAATAGTAAGCAATCTGGATTGAAATACTTCTTTATTGAGCAGGAAGAATATAGTTCAACTCCCTTAGAAAGTATGAAAATAAATATGGATTATCTTAAAAAGATTAAATAGGATTTAAATTCTTCAAAACAGACCATCATTCTCCCGTTTTGGTGTTTTATCTTTGCTTCGAAAAATTATAGAATGGGTTATTCAACGCTGGAAGAAAGTTTAATTGATCTTGAAACTAAGGGCCAACTAATTCGAGTTAAAGAATTGGTTGATCCTTATCTTGAAATGTCAGCGATTCATTTAAGAGTTTACGCTGCAGGTGGTCCTGCCTTGTTATTCGAAAATGTGAAGGGAAGTAAATTTAGAGTAGCGTCTAATATATTTGGCACGCTGGACAGAAGTAAATTTATTTTTAGAGATACCCTTCCTTTGGTCCAACAGTTGATTGAGTTAAAAAATGACCCTATAAAGGCTGTAAAAAATCCGATTAAAAATCTCAGTGCTGGTTGGGCAGCTCTAAAATCCTTGCCGCTTAAAAATCCGCTAAAAAAACCTGCACTTTTTCAAGAAATAAAGATCGAGGATATTCCGCTTATTCATCATTGGCCGATGGATGGTGGCGCTTTTGTGACGCTTCCTCAAGTGTATACCGAAGATGTTGATCAGCCTGGTATTATGAAAGCCAATCTTGGAATGTATCGTATTCAATTGACTGGCAATGACTACGTACTCAATGAAGAAATAGGACTACATTATCAACTTCATAGAGGGATTGGTGTACATCAGACTAAGGCGAATAAGAAAGGTCTTCCTTTAAAGGTGAGCATTTTTGTGGGTGGTCCACCTGCCCATAGTGTTAGTGCGGTAATGCCCTTACCTGAAGGTATTAGTGAAATGACTTTTGCTGGTGTATTAGGAAATCGAAGATTCAGGTACACCTATGTGGATGGCTATTGCATTAGCACGGATGCTGATTTTGTAATTACTGGAGAGGTTTATCCAGAAGATAATAAACCAGAGGGGCCATTTGGAGATCATCTAGGTTATTATAGCCTCCAGCATGATTTTCCGCTATTAAAAGTGCATAAAGTATTTGCTAAAAAAGATGCCATTTGGCCTTTTACAGTAGTAGGAAGACCACCTCAAGAAGATACCAGTTTTGGACATTTGATTCATGAAATGACTGGAACTGCTTTGCAAGCAGAGATTCCCGGATTAAAGGAAGTGCACGCTGTGGATGCAGCAGGGGTTCATCCTTTGTTATTGGCTATTGGAAGTGAACGTTATACCCCTTATGCGCCAACCCAGCAACCTTCTGAAATTTTGACTATTGCTAACCATGTTCTGGGGACTGGTCAACTGAGTCTTGCTAAATTTTTATTCATTACCGCTGATGATACCAATGAGTTGAGCACTCATAATATAAAAAGCTATTTTGAATATATTTTACAAAGAATTGACCTTAGTCGCGATATTCATTTTTATACTAACACCACCATTGATACACTCGATTATTCAGGTACTTCTATCAACAATGGAAGTAAGGTGGTGATAGCTGCCTATGGTGAGGTACGCAGATCATTAGCTACTTCAGTACCCAATTGTCTTAATAATTTACAGGGATTTCAAAACCCTCAACTGGTTTTACCGGGGGTTATGGCTCTTCAGGCTACAGCTTTCATTAATTACACTGAAGCACAAATTGAATTTACTAATTTGGATAGTCAGCTAAGTAACAGTCTTGCTAGTTTAGAAGGTGTTCCACTTATTATTATTTGTGACGATGCTAATTTCGTGAGTGAAAATAGTAACAATTTTTTATGGACCACTTTCACCCGTAGTAATCCTTCTCATGATATCCATGGTATTGGAGCCTCCTTTGTAAATAAACATTGGGGTTGTAAAGGACCACTTGTAATTGATGCTCGTAGCAAACCTCACCATGCTCCTCCAGTGGTGGTAGATCCAATCACTAATAGTAAAATAAATTATTTATTTGAAAAGGGTGGAAGTTTATACGGTGTAGAATAATTTTATTTTGTAAATCCAGAGCAATAAAAAAAGCCGATTTTAAAATTTATTTAATTCATTTTTTAGAATAACTAACTATTCAACCATTTTAAATGGTAAATAAGGTAATCTTTAGAAAGGAATTTTTAAAAGTTCTTGATTGAATAGTAGGTTGATATCAACTCATTAATATATTACAATAATTATAAATACATAGTAGTAATTATTATAATCATAAAATTCTTCCATTTTATTTATTATTAAAGAGTAAATAAGCTCATGATCAAATATTTTACCTATTCATATTTTACTATTTGTAAACAAGGTTTCTTTTATTAAAATCACCTAAACAAAATCACCAATCCACCGAAAATCAGTTAGTTTTGCAGCACTTAAACGTATTATAGAAGGGATGAAAAATATTAGAAATTTTTGCATAATTGCACATATTGATCACGGTAAGAGTACATTGGCTGATCGTTTATTAGAATTTACCCATACTATTGGGGAACGTGATATGCAAGCCCAAGTACTCGATGATATGGATCTTGAAAGGGAAAAGGGGATTACTATTAAAAGTCATGCTATTCAAATTAATTATACTTGGAAAGGCGTTGAATATGTTTTCAATTTAATTGACACACCTGGTCACGTTGATTTTAGTTATGAGGTAAGTAGGGCCTTGGCAGCTTGCGAAGGTGCTTTATTGTTAGTAGATGCCTCTCAAGGTATTCAAGCGCAAACGATTAGTAATCTTTATTTGGCCATTGAAAATAATCTAGAGATTATTCCTGTGATCAATAAGATTGATATGGAAGGAGCGATGATACCAGAAGTAACCGATCAAATTGTAGAATTAATCGGTTGTAAGCCAGAAGAAATTTTATTAGCCAGTGGAAAAAGTGGAATTGGTATTGAAGATATTTTGACTGCAATCATAGAGCGTATACCTGCTCCAAAAGGTGATGTAGATGCACCTTTACAAGCGTTGATTTTTGATAGTGTTTACAATAGTTTCAGAGGTATTATTGTTTATTATAGAGTGTTTAATGGCACCTTAAAGAAAAATGATAAAATTAAATTCAGTAATACGGGGCTTGAATATGGTGCAGATGAAGTAGGTATTTTAAAAATGGGTTTGTCACCCAAAAATGAAGTTCGTGCAGGTGATGTAGGCTACATCATTACTGGTATTAAAAATGCAAGGGAAGTTAAAGTCGGTGATACCATTACTACAACGGTTAACGGATCTACTGAATCTATCAAAGGTTTTCAGGATGTTAAGCCAATGGTATTTGCGGGTATCTTCCCTGTAGAAACTGATGCATTTGAAGAGCTTCGTGATTGTATGGATAAACTACAATTGAATGATGCCTCGCTTACATTTGAATTGGAAACCTCTAAAGCATTAGGTTTCGGTTTTCGTTGTGGATTTCTTGGAATGCTTCATATGGAAATTATTCAAGAAAGATTGGAAAGAGAGTTTAATCAAACCGTGATTACTACTGTTCCTAACGTTAGTTTTATTGCTACTACTTCTAGAGGTGAAGTAATCACTGTCAATAATCCTACTGAAATGCCTGATCCAACTAGGATTGAAAAAATTGAAGAACCTTTTATTCGAGCTCAAATGATTAGCAAGCCAGAATATATTGGTAATATCATGACCCTTTGTATCAGTAAGAGAGGTGTTTTAGTTAGTCAAGGTTATTTAACTCCTTCTCGTGTAGAATTATCTTTCGATATGCCGCTAACTGAAATCGTATTCGATTTTTATGATAAATTAAAAAGTATGACAAGGGGCTACGCTTCCTTTGATTACCATCCAATTGAATATAGAGCGAGTGATATTGTAAAAATGGATATTTTACTCAATGGAGAAAAAGTAGATGCTTTGAGTGCATTGATCCATAGGGCTAGATCCCATGAATTTGGACGTAAACTTTGTGAAAAGTTAAAAGAACTCCTTCCTCGTCAGCAATTTCAAATTGCCATACAAGCTGCCATAGGTGCCAAAGTAGTAGCAAGGGAAAATATCAGTGCAATGCGCAAGGATGTTACTGCTAAATGCTATGGTGGTGATATTAGTCGTAAACGCAAGCTCTTGGAAAAACAAAAAGAAGGAAAGAAGCGGATGAAGCAGATAGGAAATGTGGAAGTACCGCAGGAAGCTTTTCTAGCAGTTTTGAAACTTAACGATTAAAACCAAGCTTTGATTACCCTCCCTTAAGTTTACTAATTTAATTATGGGTTTAGTTTGAATTGGAGAAAGTAAGTGAGCAAACCTTTTATAGAATTTTAGTAAAGTAAATGCTTCTTGCTTGAGTTCTTCCAACCTGCTTGGTTTTCATAGTCTGCAAAAAATATTTTAAGGTCTGCTTGGTTTTCATAGTCAACAAAAAATATTTTTTTAGATGCTTGATTAGCATAATCTGTAAAAAACCATTTACCATTATTGTCTCCAGCTTGATTATTGTATTTTACTTTAAAAACTTTTAGATCAGCTTGGTTCTCGTATTTAACTACGTACACTTTAATATCTGCTTGATTGGAATATTGAACAGAAAATACTTTCTGAGAAAAGATATTTGATGTGAATAGCATCGCTAGAATAAAAAGATATATTTTCATTGTAATTGTTTTATAGGATTAAAAGTATTTAAAGATAGTATTTTATGGTAATTGTTCAATCGGTTGATTGTTCTTTAAATTAGGTTCTATTATTTTCCCATTTACATCTTTTAAGGGATTGGGAACGGGTTCTTTTCCTTCTGGGGTTATCAGGTTAAATACCTTATTGATATGTATCCATTTTCCATTCTTCCATTTAAAACCTTCATAATCACCATCAGGAATAAAAGTCCATTTTTTTGTAGGTTCGTTAGATTCTGATTCAAGGTGTTCAAAAATAATCATCCCTAATTGACTGTCATAATTAACTCTTGCTCCTGTATTCTTTTTAAATTCTAATATGAATCTACTGAGGGGTGAATGAGTTTTTGAATTGTCTTCAAAGTTAAAAAGGTGAGAACCGAAGATGGGTTCTCCATTAATAAATTCTAAAGTTTCGATTATTTTTTTTGTACTTCTAATATTGTTTTCATCATAACCAAAAAGGGTGTAATAACGCTTATTACCATTTTTGGTCGGAATTATTTTATAATAAATAGCCCCCATCCAACTTCTATTATTAGTAACGGTATCTGCTTGATTGATAATGATGTCAGATTTGTCAATCAAGGGTAATAATTGTAAAGAACCATCTTCGGTTTTCATTTGAATAGCTCCATGTTGGCGAATCATGTTTTCATTGATTACCATTTGCCAGGTAAAAATTTTAAAACTACTATCTGGTGAAAATAATTTAGAAATACTTTCAAGTGAGTTAAAAGGATAGTAAAAAGAGTTTTTGTTGATTAAGGCTCTTACCAATATTTTAGTAAAAATACTGTCTGCAGTAAAACGATCATTTGGATTTTTACCTTCTACGATTTGAATGGAGTATTGTTGTAAAGAATCCTCCCATTTTTTCAAGGTGGTCCTTTCAGTTTTTAAAGCACGTTGCGCATCCATAGTGAATGTGCTGAATACTAAAAGGGTAAACAATAATATTGGCTTCATTTATTGAAATTAAATGAATAAGGTGAATAATAAAATTTGAATTTTTAAAATTAACGAAAGCTTAAGTTTAAGGCTAATTCATATTGTCGGATCGCTAAAAATAAACCTTTTAAAAGAAAATTGCTTTGAAATGAAATAATATAATTCAATGATTAAAATGTAGCAATCGACATAATTGCTTCTACCATTTTACTCCAACTATATTTTTTCTTTTCTTCTTTCAGAAAAGGAAGATATTGCTGCTCGCCATTATTGAAAAATTGTATAATTTTTTCAGCAATAGATGCTGCATTCGGTTCTGCAATCAAGCCTACCTTATTGTCAGGTACTAAGGCAGCTAAACCACCTACATTGGTAACGATCATGGGTATTTCAAAATGGTAGGCTAGGGGAGTTACACCACTTTGAGTAGCAGATCGATAGGGTTGAACAATTACATCGGAAGCACATAAATAATATTTAACCTCATTATCATTTATAAAATTCGTTCGCAAAATTAATTGCTGCTCAATTCCTAATTTATCAATTTGCTCTTTATATGATTTCTCATCATCATAAAATTCTCCTGCTATTAATAGTTTAAGGGTAGGATTGGACTGCTGTAATATTTTAATTGAATCCAGTAAAATATCTAATCCCTTATATTTTCTAATGAATCCAAAAAATAAAATAATTTTTGCATCGGTTTCAATATTTAAATGCTTCCTAGCAAGGTCTTTACTTATTTTTTCACCAAAATTGTCATACAGCGGATGGGGGATAAAAACGGTGGGTTTATTTGGAGCAAAAACTAAAAGATCTTCTTTTACTTTTTCACTCATTGTGATAAATGAATCTACCGGCTTCACAAAATATCGGGTGAATACTTGATCACCTAGCTTTGGTTCATGAGGTATAATATTATCAGCGATGCAAACTATCTGAGTAGTTTTATTTTTTTTAATTCTTCGTAAAATAGTTCCTAAACAAGGACCCATAAAGGGTAACCAATATCTAACAACCACTAAATCTGGTTGCATTTTTTTGATTTGAATGCCCACCTTAAACCAGTTGAATGGATTGATAGAGTTAATCAAACTATGTATAATTAAATCAGCAGGCGCTGTCTCAGTCGTATATTGTGATGTGCCCGGAAATAAAAAATTGGGATATTGTAAGGAGAAACTAATGATTTGAACTTCATGGCCCTCCTGCATAAATGCTTTGGCTAGTCTTTCATTAAAAGTAGCGATACCTCCACCTCTGAGCGGATGTGCAGAGCCCAGAATAACAATTTTTTTTCTTGCATTACCCTCCTTTACATTACTGGTAATATCCATTGGCTAGTTAATACCTGATTTTTGTTCAATTAAATAGTGATTTCGGTCGCTGGAATTGCGCGCAATAAGTTCACCTAAGAAACCCGCCAAAAATAATTGTGTTCCAATTACAATTGAGATAATTCCCACATAAAATAAGGGACGGTCGGTCATATTAAATTGAGAATAAAATATTTTTTCCCAAAACAAATAAATCCAAATAACACTTCCTATAAAAAAAACAATACTTCCCCATAAGCCAAAAATATGCATAGGCTTTTTTCCAAACTTGCCCATAAACATAATAGATGCCAAATCTAGAAATCCATTAACAAAACGACTCCATCCAAATTTAGTAACCCCATATTTTCTTGCACGATGCTCAACTACTTTTTCTCCTATTTTTCTAAAACCAGCCCATTTGGCTAATACAGGGATGTAGCGGTGCATTTCACCATAAACTTCAATAGATTTTACCAACTTATTTCTATACGCCTTTAGACCACAATTAAAATCATGCAATTTTATACCGCTTGATTTGCTAGCCGCTAGATTAAATAATTTGGAGGGTAAATTTTTAGTCAACTTATTGTCATATCTTTTCTTCTTCCATCCACTGATCATGTCAAATCCATCTTCCATAATCATTTTGTATAGTTCTGGAATTTCATCGGGACTATCCTGAAGGTCTGCATCCATTGTTATAACTACATTACCCTTGGCAGCTTTAAATCCTTCATTTAAGGCAGCGCTTTTTCCATAATTGCGTTGGAATTTTATTCCTTTGATATTATTGTTTTCGGAGTGAAGGGTTTCAATCACTTCCCAAGAACGGTCATTACTTCCATCATCCACCATGATTACTTCATAGCTAAATTGGTTGTCTTTCATTACACGTTCTATCCAAGCAGCTAGTTCAGGTAATGATTCATCTTCGTTAAAGAGTGGAACTATAATTGATATATCCATAATATTTACGCCTCCTTCGAATTAAACTATTTAGTGTTGTATTTTTTACTTAAATATCCTCCTGAAATTGCCGTAATGATTGCTCCCAATATCAGGTATCTAAAAACAGCTGATGAGATCATTAGTGGCAAAAACATTTTTTTTAATTGATTGGCATTCTCTTCAATTTCTTTTGGTAGATGATCTCCTTGCAGTAATAACATTTGATTGTTTTCTGCAATTTTGCTATCTCTAAATTCAGTATGAAAACTGAAGTAAATATAAGCAAAGCCAGCCATCAGTAAGGTAACCACGATGAAAGATTTAAATCCAATCGAAAAATAATCTTTGAAGGAAATAGTGTTTCCATTTTTTTTGGAATGGGCAATCAAAGTCCATACAATGCCCACAGTGTATAGAAAGTAAATGATAAATTGAAAATAGCTTTCAACAGGATTTTTCAAAATGTAGTATGAAAATAAAGAGGCAATAATCATCAAAGCACCTGTTATCAATCCTTTTTGTGTAGGGGTGGTTTGCTTCATCTTAGTTGATATGGATATGGGGACCATTAATTATTCCAACTACTTTACCTACTAGCTCTTTTCCAATAAAGGCAGAATTTGAACAATTTGAATGGATATTATTTAAACCAAATGTATAGCTTGATGTTGGGTTAAATAGCGTAAGATTGGCTATTTCACCTTCCTTCATTTCGGGTATTGAAAGACCAAATGTTTTTCTAGGCGATACACTGAATCGATCAATCAATTCCTCAATAGACCATTTTTGTTTGACTACAGACCAAACAGCCCCAAACAAACTTTCAAGACCGATCATACCATTTTTTGCATATTCAAATTCGCAAACTTTGGCGTCATAGTTTTGTGGAAGATGATGAGAAGCAATGAAATCAATTGTGCCATCTAATAAACCTTCAATTAAATCTTGTCGATCTTTTTTTGTTCTGATAGGAGGGTTTACTTTTAAATTAGTATCATATTGTTGCAAATCATCATCAGAGAAAAATAAATGATAAGGGGTAACCGAACAAGATATTTTTATTCCTGCACTTTTTGCCTGCTTAATATGTTCAAGGCTCTTGGAAGAAGAGATGCCAGTAAAATGCAATTTGCTAGCAGCATAATTGGTCAGTTCAATATCTCGGGCAACCATAATTTCCTCTGCCATAGCTGGTTTTCCTGGAAGACCTAGCTGTGTAGAAATAATACCTTCGTTAATGAGTCCATTCGTACCAATCGTTTTATCATCAGGTAGCTGAATGACTGTTCCATCAATGGTTTTAACGTATTGAAGTGCTTTAAGTAATAAGCTTCCATCTTGAATACAATTGAGTCCATCGCTGAAAGCAATGGCTCCCGAATTGGCCATATCATACATTTCAGCTAATTCTTTACCTGCTGCATTTTTTGTGATGGCTCCAATAGGGTAAACTTTTACGCCTGCAGTAGTCTTTTTTTGAATAATATATTCTACTTGAGATTTAGTAGAAACTACTGGATTGGTATTGGGTGTAATTAAGATCTCTGTAAATCCGCCTGATGCGGCAGCCTTTGTTCCACTTTCAATGGTTTCGCGGTATTCAAATCCTGGATCACCAAACTGAGCGAATGAATCCATCCATCCTATGCTGATATGTAATCCTTCTTCTTCAATTATTCTTTCTCCAGATGGTTTTATTGAGTCAGCTATAGAGGTAATGATCCCATTTTGGATCAAAATATCTTTCCGCTTTCCATTAAGAGGAGAACCCTTACTTACGATGGTGGCCTGCTTGATTAAAACACTCATGAATTATAAAGTTGCGCTAAGTTACAATTTGTTGTTGTTTTTAGAATTGAAAATTTAAATTACTTTTGCGTGGCTTATTATTGAGGCGTTTATATATATGAATTATATATGCTATGTTGTCTCAAAATTTACCAAAACTGGGAATTTAGGTATTTCGGGAAGTAGCGCAGCCCGGTAGCGCACTAGGCTGGGGGTCTAGGGGTCGCAAGTTCGAATCTTGTCTTCCCGACTGTACAGAGCACTAAGTAATTAGTGCTTTTTTTATGCTTGCCTTCTAGTGTATAATGTTAAGCTCATTCTTTTAATTGAATTAGCAGTTAACCCAATATTTTTAGTTAGAAAAATACACTTTCCAATCTTGTTCTTTAGGGTAAATTAACAACACTCTAGATAATACCTAAACTATCTCCTTAACTTTAAAGTGAATAAAAGATTCATCCAAGTATTTAATGAGTAATTCAGGAAATTAAATTTAAATAACTTTAATATGAGTTGAAAACTTCTTTAAACAATTAATTATGCTTGACAGAAGACATTTTTTAAAAAATTCTACTTTATTATCTAGTGGTTTATTTTTGGGCGATATACATTCTTTTGCTTTTAAAAAAGCCAACAAAAGAAACTTTGGACTTTGTGTGAATACACAAACGCTTAATAATAATCCCGATTTTATCAATACTATTTCATCGAGTGGTATTACCGATGTATGGATGCCTTATTTTATAAATGGTTACTATCCTTATCCGATCGAAGATATTTTACTTTGGAAAAAAAGATTTGAAAAAAAAGGAATTGCGGTAAATATGGTAAGTGTTCCTTTCGGCCATCCGGGTGGTTCCCTAGGCGATTCTCAAAATTATGATATCACCCCTCAAACATGGCCTAGACGAATTGATATAGAAGGGAAAAAATTTTCAGGAACTTCTGTTCATCCAAATGTAACACAAGAAAATATTAGGGTTATTCAAAAAATACAAGCATCAGGATTTAATAAATTATTTCTAGATGACGATTTTCGATTGGCGGCTTCTCCCGGTAATATTGGCGGATGTTTTTGTGAAGATCATCAAAAAGAATTTTTGAATGAATATGGGTATCTAAAAAAAGATATGGAGGATTTACGAAATGATATTAAAAATAGAAATTTAAATTCATTGCTTAAAAATTGGATTGATTATAATTGTAATCAACTCAGTGCTTCTTTTAAGGCTCAACAGGCCGCTGCTCCTCATGTTAAG
>Ga0222712_10003857_pt1 | contig 16055 bp, 24 predicted proteins | sample C33_657DmetaG_FD_165043 | JGI IMG/M metagenome (GOLD analysis project Ga0222712, IMG submission 165043) | Estuarine water microbial communities from San Francisco Bay, California, United States - C33_657D | ecosystem: Environmental > Aquatic > Marine > Unclassified | place: USA: California...
GGGGCGGTGCGGGAGGGTAATGGCACGGGGTATCTCCAAGCATGACTCCGCCTTTACGGTATCACCCAAGTCGAACTCAAAAGTCACACGGACGCGCATTTCGGGAAACCTAGCGCGTGCCGTAACTGGTTCTAGGGATACGACAGCATATTCACATCCTCATGCAAATCCAAACCGATAGGTTTGTCGCTACACGCTGCAAGCACTATCGTGCGCGCTTCTGGAGGAGCCCCACATGGCAACAGTGCAGGAAGACGGAGGCCTGAGCGAAGCAGAAAAGCGCCGCATCAAGGCCGAGGTCGAGTATCGCAAGAGCCTGGAGAAGAAGAAGTCGCGGTTCTCGCTCACGAACGTGATCGTGGCCGTGCTGTGCGCCGGCTTGGGCGTGCTGATTCTTTCTCAGTGCGTCGCAGTGATGCAGGCTGCAGGTCGTCGCTAGCCCAGAATCCGCCAATGAAAGCACTCACAGAACAGCGCAAAGTTGCCTCCAAGGGCCGCGTGGCAGACCTGAACTTGCTAGTGGTTGTCGTGCTTTTGCTGGCGGTTGGGATCGGCGCGGCCATCTCGCTCAAATCCAAAAGCCGAGATACTTCAACGCTCCAAAGTGCTTTGATCGGTCGATGGGTTGAAACAACGGGCGGCGACTTTGCGATCTTTGACGGGAACAACTATCGCGTGATTCGCAAAGATGGCACTAAAAACGCAGGTTCCGCCTATGTAATTCAGCAATGGAACGACAGCGAAAAGGTGATGACCCTGAAGTTGCTGTCCGATAGCCCGTCCGAAATGTCGTTGAAGTTCTCCGATGACTTCAACACTCTGGATGGAACGCACGCCGTTCAAATTCGCGGTCTTGAATCGAAGCCGCTATCGGTCAAGTTTCGTTTCGTCGATACGAACACCAACTAGCCCAGCAGCCGCTTCACCTGGTCCGCGACGGTTCCGGCCACGCCACCGATCGCCTCGATCGCAGTGGCGACGCTGCCGCCTTCGCCCGTCACTGGCTGCCACTTTGCGAGCGGGCAGGTGGCGCCGGCCAGCGTGAGCTTTACAGACAGCGCTGCGCGCTTGCTGGTGCATCCGCACTTGGTGCAGAAGCCGATGCCGCCAGGGTCTGCCTTGCCTTCCATCTCGTCGGCGCGGCCGTCGCAGCCTCGGCAGATGACGGTGCGCTCGGCCACCACTTCGGCGCTCGCCGGGCCTTGCGCGGCGTGACGCGCCTCGGCAGCCAGGTACGCCTTCGCGCGATCCATGAAGCCGTAGGTGATGCTGGTGCCGATGGGCTGCTCGCCTTGCACCACGCGGTGCGGGCACTGCCCACAGACGCCGAGGCTCGGCCGGCCGCCGTAGTGGCCCGCGGCGCAGCAGCCGCCGCTTGTCACGTTGCACTGGCTCCAGTGGTCGCACTCGATCACGTGACGCTCAAAGTCCAATCAACCGACGCAGCAGTTGTTCCGCAGTTATTTACGGCATCTGTCAACGGGGTGAAGGTATATGTCCCTGTTGGAGAACAGAAGTTTCCAGTGCGGTTATTGGTTACTGCGATTCCGCCAGGACCAAAACACCCTAGTAGGCAATCAGTCCATCCCGTAATGTCGCACGGGTCAATAGACCTATCAAGCGGAATCAAAACCGAACTACACAAACCATTGCCGTAGTAACCCCATACATAGACAGAAGCGTTCCAGAAGTTGCTGGAACATTGGTAGGTGCCAATCCCAACCTGCGCGTAGATGCTGACTGACTGTGCATTTTGGCAAAAAATTTCTCCGTTTATCATCAAGTTGTAGGTGCCAAGAAAAACAGGGTTAGACGCGTAGAAAGCAAACTCGGAACCGGGGGCGGATATATCGCAGCATCCATACGCTGTAACTCCAGACATCGCGGGGATGGTCAAATAAAGCGCGCCAGTATTGCTTAGTCCTTCGCATGTGCAGCAGGAGATATAGAAACTAATTGCACTTGCTGAAAAACTCACGGTAGATGGAAGGCACTCGCAAGAGCACGAACCGCAGCAGCAGCCCGCCTGCATCATGCTCATGCGTCAGTCCTTCTTGCCCGGAATCCAGGAAGCGATGCGGGTAACGCTCACGAGGTGGCCAGCGATGTAGCCGATGGCGAGCGTGGCGATGGCTGCCCAGGTCGAACCGACGAGGCTCTCGATGGTGGCAAGGATGATCATGTGCGCTTCTCCTGCTGCGCGCGGAATGCGACATCGAAGAGCGGGTCGGCGGCGCGCTTGGCGCTGATCCACTCGCGGACGTTCTCACTTTTTGCAGGGTCGATGGTGGCGGCGGCCAGCGCAGCCTCGGTGCGCTTTGCGCGCGGGATCAGCCCCACGGCGGCCCTCACGGCCTGCCCGATGCCCGTTTGCCACAACAGCACCACCACGGCCACCACGATCACCGCAGCAAAACCCCAGCCCATCAAAGTCGCCCACCAAGGCGTTTGATCTTCGACGCCGGGCAGCGCCTCGTGGATCGAAGCAGCGGCCCGCTCAATCTTCTGGGCCTCAAGCACAATGGTCGCGGCGTCGGCCACCACGTCGGGCTGCGTGGACACGCTGCCGATGTGGGTCGCGAGGCGGGCGATGGTGCCTGCCCGCTCCTGCGCGTCGGTCGCCGAGACAGCGATCTGCCGGCTGGGGCTGCATGCCGCCAGGGCGACGAGGAGCAGGAACAGCAGCGCCCGGATCACCGCCGACCCTCCAAGCGGTCTAGCCGGTTCGCGACCTGCTGAAGCGCCTCTCCGTGCTTCTGGTCGTTCGCGGCGCCAAGCACCTGCGACTTCACCAGGTCGCCCACGATGCTGCGCAACTCGCTGAGGTCGCGATCCTGTCGGTCAAGAATGGCGTCCTTGCGGCCTAGCGTGATGAACACGCCGGCGACGCCAACCACCAGAACAAAGAGCTGCATGACGCTGATAGCCGTCGCGAGCTGCGGGTGCGTCTGGTGCCTCGGGCCAATAGGGGTGGGGCTCACGAGCATGTTCCTGTCACGGCGTTGGGGACAGAGAAGAAGAACAGCGGCTCACCATTGTCGCGCGAGAGCGCGTACATGAGCACAACCGTGTTGTTTGCGATCTCCTTGAAGGTGAAGCCGTTCGGAATGTTTGCGGTCGTGATGCCGGGCCCGAGCGTGGTGGTAGCACCGATCATCTGCACGCCCTCGCAGCCGTTGAACGCCTTGCCCTTCGTGCCTGCGAGCGTGCTGGTGCGTCGGTAATCCTTTGCCGTCTCGTAGGTGCCGCCCGTGTTGACGCTGACCTCTTCCCATTCGTATGTCCATGCGACGGGGCGAGCGGACGGGTCTCCGCCGTATACGGCTGTCTTCCCCGAAACGGGGGTGGCGCTCGTGATGCGGGCAAGGAAGACTGTTGGTGCGACCTTCTTCTGAACAGCACCAGCTTCTTGTCGCTCGTTGATCTCGTTGACGGTGTCAGAGATCACGCGAATCATCGCGGGAGACCAAGGCCCGAGAGAGGTTGTCCACGCTCCGTTCACTCGCATGACTAGATTCCGGTCATTCCAATTCCAGAAAATGCCGCGACGTCTTGGAACGGCTGTCTGAAGAACACGCAAACCGCATGGGATGGTTCTCCTGCCCCCGGAGCGGTTGGCGTTGACCCGCATGTCGAAGTTTTGGAGCCCTTTACAACCTCACCATTTTCCGCACTTCGCTTTGCGATCTGTCGCAGGTGGCAAAGGCTGTCATAAACGAACGAGTAAACGATCTCGTATGTTGCTGGTCCGACTCGCGTGATGTTGCAGCCCGTGAAGAGAAGGGTGTCTTGTGGGAATGAGTACGGGCCGATGTTGAAGCTGGCGCTGTTGCGCTTGTTTATAAATGACAGCGGCGGCGTCGGCCTGCCTGCTTTCACGTTACGAACAGTCACGCGCGCGACGTTGTTGAAGATGCTGATCGGTTCGCCGCCGTTGTCTACCTTCGTCCCGCCGATGTCGGTGTCCGCAGGGTTAGAAATGTTTGCCGGTGCGGTGGGCTTCACGCGGTAGACATCGACAGGCTCGCCTCCGAGCGAGTATTCGATCGAGGTGAATCCCACCTCGCGCTCCACCTTGTTGTCCTGCGTTGTGGTGCCGTTATCAGCGGTCTGGCTCGCGAAGTTCACCGTGGCTTCCCACACAAAGCCGCCCTCATCCACCATCTTCAAGTCAAACGCTGGGGATGTAACAAGGCCGGAAAAGTACGCGCCTTGGTCAGTAATGGCTCCGCCGGTGCCTCCGTACTCGACCGGGAAGAGTTTCGATACCACGGCTGAATCAGAGAGGATCTGCGTGCTCGTGAGCTTCGCTCCAGTGCTGTCTGTGATCACATACGTCGACGATCCAGACCACTTGCCACGATCGAACTGAATCGAAGTCCCGCCAGCGCGTTGCGAAATGACGATGGTGCTCGTGGGCATTAGGGTGCTCCCGGGTGTCTGCTGTTCTTTGCCATCTCTTCAACGGCGCGCCGAATCGCTTCCTGCGTCGGCATCATGCGCTCCAGGCTGAAGGAGGTCATGCCCGCCACCTTCACGCCGCCGATGGCTGTGTTCAGGCTTTCGACGTTGCCGAAGCCCATCATTCGCTGCAGGCGCTGCGTCGCGTCGGCGGTCTGCTTTTGGGCCTCCATCGCGTCGTGGAGTTCCCACGCTTTAGCAGCCTGCTCGCCCATGATGCCGAGACTGTCGAGCTGCTTCTGGAACAGGTCATGTTCGGACATGATCGAGGCGTCGTAGGCGTTCTGAAGATCGCGCATGAAATCGACGCGATCTTTTTCGCGCTCGTTCAGATCGTCCTGCACCATCAGAGAGACCTCGTCCATTTCCTGAATCTCGGCCATGATCTGCTCGTACTCGGCCCACTGTTCCTTGATGATCCGCGCCTGCTCGGCGGCCTGATCCTGTGCCGCGTTCACCTTGTCCAGGGCGGCGGCTGCGGAGCGCTGGGCTTCCGCGATTGCCTTGCTGTCCGAGCCTGCCTTGACCATCGCTTCGCTGATCTTTGCGATTACGTCCTCGCGCTCGTACTGTCGTTCGAGAGCCAGACGCTCGTCTTCTGAAGATGCGCTGATGAGAGCGGCCTGCCGTTCGTACTGCTTGGTGATGTCGGCGGCAATCTGAGCAGCTGAAGCCTGCTGCTTCTGCTTGTCAATGGCAACGTCTTGGCGTCCTGATGCGTTTCCGCTGTAGAACATGTCCTGCATCCAGCCGGCAATGCCGCCTCCGCTTGAAATCCTCGATGCCTCTGAGGACTTCTGCTTGTCGGCGTATTGATCGAACGCCGGGCCAGTGAACGAGGCCAGCGCCTCGCCGAGAGCGCCCGCGACAGGAGCAGACTTCAGGCCGTCTGCGATGCCATTGGCCAGCGCGTAGCCAATGTTCATTCCGACAGACCCGAAGGCGTTGGTCTTCAGGTTCTCGCTGATCGACCGCACCATCGTGTCGGCCATCCCGATGCCGAACACGCCGACGATCGACTTCATCATCGCCTTCGAGTAGGTGCTGCCTGCCTTCTGCAAGATGCGCCCGATCTGCCCGCCCATCATGTCCGTCCGACGCACCACCTTGTCGGCGGCCGCCATGTACTCGCCCGTTTCCAGCACCATGCGCGCGGTCAGTGATCCGATGACACCCATCACGCACCGTCCTTCCATTTGGGCTTGACGCCGAACGCCTGGGCCAGCATTTCAGCCATCGCTTCGGGCGACTGCTTTGGGCGCTCCACGAACGGCATGAAGTCCTGCGGCTTGAACGCCGCGGCCTTGCTGGATCGGTGGCAGTTGGCGACCGTGGCCGCGACAATCCCAGAGCGCAGGTCTGCGCGCTGGTTGCCGATCGGGCCGTCGATGGCCTCGAACGCCTGCCACTCAGTCAGTTCTCTGCCGCTCAAAGTCTCCTCCAGTTCCGCCACGGTCTTCCCAAGCGCCAGCGCCAGCCGAAACAGAAACTGCCTCAGCGGGCGCTCTCGGAGTTTTTTTCGATCGTTTCCTTGTCTTGCGACCCGAGGCCACTCAGCCGAGCCGCCACGTCGTAGAGCCCGTCAATCACCTGCGCCGGCAGTTCGCCGAGCAGCTCGATGTCGCCAGAGCCGAACAGCGGCTTGCCGTCGTCGAACAGGCACAGCGCCACCAGAGAGGCCCGCACGTTGCGCACGGTCTTGCCCTTGCTCTGGTAGATCCGCTGCTCCCACTCGTCGCGCCCGGCGGCGGTGAGGCCGCGTACTTCGACCTCACCGACGCCGGGGACATTCACGACCTCACTGGGCACCGTTGCCTTGAGCCCGAGAAACTTGGTCTTCAGGTCGCTCATGGATTAGGCCAGGGTCACGGCGCCGGTGATCTTCATGGTGAACGACGCGGTGAGCGCCGAGTCCAAGCCGCCCTTCATGGAGAAGTCCGTCACGAAGCAGCTGCCAGTGGCCGAAATCGTGTTTCCGCTGGGACCGAAGGTGAGGGTGAACGCCAGAGCGGTCGGCGCGGTCGAGGCAGCGGTGTTGTCCAGTTGATCCCACATAGTGCTGTGCGAGCTGAGGATGTTGACTTCCATCGAGATCGTGCCGCTGTCGATCAGGCCTGCGACAAACTTGCGATGGCGATCGGCCAGCGTGGTCACGTCGATGGTGTTCAGCTTCATGCCGTCAAGGTTGACGCTGACGACATCGGCGACGGCGCCTCCGATACTCACGGTGGTTCCGAATGTTGGTACGGCTGTAGAAATTGCCATGGCTTGATCCTCCTAGATCATGGGACGCCACCACTGCCTTCGGTGATGGTCGTGGGTGAAACGGAGCTGGAGCGGTACGTCGCTTCCAGCGTGACGGTCGTGACGTGAATGCCGGTCTCGGTTGCTTCGGCACCCACGTCGTACTGACTGGTGATCCCGCTCTCGCGGATCTCAAAGATCTGCACGCTGCGGCTCGTGCCGGCTGCGCCGTGCATCTTGAAGCGCACGGCCTCGGCGATCTGGCGCGACACCTTCAACGTGGAGGCGATGCAGTCCACCTCGACGGTGAACTTGCGCAGGCAGTCGGTGCGGCCGAAGGTCGGCGACACGTTTGCATCCTGCCCGGTGGTGAGCACGATGGCCGGGAGCGTGGTGGCGTCGCGAAACGCGGTAAAGATGCGCGTGGACACCAGATTCGTGACGCTGGTCGATTGCGTCAGGGCATCGCGTACGGCTGCGACGATCGCTTGGCTGCTCACGACTTCACCCCCGCGCGCGCAGCAGCTTCCGCCACGGCCCGCTCAAATGCCGCCGGCATCTTCTGGTTCAGCTGCGCCACGGCTCCATTGGCCCAGCGCTTCAGCATCAGCAGGCCCGCGCGCCAGCCGGTGTAGTTGCGGGAGCCCTTGTATCGGCCCTTTTCGATCAGGTGGATGCCCGGGCCGAACGCCTTGATGCGCATGAAGAAGCCCTCCGACTTCTTCAGCTTGGCAACCTTGAAGCCGAAGCCGTCCTGCGCCAGTGTGCGCACGGCCAGTGCGCGCGAAAACCCGACGGGCAGACCCTGCTGTCGGCGGCGGCTCCACCAGCGGTGCTGCATCGCGCGCTTCAGGGATTCGTTGTCGTGCTTGCCCTTCTTCGCCTGGTAGTAGTGCATCAGCCCGTTGCGGGTGGGGCGGCCGATGTCCTCCAGAACTTCAAGGATCAGCGGCGCGAGGGTCTCCTCATTCAGCGAGCGGATCGCCTCCTTGAGCTCGGGCATGCCCTCGATCAGGTACTTCTGCAGGTTCGACTTGCGGCCGGAGCGTGCCATCAGGTCACGATCTCCCGGCACATGAGGTCGAGGTACTGCCGGCGCTCTTGCCAGTCCACGACCGTCACGACCTCCCAAGTGCGCGAGATGGTGCCCTGCTCATCACTGACGGTGCGCAGTTGGCTGCGGTGGCTGACGGTGGGGTGCCAGCGCATGCGGATGCGGTGCGTCACCGTCTGATTCATCTGGCGGTGGTTCATCTTCTCGTCCGCACTCGCATCGTTGATCGCAGCGAACAGGACCGTGCCGCTGCCGGCGGCGTTCACGGTGCGCACGGGCTGGCCGTACTCGTCGGTCGCGGTGGACGCGCCGAGCAGTTCGAGCGGAGTGCGCATATAGCCCGGGTTCACTGGTAGTCCCCCGAGTGGTACTGCACGATCAGGCGCTCGACGGTGCGCGGGATCTCGTAGAGCTGCGTCGGGCCGACGGCGGTGCGGTTGTCGTACAGGTGCGCAGCCTGCAGCAGCACGGCATGGCGCAGGGCGGCGGGGATGCTCGCGCTCGACGCGCCATATCCCGCGGTGAAGTTCACCGTCACGTCGAGCGCGCCAGTGCCCAGCGTGGCCGGCCACGAGGAGGTGCTCTTCAGCACCACGCGGCCGATGTTGTCGACGCTGTAGGCGTGGTACTCGCTGCTCGCCAGCGTCTGCGTCGCGCCGGCTGCGTCGGTGTAGGTGATGCTGGACACACTCAGCCAGGGCGAGCGGGGCAGGATGATCTGCCCAGACGCTGGGAACTCCTCCAGCTGGTAGGAGAACGCCCGGGTGATCAGGGCACGCCGGGTCTCGTTCTCGATGCACTGCGTGGCCGTGAGCACGAGCGTGGCGATGTATGCGTCGTCCTGCGCGTGATAAACACGTGCGTGCGTCTTCAGGTCGCTGGTGCTCACGGCCGCGGTAACTGCGCCTGCGTCGGTCAGGTTCGTCTTCATCGCTTGGCTGCCTTCCTCACCGCCTTGCAGCATTCGGGCTTCACGCAGGCTTCAGGCTGATCCGGGTGGCTCTCGGCGCGTTCGGCGAGCCCGGTGGCGATCAGTTCGATCGCGGTGCGCTCATCGACGGTGATCAAGTCGCCAGGCGCATGCACGGCCTGCTGGACGATGAATGGCTGGATGACTCGCACGGTCTTCATGTTTGGAAATCCGCCCGGGGGCTTTCGCCCCCGAGCGGTGTGGGTTCAGATCAGTGATCAGGTGGAGCTAGTGCTCAGGTAGCGGAAGGCGTTCACGTTGGTCACCGTGAAATCGACCCTCGACTGCGCCATCACCGCCGTCTGGTTTGTCTCGGCGTAGCGCTCGCGCAGCACCTTGAGGGTGTACCCGTTGCGCTCACCAATCACCGCGTAATCAAACGCGCCGATGCAGGCCAGCTTGGCGGGGTTGCCAGTGGTGCCTGCGCTTGACACGGCGTAGGACGCATAGATCGGGATGCCCATGAAACGATCGGGTTCGCCGAGCACGCCGCTGGGCTGCCAGAAGTAGGTCGTGGTCGAGCTGCTGATGATCGCCAGCTTGCGCAGGTTCTGCAGGAAGGTGTCGCTGCAGACGATCGCGCAGCTGGGGTGCATGCGGTACTCGCGCGGCAGGCTGTAGACCCAGTCGATGAGGTCAGCGATCGCGTAGGTCGGACCAGCAGCCGTGCCGCCAAAAGCCTTTCCGTCGGCGATCAGGTTCTGGCCGGTGCTGGTGTAGTTGAACAGGCCGCGGGGGTTCGGTGCCGTTGCGCTTCCGGCGATGAAGCCGTTCTCTTCCACCTCGCCAAACTTGCGGGCAAACTGCTCCGTCAGGATCGACTCGATCGAGAAGCCGGGGCCGCGAGCGGGGGCGTCTTCGACCAGTTCGTTGCTGATCAGGGCGAGGCCGGCGATGCGGCGCGGCTGCAGCGTGCGAGCAGCGAAGGTGCTGCCGCCTTCCGACGTAACCGAGCCAGCCTCAGACACGAAGCCCGCGTTGACAAGTCCGGTTTCGATGGCGATCTCGCGCTTGAACGAGCCGAGCGGCATCACCTTGCAGAGCTTGCGCATGATGCACACCTGCTGCAGGCGCTTGGTCAGCTCCTGGTGGAACTCAGTCGGGGGCAGAACATCGCCGGAGCCCGAGGTGCCCTCGGACAGGGCGCGCATTTCGGCCACGGGGGTGTGCTCGCCACGCTTGAGGTAGGTCGCGTAGGCGTTCTGGTACTCGTCGCTGCAGCGGAAATCGCCGAAACGCGGCGCGCGCTGGGCGGTCTCGCGAGCAGCGGAAGCGCGACGCACTTCGGGCGCGTCCGGGCCCACGTCAACGAAGCCCGCGTCCTTGTCCTTCGCGGCGAGGCCCATCAGCGCGTGGTTGCGCTCGATCTGGCTCTGCACGCTGCGGTACTCGGCGTTCAGCGCGTCAAACTTTGCGGTGTCCTCGGCGGACATATCGCCGCCCTTGGCGTTGGCCGACTCGATCATTTCCTGCATGGCGCGGTAGCGGGCGTCGTTGCCCTCGCGCAGTTCCTTGTAGCCCTTCATGGTGTTGTTCCTTTGCCTATTTAGGCGAGTTGGAGTGCAATAGCCGCGTTCACGTCAACAAGCGCACCAGCGCAACGCACCGACACGATGAACGCGGCTTCGTTCGTGGGGGCGTAAGTTTCATTCACCCGCGTCACGCTGATGCCGTTGCCGGCAAACGCGAGCAGGTACCTGGAAAAGTCGCACAGCACTGCCATCGGCTCGTTCGAGCTTGTGATCGGCGAGGTGCCAGAGTTGGCGACCGTCATGTCGGACAGAGTCCACGGCAGACCAAACATGAAGCGCTGCGTTCCCATCACGATGGCACTCTGAACATTTGTGGCGCTAATCAGGTTTGTTCCATGTGGGGCCGATGAGTTCCTGCCGAGCTGGCTGTTGAGCACAAGCGTGCTGCGCCGCCAATACTGCGCAGGCATGCCGGAACTGTTGATAAAGCCGAACATGAACGACTGAAGGTTCGACCTAACAAGCGAACTATCCAGCGCGCCGCCGACCGTCGCCGTCGCATACGACCGGCTGTATCGGCGGCAGGTGTTGAACACACCGTGGCACGCATCGCTGCCGACGGTGCTCGCAGTGCCGGCGGTCACGCTGTCGTCCTTGTTGCCCACCAGAATCTGCTTGTTCAGCTGCCCAATGATGTCCTGCGTGGCCTGACGAACGACGAACGATTCGACGCTCGCGTCGCCCATCTGCGCTGAGTCCTCAAGCAGTTCCTGCGACACCTTCACCATCACGCTGATGCGCTTGAGGGTGAAAGTCGAGGCGGACGATCCAGTGACACCCGTGCCGGGGTTCGCAATGGTTGGCACCGTCACGGTGGTCTGGCTGCCGGCGGTCGCATCCAGCAGGGTGCCGGCCTCGCCGGGGTTCTTCTGCACGCTGAAGCCGCCGCTGGCGATCGGCGTGATCACGGGGACCGAGAAGGTGCCCGTGCTGGAGTAGACCTTCGACACCTTGCCGAGGATCTCGTCGTCGCCAAGCTCCTCCATGAACATGTTTGAGTAGGTGGTCGGGAACAGCACCGCGCCGCCGGTCGCGCTGCCTTCGCTCAGTGCGCGCGCCTCGGCATCGGTCAGTCCGCTGTGCCCCTTTGTCAGGTAGTTTCGAAACAGGGAGCGGTATTCCTCGCTGTTCCGATCCAGTGTGTTCTTCTTCTCCATCGCGTTCTCCGGTTAGCGCCGGGGTGCGACGAAAAAGGCGCACTAGCCCGGCGGTTCGTTGTCTTCCAGTTCAACGTCCGCATGCAGGCCAGTGCGCCACGAGGGCAAGCACGGAGGTCTGTCTCGCGCGGTGGTGTGCATGCACTAGGCAGGGGCACCCACGCGCGGCAGGTATTCAGTTGCGCGCCATTGTCGCGTCAAAAAAACGCGATGCAAGGGCGGGGGGTCATCGCGGCGGCAGGAGCCGGATGGTGCGGCGTACCGTCTCGGCCTGCGCCTCGCGAGCCTCGACGCTGGTCGCCGGGTTCGCGGGGAAGGTCACGAGGCTGATCTCCAGCAGGTCGGCGTCGAGGATCACGCGCGTGGGCTTGTCCACGCCCTTCTCGTACTTCTCAGCCCGCACCATGAAGCCGAAGCTGCACTGGCTCACCACGCCGCTCTCGACCAGGGCGTGCGCCTCGCGGGCCGTCGCCGTGTCTGGCAGGGTCGCCTCAAAGCCGAGGCCCGTGGCGTCGGTGAACAGGCGCAAGTTGCCGGCGCGCACCCGGGCGAGGGGCTTGCCGGTGTCGTGATTCCAGAGCAGGGCGATGTCGCCGGGCTCCTCCAGCGAACGGGCGAACGCGCCCGGATCGACGCGCTCCATCTCGCGACCCATGTCGTAGGAGTCCCAGGTCACGGCGTATCCGCGCACCTTCAGGTCGGCGGCGGGGGCGAGGGTGCCGAGGGCGCGGGTTTCAGGCTTCGGGGTTGGCATTGGTGGTCTCCAGCAGGGGTGCGTGTGTGGTTTCAAGGCGCACCATCTCCAGCAGCTCGTCGGCCGCCAGTTGGGGAAGGTTGCGCCAGCCGTCGATCGCTTCAGACAGGGTGCCGATGCCCGTCACCGCGTTGCGCAGGTGGCGGGCGTGTCGCAGGAGGGCGGCGTCGAGCGCCTTCGTGGCGCGCTCCTCGTTGCCCAGCAGGGCGCCCAGAGTCCGCACCGTCGCGCGCAGGTCGTCGTCGATGCAGTCGATGGGCGGCTCCCACTTGTCGATTTTGGCCTGCGTGCGCTGCTTCAGCAGGTAATCCGACACCCGCTGGAGGTGGCGACGGAAGGCGCCCTCCACGGCGGGGCGCACGGCCGCCATCGCAGACGCCGCCGCGCGGGCCGCGTTGAACGCATCAGCCTCATCCTCCGCGTCCAGATCGACGCTAGGAGCGACCGCCTCGGGCTCCACGTCCACAGACGGGGGCACACCGTCCGACGGCGCAGCGGGCTCGCTCGGCGCTGGAGCAGGCTGCCCGGGCGCCTCGGTGTTCATGGGGAGGCGGATGCTGTCGCCACCCTCGACCGCCGGCAGACCTTCGCGCGCGCGGATCTCGTTCGGGGTCAGGATGCCGTTGGTCACCGCGACCGCGTAGGCGGCGTAGCGGGTGCTCATGTCGGCCCGCAGCAGGCTGTCGAAATTGATCCGGGTGCAGTAGCGCTCGCCGCGCTGGAGGAGCTTGCGGCTGGCTTCCTGCTCCAGTCGAGCCGCCCAGCCGGCCAGCGTGTGCTTCACGAACTCTGCGTCGGCCTGCTCGTTGCTGCTGTAACTCTGGCTCTCAGTATCGCCGACCTTGTGCGCGGGCACGCCCATCGCCGCGGCGATTTGCTGGCGGCAATACTTCCGCATCTCGATCAACTCGTTGTCCTTCGCGGTCGCCGTGATGCTTTCATACGTCAGGCCGTCCTCAAGCACGGCAACGCGTCCGGCGCGGCTCGCGCCACCGTGCGCCGCCTGCCACGCATCTCGCAGGCGCTTGCTGGCTTCTGGGCTGAGGCGACCCGGCATTTTGAGCACGCCACCCGGCACGGCTCCCTGAGCGAAGAACCGAGTCACATACTCCGTGACCTCCAGCTCCAGCCCGATCAGGTCTCGCATCTGGTGGATGAATGGCACGCCGAGCATGCCCTCAAACGTCGTCGGCCCGACGAGGTGGAACATGTCGTAGCCGCGGAAGCGGCGCATCTGCTTCTCTTCGTTTTTGCCCGTGTACTTGCCCGTCCACACCTGGTAGTAGGGCTGGTTATCGCCGTCGCGGTACATGGCGACGTAGTCGCTGCGCAGGGGCTCCAGCGCCACCGGGCGGCCCGCCTTGTCGCGGTGGATGTACGCGAAGAAGTTGCCCGTGAGCAGCGCCGAGGTGAGCGCCATCTCGCGCCACTGGATCGCGCCGATGTCGTCTGACGCCTCGTAGTTCAACAGGTTGTAGAGCGGGTGCTCGCTGTCCGCGACCTTGCCCTCGGGCGTCTCTCGCAAAACCTGCCAGTCGAGTCGGCTGATGCTCGACGCGATCAGGCGCACGCACGCAAACACGGTCGGCGCTTCAAGCGCGCGTGCCGGCGTGATGCTCTCGCCCGTGTAGGAGTACGACTGGACGTAAGACTGCACGCTCCCGCTTGTCGGCTGGCCGATCGGCACGGTGTCCTCAAAGTCAGAGCGCGGAGGGGTCGGGCCGAGGTATCGGCGCAGGATGTCGATCAGAGCCATGTGATAGTCCTTTCGGGTTGTTCGTAGACACTTGGGCCAGTCGCGTCTTGCTTCTGGTGCAGCCATGTCGCGAGCGCCGTCACCAGCGCCGCAGCTGCGTCGATTCGTTCGGTGCTGCTCGCCTTGCTGGGCTTCAGGTTCCCGGCGGGGTCAGACTCGCAGACCACGTTTGAGATGCACCAGTTCAGCAGCAGGTTGTTCGGGTGCCGGATCTTGCGCGACACCACCAGCGACTCCAGCTTCTTCGCTGGCTCGCTGAGGGTGCGGTAGCCCTGGCGCACTTCGATCATCGGAACGCCCTCGCCGTACAGCCCGCTCGCGAGCTGCGTCGCGTTCCACGGGTCGAAGCCGATCGACTTCACCGCGAAGCGCTTGCAGCACTGGCGGATGGTCTCGGCGATGAAGTCGTAATCGACCACAGCGCCCGGCGTGGGATGCAGGAAGCCCTTCGCGGCCCACACGTCATATGGCGCGCGGTCGCTGCGGCTTCGCCGTCGGATGCCCTCCTCGGGGCACCACGACCACGAAAGCACGTCCACGCTGCCGTCGTCGCACGGGAAGATCAGCGACAAGGCCGACAGGTCGGTGGTCGTCGAGAGATCGAGCCCGCCGTAACACTCGCGGCCGGCAAGGCGCTCGGCGGTCGCATCGCTCGACGCGCACGCCGCCCAGGCGTCGGTGCTAATCCACGCTTTCTTTGATTCCGTCCACTGGCACAGGTACAGCTGGCGGAAGGTCGTCTCGTAGGCGGGCAGCTCCTTCGCCTTGTCGCACTCGGCCTGCAGGAACGCCTCGGTGACGGTGACGCCCAGGCTGGGGTTCGCCTTGCGCCACACCGCCGGGCTCTTCCAGTTTGCGTCGATTGGCGCGCTAAACACCGCAGGGTAGAAGGCGTGATCCTCGACCAGACCGTCGCAAACCTTCTCGGCGTAGGCGTGCAGTTCCCAACACAGGCTCTCGCGGTCGTGGCCCGCGGTAGTGATCGACACGATCAGCGGCTGCTGGCGCGCGCCCATCGAAGTCACCATCGCGTCGTACAAGTCGCGATCTGCGAAGGTGTGCACCTCGTCGAAAATCACCGCGCTCGCGTTCTTGCCGTGCTTGGTACCCGCGTCGCTGCTCAGGATCTCCAGCTTGCTGTTGCCGAAGGTGATCACGTTGCGGAACACCTCGACCGCCTTCGCCAGCGCCGGGTTCGACTGCACCATCTGCCGGCAGGCGTCGCCAACGATTGCAGCCTGGTCGCGCGCGCTGGCGCAGCAGTAGACCTCGGCGCCCGGCTCGCGATCGGCGAGCAGCAGCCACAGCGCGAGGCCCGCCACCAGCGTGCTCTTCCCGTTCTTTCGTGGCACCTCGATGTAAGCCTGGCGGAATCGCCGGGTGCCGTCCGCGCGCTTCCAGCACAGCAACGAGCCGAGCAGGTCGCGCTGCCACGGCAGCAGCTCGAACGCCTTCCCCGCCCAGATTCCCTTCTGATGCGACAGCAGGCCAAAGAACTTGTCGATGCGAGCGAGTTCGTCGGCGTCGAACCAGTCGCCCTTCGCGGCGGTTGCCGATGCGTTGAAGCCCGCGACTGGCGCGAGCTTAGGCCGTCTTCGACTTGAGGATCGACTCGATCCCGCTGGCATCCCCCTTCGCTCTCTTGGAAGAAACAAGGCCCACACGATCGCTCGGCGTCAAGCCGAAGCACTTCGACAGGCGCGCGACCTCAGCCCTCGCATCGTCGCGCACCTTCTTCATGGGATTCATATAGGTTCCCTGCGCAGTTTCAAGGACCAGACCCTTTTCCTGCAGGGCGTTGTGGGCCCGCTCAAACTCCGCCGACGCATGCGCCAGCGCGTTGTGCGCCTGGTAGTCCTCGGCGGCATACAGCCCCAGCCGGCGCAGATCCTCGATCAGGCGGTCGAAGTACCTGCGCGCCACCTCGTCGCTGGCGACAAACGGCAGCAGCAGCGGGGGGCCGTCGCTGCCCTCAGGTTCGTTCTCGCGCTGTGCCACCAATTCACTCCCGCGGAACTTCAGCACGCTTGTCGGTGTTGGTTTTGGTCCTCGTTTTCCCACGTTTTACTCCTTTCGCGCTTGCGCGAAGCCACCGGGTGCCGTAACTGTCGATAACGAACAGACGGC